>Ga0206123_10004025_pt1 | contig 11785 bp, 10 predicted proteins | sample Helgoland_Spring_2_FD_160086 | JGI IMG/M metagenome (GOLD analysis project Ga0206123, IMG submission 160086) | Pelagic subsurface seawater microbial communities from Kabeltonne, Helgoland, North Sea - Helgoland_Spring_Bloom_20160316_1 | ecosystem: Environmental > Aquatic > Marine > Epipelagic ... | reverse complement strand
GTCATCGTGGGTCTGAACACCACTATCAATCACAGCAACTCCGATGTTGCTCGAAACCTGTGGCATCCAGGCTGGTGTCGGGGCAGAAGTAGAAGCATACCCTGCGGTGAGACGGGCTGATTCAGAAAAGGCACTGACCTGCTCGTTGGTTGTAATAAAGTGAACACCTTTGCCCTCACTTAGTTTTTCAAGCTCCCTGGGGCTCAGAGAAACAACCCTTACTCCCAGCTTTCTAAATCTCTTGTCAACCTTTCCGCCAAAACCCTTGATTCGACTATCTTCATTACGCTCATCCAGTTCGGATCGCTCAAACCGGTCATATCCGATGATTACCTGAACCTTTCCGCCTTTACGTGATTTCAAAGCTTTGGCTTTCTTGCTCATCCAGCCCCGCGACTTGGAAGATTTCGCCTTCCTGTTCGTCACACCCCGGGATTTCAAACTGTTGCCGGTCTTGCTCATCACCGTATGCGACTTAAAACCTTTGGCTTTTTTGTACATCCCGACGTCTGCAAAAGTACCACCGGAAAACAAAAGCGAGGTGCTGCAAACAATCGCCGGGAGAATGTGTCTAATCAAGGTAGATCGCATCTTTAATACTCGTTTCAGCTGACTTCAATAGATTAAAAGCAATTTTGATGCCAATGATAGAGCTTAGTCTCGATTCGGTCTTTTATCTTTATAAATCAACAAGATACAAATTATCAAAAAGTCAGGGAATCCGAGCGCCTGGTGGCACAATCCGTAGTAATCACGACCCTGCGTGTCACCAGATGACGCAGGAGGTAGGTTCAGAGGGGAATCAGGCTGCTGCGGCAATCGAGTTGCCGCAACGCTGGCCTGGGTAAAAATTAAATCTGACGGACGTCAGAAAAAGAACCGTTTAGCCAATTATCGTTTCCGCATTCTCGGCCACCACTGTGTTCTCAATGTAACCCAGTTTCTCGATTTCAACCCGCACCTTGTCACCCACTTTCATGAATGAAGGAGGCTTCATCGCCGCACCGACCCCACTCGGCGTGCCCATAAACAGCACATCACCAACATCCAGAGTAAAAGACTGGGTCAGGTGTGCAATTGCATCAAAGCAATTGAAGATCAGGTGCTTTGTACTTGATTTCTGACGCTCTTCACCATTGACGGTGCAGCGGATCTTCAAATCATGGGGGTCACCCACTTCATCCGGCGTGACCAGATAGGGTCCCATAGGACCATGAGTATCAAAGGACTTACCGATTTGAAAAGTTGGAACCCGCATTTGCCAATCCCTGATGCTCACATCATTACCACAAAAATAGCCGGCTATCACTTCATGTGCGCGTTCGGCGGGAACGTGTTTACACTTCTTGCCAATCACAAGGCAAAGCTCAGCCTCATAATCAAGTTTGTCTGAAACCATGGGGAGGTTTATGTCAGCAAAAGGCCCGACGGCACAATTATGCTGTTTGTTGAACCACATTTGAAATTTTGGCTTGTCAGCACCTGTCTCGGCAATGTGGTCGCCATAGTTAAGCCCTAATGCCAGTATTTTGCCTGGAACCGGCACAGGGGCATGTAAAACCACCGAGGACAATGGAAGCCCAGGCTTGCCCGCCGTTGCGGTTTCAATCGCAGCAACATCAATACCGGCATTAAGCAAAGCCATCATGTCACCGGCAATGCCGTGATCTGCAAGATCAATTATTTCATTATCCCGCACCAGTCCCACTCGTTGGGTTGTGTCGCCATGATTCGAATAAGTTGCAAGTTTCATCAGAGGTAACTCCTGTAAAGTTTTTGTCTATGGCTGCTGCACATGACGGATAAAATTCATCGGGAAGATTTGACCACCCAGGCTTTACTGCCAATATTCGAATTGTCAGACAAGCCCTGCAACTGGCACAGTCCTGGCTCTGTCGGTCTGTAAGCTGATGAGTTCACGGGCGGCTTCAGGCCGACCTTGTTTTACATAGGCGGATAGCAGCGTATTTTGTACCAGATCTCGCTGAGCCCGGCTTCCGCCAATTCGAACAACCTGATCACGGATGGGCTCAAGGATACTGACAACTTTACCCCAATCATCGGCTTCATAAGCGGCAAACGCGCGATTAAGCTCACCGGGTACTGCACCGGCGGGTAGCCTTCCCGCTTCATCAGCTTTCTGTAATGCTTCAAGCCAGTCGTTGAAGGCTGCATCATCACCAAGCGCGAGTGGAGGAAGTCCGCCATGGGCATCAACAAAAACCATTGGGTGTGGTAGCGAAGCTTCGCGATATTCCTGCAGCGCTTGCCAGCGCTCGGGACTTCTGGCCACACCGGCAAGTTCTGCTCGCCATAAAAGGGAGGCACCATCGGTAAATACATTGATGGCAGGACCGTCGGAAACCCCGGGTGCACAATGGCTATCATAAACAGGCCAGACTGCTTCATATTCCCCAAGCATCAGACGCGCGACACACAGGTGCCACCAGGCGTGACAGCTCAGTAGCATGGTCTCGGGATAATCCGGCAACCAGGCCTCGAGAAAATCTGCCGCCAAACGGTCTTCGCCCGCCTCGTACAGCGAATGGACATAAACATGCGCTGAATGCGCACTGCGGGGTTTTTGTTCCAATGCCCGTTCGAGCAGCTCCCGTCCCTCCAGCCACTGTCCCGTTTCAATCAGGGCAAAGCCATATATGGTGAGGAACCACCAGTCATCGCCATAAACATCTACCAGCGGCTTGAGCAAATCCAGTTGCACAGGCTCGCGATTTGCATCACCGCCGAATCCGATCAAACCAAACACACTGGTAGAGGGTGCCAGTGCAAATGCATCCAGGGGATGATCCACAATATGCTTTCGGGTTAACGCCAGGGCGTCCGGGCTTCGACCGCTGGATAACAGTTGAAAAATTTCGATATGACGCTGCTCTCTCGCCGACGTATTAGAGGCAAGCTCAACCGCACGTTCGATACTTTTTCGAGCGCCTCTCATATCACCTAACAACATAAAATGGCGGCCCTGGGCGACGTGGGCAAGGGCAAATTCCGGATCAGCTTCCAATGCTTGATCAAGCCCTTGTTGTGGATCATCAGACGCGGTGAGAAGCGCATCTACTGCTTCAATATAACCATCTCTGGCAGCGTTCGAATTAGTGGTCAGTGAATTCCCGTAATAGTCTTCGAGCATATTTATTGGTCCTTTTGCCTGACCTCGCGGAGCGAGAGTTGTCTAAGAAAAGTTAATCAGGGAATCTGCGCTAGTGCGCACCACCATCAACCGCGATCACCGCGCCTGTAGTAAAACTGGCAGCGTCTGATGCAAGATATAGCGCAGCGCCGGTGATTTCTTCAGGCTGGCCTCCGCGTTTCATGGGAATCGTTTGTTCCGCGCGCTCCTCAAAACTTGCCATATCCCAGGCTTTGGAAACATCGGTGAGGAACGGCCCGGCCATAATGCAATTAACCCTGACCTTCGGCCCATAGGCATGGGCAAATGACAGGGTGATCGCGTTTAAACCTGCCTTTGCCGCGCCATAGGGTTCTGCGTGGGGACTTGGTCTTACAGACGCAGTACTACTAATATTGATAATTGAACCACCGTCACCTTCCATCATGCGTTTGCCAACATTTGCACTCAGCCGAAATGGTCCTTTCAGATTGACACCAATTACTTTATCAAAGAGTTCTTCGGAAATTTCGGCCAAAGAAGGGTACAGTGGTGACATGCCCGCGTTGTTAACCAGTACATCAACCTTGCCAAATTCTGTGTAGACAGCCTCAACCATTTGATCGATTTGTTCCCAATTTGCAACATGGGCGGCGTAGGGAAATGCTTTTACCCCCAATGCCTCAACGTCCTTTGCAGTTTCAAGGCAGCTTTCCATCTTGCGGCCAACAATCGCCACATTCGCCCCTGCCCCGGCAAATGCCAACGCCATTGCTCTACCGAGGCCCCGACTACCGCCGGTGATTAATACCACTTTTCCAGTCATGTCTGACATTGATGCCTTCCCCGCTTCCTATTTAAATTTCATTCTTCAACATTAAAAACTTTCTGGATACTCGAAAAATCTTTTCGCCCATATCCCCTTTTTGCATGGTTGATATACAGACTTCGAGCAAGGGCCCCCATTGGAGTCGAGGCTCCCTTCTCAAGTCCAGCTTCCATCGCCAATCCCAGGTCCTTCACCATAAGGTCTACCAGAAAACCACCTTCATACTCATTCGAAGCAGGCACATTCTCCATCACCCCAGGGTAAGGATTGTAGACTTCAAGCGCCCAGTTGCCACCGGAACTTTTCTGCATAATTTCGGACAGCACAGCTGGATCGAGGCCGTTATCCACGCCTAGCTGCAATGCTTCTGCAGTGCCGGTCATCAGCACAGACAACAGCATATTGTTGCATATCTTGGCGACCTGCCCGGCGCCGGCTTCACCAGCATGAAAGATGTTTTTACCCATATTGGCCAGTACCGGATTAGCCCGCTTGAGCGCAGCTTCGGTGCCGCCAACAATAAAAGTTAGTGTCCCGCCAACGGCGCCACCCACGCCACCTGAAACCGGTGCATCAATCATGTCGACACCCTTTGCTACCGCCGCATCGGAAACAAGCCGACTGCTCGACGGTGCAATGGTGCTGCAATCAATCACCAGAGTATTTTTAGCCAGGTGATTCAGAATACCTGTATCACCAAGATAGAGATTTTCTACGTGCACCGACGCAGGTAGCATTGAGATGAAAACATCAACATCGGCGGTCGCTGCTATCGCAGAGGTGCTGACTGACGCACCTTCGGCTGCCAGCTTTTCAAGCAAGGCAGGCACTATGTCGTAAACTTTCAGTTTGTGACCGGCCTTGAGAAGGTTAGTCGCCATGGGCGAGCCCATATTTCCCAGGCCAACAAAGCCAATTGATAACTGGTCGGTCATATCTGTTCTCTCCAAATTTAGTAATCTAGCCCACAAGATCAGCCAGGGGATGATCTGGCCAGGGTGCTTTAAAATGCGCCTCAATCCAGTTATCTGGCACCTGCCCCATCTCTGGATAAGCCCACACCGGATTGTTGTCCTTGTCGATTAGCAGCGCTCGAATACCCTCAACAAAATCAGGGTGTCGACTACACTGCACAGCGATAATCAGTTCAAACAAAAAAGTTTCTTTCAAGGTCATTGATTTTGATCGTTGTAATTGCTGATGAATAATTTGTGCCGTGGTCGGTGATCCCCCCTGGAAATTTTTGGCGGACTTCTCCAGCCAACGGTCACCCGTCAATTGCCCGGCACAATCTGCAAAGGTCTGAACGGGATTATCACTGCGCAGACATTTCTCAATGATCGCTTTAATCAGCTTTTCATGTCCGGGCAATTCGCGATCAGGCATGGCCTCACTTTCGCCTTCAAAGTTTCCAATGATATTGAGTAGAGTCGCTTCAATCCCGGATGACCAGTCGGCCTGTTGCAATGTCTCAATAAAATCTGATTTCAACTTGTGGTCAATAAGGTGATCAACAAAATGCAGGTGTTGTGCGTCAGGTCCATTTACCTGGCTTCCCGTCCAGGCCAGAAAATACGCCCAATGGGTTTCCATTTGTCGACACATCCAGGTGGCACCGGCATCTGGAAACAATCCAATGGTAATTTCAGGCATGGCAATTCTGGTCTTTTCTGTCCCAATCCGATGACTACAGGCCGCCATGACCCCAAGGCCACCCCCCATGACAAAACCATGGGCCCAGACTACAACAGGCTTCGGATAATTGTGGATTAGGTAGTCCAGTCGATATTCTCTTTCGAAGAAGGCATCAGCATAGGGATTAGGTCCTTCTGGATGCTCAACCATCGAATGATAAAGACTCTGAATATCGCCACCGGCAGAAAAGGCCCGGTCTCCGGCACCTTGCAACATCACCAGCTTGACCCTGTTGTCAGTTTCCCACAACTCCAACTGTGGTGTCAGCAGGTCAATCATCTCCAGGCTCAGGCTATTGAGTGTCTTCTCGACATTGAGCGTGGCGACGCCTATCGCACCCCCGGTTTTAATTGGTAGAGTTTCAAAAAGAACAACGGCCATACTATGCGTTCTGCCACTCGGGACTGCGTTTATCCAGAAACGCCTGCACACCTTCTTTTTGATCCCGTGTGTCAAAGAGCGCAACAAATTCATCCCGCTCAACCGGATAGGTTGAGCCAATGCTGGTGAAACGAGAAGCCTGTATAAGTCGTTTGCAGGCGGAGACACTGGTAGGACTTTGCTTCTCGACTTTAGCTGCCAGCGCCATTGCTTTCTCCAGACTTCCGCCTTTAGCCACCACTTCTTCCACCAGGCCAATTTTTTCCGCGGTCGCTGCATCAACCCGTTCGCCACAGAGAATCATTCGCTTGGCCCAGCCTTCGCCCACTAACCAGGGCAGGTGTTGGGTGCCCAATCCGCAGGGTAACAAGCCAACCGTCGCCTCGGGTAGCGCCATCACGGCTTGTTCCTCGGCAATTCTAATGTCACATGCCAGCGCACATTCAAGCCCACCACCCATTGCATAACCATTAATGGCAGCAATCGAGACACCCCTGAATTTGCTTAAAGCTTCAAATGCCTCACCAAATCTGTTCGCCAGATTTCTGGCTACTGCCTTGTCTCCACTGGCAAACAGGTTGAGGTCTGCTCCGGCCGAGAAAAACTTTTCACCCTGGCCCGTAATAACGATGCTGTAACAGTTATTATCCTCATTAAGCTCCCCAACCAGATCACGCATGGCGGTCAGGCTTTCCTCATCCCAGGTATTTGCCGCAGGATTATTGATGGTAATTAGTGCCGTATGGCCCTGCATTTCCACTAGCAGTTTATCTGTCATCACATTTTCCAAATTTTTCACCTTACTGAATTGAGCTTACGTCAGCCATTGTCAACAATCTGCGGGAGATGACTAATCTCATAATTTCATTAGTCCCCTCCAGTATCTGGTGTACCCGGGTATCCCTGATATAACGTTCCAGCGGATACTCCTGCATATATCCATAACCTCCGTGTAACTGAAGGGCCTGGTTACACACTTCAAATCCAACATCCGTCGCAAATCGCTTCGCCATGGCTGAATAAATTGCGGCTTCAGTGTCATTCTTATCAACTTTAAATGCGGCAAGCCTGACCATCTGCCTGGCGGCCACAAGATCCGTCACCATATCAGCTAGCTTGAACTGCAGTGCCTGGAAACCGGCTAACTGGACACCAAACTGCTTTCGATCCAGCATATAGACCTGACTGCGATTGATGGCCGCTTGCGCGGTACCCAGGGAACACGAAGCAATATTCAGCCTTCCACCATCAAGCCCTCGCATCGCAATTTTAAAACCCTCACCCTCACTGCCAAGTCGGTTTTCAACCGGAATTTCAACATTGTCGAAAATAATTTCGCGGGTAGGTTGGCTATGCCAACCCATCTTCTCCAGGTTAGCGCCGTAACTGACACCCTCGGTATCCGCCGGTATCACCATCGCAGAAATGCCTTTGGCACCTGGGGCACCGGTCCGCACCATGACAACCAGTACGTCAGTGTCACCGGCACCGGATATAAACATTTTGCTGCCATTGATAATATACTTGTTGCCTGACAATTCCGCTCGCGTGCGAAGTGATGCCGCATCAGATCCGGAGCCAGCTTCCGTGAGACAATAACTGGCGAGTTTTTCACCGGCAATCAGCCCGGGACAATAAGTTTCAACGGTCTGGTCATTGCCAAATCTGGCAATCATTGCGGTTGCCATATTGTGAATCGATATAAATGCAGTGGTTGAAGTACATCCCATCGCCAACTGCTCAAGAATAATACTGGTGTCAAGCCGACTGAGGCCGGCACCACCGATCTCAACAGGACAATACATACCGCAGAAACCCAACTCCCCTGCCCGTGCAATCACTTCCCTCGGGAATATTTTACCCAGATCCCATTCCGCCGCCTTCGGCTCAAACTCTTTATCGGAGAATTGTCGAGCCATATCCTGAAAAGCGAGTTGATCATCTGTTAAATCAAAATTCATGTGGCGTTCCCCTTTTGTCCTGATACTAGCCTTGCTGCTATTTCAGCGCGATAGTCATATTCGCTGAAGCCACGGCATCATCTTCGAACCAGCGTGCCGTAATCGTTTTTGTTTCTGTATAAAACCTGATCGCCTGTTTACCGTAAGCATGGTGATCACCATAAAACGAATTCTTCCAACCCGTGAATGAGAAAAATGGCAATGGCACCGGGATGGGAATGTTGATACCTACCTGGCCAACTTCAATTTCACTTTGAAACTTTCTTGCTGCCCCCCCGGAGGCAGTAAAAATTGAGGTACCGTTGCCATACGGATTTTCATTGATCGTTTTGATCGCTTCATCCAGATTGTCCGCATTAACCGCGACCAGCACAGGACCAAATATCTCTTCTTTGTATACACTCATTTCCGGTGTGACATCACTAAACAGAGTCGGACCTACCCAGTTTCCATCGGGTAATCCCTCAACGATTGCATCGCTGCCATCCAACAGACAATTTGCCCCCTCCGCTTTGCCTGTGTCTATAAACCCAAGGATTCGATTCCTCGCCTGTGGGCTAATCTGCGGGCCGTAACCTGCAGCTTTGTCGTCCCAGGCACCGGGTCTGACTTTGGCCATTGCATCCGCAACCTCCGGAATCCAGGCCTGTGCCGCGCCGACAAACACAGCAACTGAAATTGCCATACACCGTTGACCCGCCGCGCCGACCGAGGAACCCACCAATGCACTGACCACTTGATCCTTATTGGCGTCAGGCAGAATAACCATGTGGTTTTTTGCCCCAGCCATACACTGAACCCGCTTCAGATGATCAGTACCCGTTCGGTAAACATGTTGACCCACAGCAACCGAGCCAACAAAGGAAATCGCCCGGGTATCTTCATGGGTCAAAAGGGCATTGACCTGGTCTTTACCACCATGAATCAATTGCACCAGATCCTTTGGAAACCCCGCCTCATAGAACAACTCAACTAGCCTGTTAGGAGTCATCGGATCCTGTTCAGAGGGCTTAAGTACAAAAGCATTGCCACAGGCAACAGCCATAGGGAACATCCACAGGGGAATCATCGCGGGAAAATTAAAAGGTGTAATACCAACACAAACACCGAGGGGTTGGACAAGACTATAGGTGTCGATTCCCCTGGCAACATTTTCCGATGTCTCACCCATCATCATCGCCGGAACATTGCAGGCCTGCTCCACCACCTCGATTCCACGCCAGACATCTCCCTGGGCGTCGGCAAAGGTTTTCCCCGTTTCCCGGGAAAGAATTTCCGCAATTTCATCATGATGTGCTTTCAACAACATCTGATAGGTCATCATATATCGCGCCCGTTCCGAGGCAGGCACCCGGCGCCAGGATTCAAATGCCGTTTTGGCTGCGGCAACCGCCTCATCAATTTCAGCCATCGTCGTCAAAGGTGCTTCGATTAATACTTCCTGGGTCGCCGGGTTGGTTACCGCAATCGTTTCAGTTGCCTGGCTGGACCGGAATCCGCCATTGATATACACGTCAATTACATTTGCCACGATTGTTTTCTCCTCGGTATCGATCGATTAATTTCTTGCCCTGGTTGCGAAAGCGACCTGACGAACGACCTGATCATATAAAATGCAAAGATGCAGGTAAACAAGATATTATGCAGCCTATTGCTGCATAGATGCAGCCAAGCCACAGGCATTTATATGACCTCCCACAACCAGGGCGACCAAACCAACTGGGACGATCTCCGCATATTCCTGGTCGTTGCAAGGCATTCAAACCTCGACATCGCCGCAACTTTCCTGCAGCAAGACCCGACAACCCTGGGTCGACGCATCCGCAGACTGGAAGCATCAATTGGTGCAACCCTGTTTGATCGCTCCAGAAGAGGACACCTGCTCACCAACTCCGGCGAATGGCTACTTGGTCAGGTTGAGCAAATTGAACACATCATGGCCGACATCGACACATCGATTTCAGGAGAAGTTAAAAAGGTAGGCGGTACCGTCAGGCTTAGCGTCACTGAAGCATTTGGCAACCTGATTGTGGCTCCTTCGCTAATTGACCTCACCTCGGTTTATCCCGATTTGAGAGTAGAACTCGTAGCAACCAGCGGAATCCTGAGTGTCTCCAAACGTGAGGCAGATATGGCGGTGTTATTGTCACGGCCCACCCGGGGCCGGTTAAAGGTCAGCAAACTTACTGACTATCAACTTAAACTTTACGCCACTCATGAATACCTGGCCAAACACGGGGTAATCACAAACCCGGACCAACTTGGCCAGCACACATTGATCGGTTATGTCGACGACCTTATCTATTCACCCAGCCTGAGGTACTACGACGAAATAGGTCCGGGACTCACCCCGAACCTGACAAGCTCCAGTCTGCTCGCCCAGGCTCAACTTGCAATTTCCGGCAGTGGGATTGTGATGCTACCGCGATTTGTCGGTGAACAGCATCAGGAACTGGAGTTGGTGCTCGGAAACGAGATCACCGTCACACGATCTTTCTGGCTTGCTATCCACGAGGACATATTTGACCATGCGAGAATTCAGGCGATGTTGAAATTCCTGAACACCATTGCACTGAACAAGTCAGACCTGCTCCGGGGTGCTAAAGTCCCGCAGCCATCAGTTTGCTAGTGCTTCCAGTCCTTCCCAGTGCAAGTCACCAAATTGGCCATTTGGATTAACGGGTTGGATGCAAACATGGTCTGCACCGGCATCAAAATGCTCCTGCAATCGATTCTTGATAGCCTCGGCAGTTCCCCAGGCGAAAGTCTGGTCTATAAACTTGTCACTGAGGTTATTGATATCGTCTTCCGAGAGGCCCATTCGAAGCCAGTTGTTGCGATAGTTGGGTAAATTCTGATAAATGCCGGCCACCGGTCTCGCCAGATCCCGTGCCTTTTTGGGGTCGGCCTCGAGGATGACTTTTTGCTCTACACATAACATCGGACCTTTACCCATAATATCCCGCGCCATTCTTGTATGATCCGGCGAGGTGAAATAAGGATGGGCACCGGCGGTTTTCTCCGCTGCCAGTTCCAGCATTTTTGGCCCAAGTGCAGCGATGACGGTAGGTGGCTCTTGTGCCGGTGGGTATCCGTTATAGGGTGAGGCAGCCATCTTTTCGATATAGGAACGCATCGTTGCCACAGGAGGGCCGTATTTCAGATTTCTAACCCCCTCGACCAGCGGTTTATGGGAAACACCCATACCCAGCAGAAACCGGCCACCGGATTGCTCCGCCAGTGATTTCTGAAGTGCCATGGTCACACCCGGTTCCCGGTGATAGATATTCATAATTCCCGTTGCCAGCACCAGCTTGCTGGTCTGCGCCAGTAGCCACGAAGACAGCACCACGGGACTTTTTCCAACTGTCTCCGGTAACCATAGCGCGCTATAACCCAGAGACTCGATGCGTTGTGCTGCTACGGCGGCATCGGCCGAAGACAAACCATCAAAAAAATACCAGACACCTAATTTACCAAGATCCAAAAGACATTCTCCTAAAAGACACTCTAAAAAGTATAAAAACGTAACGCTGATACTACTTCAGTCGGCACTGCATTATCCAGAAGCGCGGTGAAATCTGCTCCTGTAAGCCACAAAAATCCAGAGAAACCCAATCAACGTTCCTGCATATTCGCTGTTTCTAACCCGCCGTAGTCACTGTTACAATGCGCGGGTTCTCTTTCACCATAAAACACACAAATCAATACAAGCAGGGAGTATCCATGGAATTAAAAGATAAAGTCGCAGTGATTACCGGAGGCGCATCAGGTCTGGGGCGTGCCACA
>Ga0206123_10004023_pt1 | contig 11786 bp, 6 predicted proteins | sample Helgoland_Spring_2_FD_160086 | JGI IMG/M metagenome (GOLD analysis project Ga0206123, IMG submission 160086) | Pelagic subsurface seawater microbial communities from Kabeltonne, Helgoland, North Sea - Helgoland_Spring_Bloom_20160316_1 | ecosystem: Environmental > Aquatic > Marine > Epipelagic ... | reverse complement strand
AAAAGAAAGTATTATTTATTATTGTTATTGTTTTTGTTTTTGTTTTTGATTATTTTAGGGCAGGTCCGATTCCGACCCCACCCCACCCATGAAAAATGTCCGGCGCCGTGATATAAATTATGTATATATTAATCCTCGTCGTTGGACATAAAATTAAAGTCAAGTTAACAAAGTTGTTATTACGAGGGGGGCAGCGGGGCCGGAGAATAAATTCATGTGTTTCTAACATGATCTCTTCTCCAGAAGTTCAATATGCTTTTCCATGTTTTTGACAAAGCCTAATTTAAACCGAGCTACAGTTTGGCCATGGATACGCTTCCGGCCTTTCTCTTCATCCCTTATAATTCTATAGCCAAAATGTTTAAGAAAGTCCTCATTTACGAGTCTAATTACATCCTTTACTTTAAGGTATTTAGGTTCATCTTTGGCCTCTTTTTTTTTGGAGTTGGAGCCTTTTGATTTCACTACGTCGTATAGAGAATTAACTCGTAGATTCATCATGTAATCATACATCGATTGTAGTCCAGATCGTGAGATGTTTCTTGTAGGTCGAGTGCTAGTGTTACTATCGGGTGGATCGAGCCCAAAATAACTTTTGATTTTAGCATCGATCTCCTGTCTATAAATCCAGGTTGTACTTGTACTACTATCATTTAAATGATGTACATCTGTTAAACCCCCTTTGTAACCAATGTGTTTCAATAATTCATGCATACGTATTATTAAAGGCGTTTCCATCTGTTTAAACAAAGGGTGAGAACTGTTATTTATATTGGTTCGGGTCTCTCTAACATATAATTTTAAATCCTCATCAGACTGATTTTCGAGGACCCTCCCAATCTTGGTAGCTAGATCAAAGCGGTGTAATAATTTTACAGCCACTCGCTGAGGAATGTCACTGAATTTAGCAATCTGCGGTGAACCGTACTCTCTTTCCGGTTCGGAACTGTTTTTCCAGTACCATTCAACGAAATCAAAGTTTAATTTTCTGCGCACCGTATTCGTTTTAAATAGATTAAATATAGATATGGTATGTCTATATAATTTAAACTCGGATGTGGGTGCTGGCGGGTAAGTATATTTTTTGCTTCGTCGTTTAAATTGCATACGTGCAAGCTGACACCAAGCAATCCATAGCTGTTGGATTAAATAAAATCCGATTTGGACTTTATGTAAGACTCCGATTTGAAATAACTTATGATGTAATAGGAGAGACTTGGCAAGGCATTTCTCCTTATCATCATCCGTGCTATGACATACGATGGCGTGAACTTTATTATACGCATTTTTTAAAATTAAAGTTTCTTGGTCTTCTATACTCTGTTTGATCATTTGTTTTGTCTCCTTAAGCTCTCCTTCTACTTCCCCTCCCCGTGGAAACGCGGAAGGACAGCTAGCAAAATGCATAGGTATACCATGATATAAAGCTAACTTTATTAGAGATACGAGCATGGGTTTCCCCTTTTCTTTTAAGGCATGTAAACAGAGGACATCCGAAAAAGTTGCAGAAGCCCGTTCATTAATATTGGATGAGATAAGCGGGACGGTCTGTATTTTTCGTTTCTTTTTAGGGCGGTCCTCATCATGGCTACCACTGGGACTTGCCGTGATGGCACTGGCAGTGGCACTCGCCCAGCTACTAAGTCCATGCACTTGGAAATGATACTTCTCGATTTGTCGGCGGGAGAAAGTCGAAGATAGTCGTACATCCAGGTCCGACTCCGAGTTTAAGTTGTACTCGTTCGAGGTCCCAAATTCAATCTCTTCCACAGCTAAGCGCTGATGTTCATGGGTTTTCAATAATGATAAATCCCGTTCCATGGTATCTGCATGCTCACCATCCAAAGAACAGCGAATTCCAGAGTACATCGACGGATAAATTAGCATCACCATTTTGTTTTCGGTAACATTGCGTACTCGACCCCACAGTTGAGACAGATCACGTGCACAAGGACCGAAACGATTGTTGGTGCTAAAATGTACAAAGATCTTGTAAAAAGGGGTCTGAATGTCGATACCAGGTCCGACTTTGGTAGTGACAAAGAGAGCATCCAGCCGCGAGTCTTGAAGATAGGCTTCCAAACAACCTGTCTGTTTAAATAATTTCTGCATACTGGGCATGTCGGCATCCCCAATTTCACGATCGAGCGGTTTATTTTTATTATAGATACAGCCGATGCAAGGAATGATACCTTCGCGCACGAGCTCTTCGTCCTCCATCAGTCGCTTCCATAGATTACGTAAATCAGGTTTCGAAGAGAAGGCCACATAAAACTTTCGAATGTCAGGGTTAGATGGGTTGGTTTGCCGTTGGTGGTGGTTGTGGCGAATGAGCTCCTTCATCTGGTGGTACACGTGAGGTTCATTGAACGTGAATTCGAACTCGCGAGGACATGCGATATAAGTATAGCGATAGATACGAACAAAGCTTAACGGTCCGTCAGTGGCAGTGGATGATGATAAAGTACAGCCGACCGAACGTAAAAAATCCAAGACCGTATGGTCCAATAAAAGATCCGCGTCCATTAGTATCACTCGTTTGCATTTTTGAAAGAGACGTAAAAGTATATGATGATGAAAACAGAGATTGTCCTTGTTTGTAGTTCCGACTGTAGATTCCCGGAGTAGACTTAAAAATTCATCTGCAATGATTTCATCATAATAAACCACATTTATGTCGTCAAGTGGTACGTTCTCGTTCTCCAAATCCTTGAGATTCGACAAATGGATCAACGATTCATATTGTAAAATCAAGCGTGGCACATTTCTCAAGGAACCACTGCCATTACGTAGTTTGATAGTGGAGTACAACTGAAAATCTAAATCCCCACCGTAATTATCTTCCGAACTAAAACTGAAAGCTTGAGTTTGTTTGCAGGTCAACACGAGCACCCGTAGATCTTTGTTTTCTTGAAAGCGACCGCGCAGATAATCCTTCACGGTATGCGTTTTACCCATGCCCATGCTGGCCATGATAGCAGCACATTGAACGCCAGGTTCTTCAAAGATTTCTGCATAAGGTCTTAAACAACGTTTCGAAGGATCATTAGGACGCAATGGCATTTGCTCATACGAGATGGTTTTGATTTTGAGTCCCCTCGCTCCAGCATACTGGCTTGTGGGATAGTCCTCATATTGAGGCGGTGGTGGAGGTGGAGGTTGAGTTGGATTGCTAAAGTTTAAATTGAATGCAGAAGAAGAAGAAGAAGAAGAAGAAGAAGAAGAAGACCTACCAGTACTAGGTTTTAAATTATTGAGGTTGTTAGCTGTAAAAACATTATGACAATGATAAGAATTTTTGGACCGACCCCGAGTCAAAGTTGAAGTTGAACTCAGATGATTCCCCCATTTTAACTTGTCTTTATCCGTGAAACTCAAGGGTTTGCATACCCATTTAATTGGATAGGCGTATTTCTCACCATTACTGTTTCTAGATACATGATCGGACAAGGCTTGTAGCAATTTCGGATCAAGATCAATGCGTTTGGAATCATCAAAGGGATCCTTGTTTTGCCATTGGGTATCCAACCGAAGCAAAAACCCATCGAATTTCAAGACGTCTATGTTATAACCTTTCGCTTCTAGAAAAGAAATGGCGCGCTCAATAATGATACGTTCAGTATCTTGAATGACGAAACTAACTTTTTGTGCCCAGGCGCATTTACGATCTCCGCGAACGTTGGTGGAGAGGGTTTCCTTTTCTCGTTCGGTTAGTTTGGTTTCACTTATTACTAAACTACTATTATTAGCACTACTACTATCGATGGTGCTATTGGTATTGGTATTGGTATTGCTACTGCTACTGCCATTGGCACTGGACGTGAACTGAGCCTGAGCCGCCTGTTCATGGGATTTGTCAATCTTTTTGAAATAGGCTTGAAGACCGAGTACCCGCAAATCCTTGCTGTCCCTCAATGTTCCCGTGAAGTATTCAATGATCTGGATGGAAACCTGTTTAGCTTCGTCGCCATAATTTTTGAGATAGGGAAAGTTATAAAACTTTGGCTTCAATTTGCGGCTCAGCCTATCACTATTCGTTTCATCAATAATGGGTTTCAACCTCGCATAAGGTCTCCCGCCATTCAACATGCTGGCAAACATGGTTTTGATGAAACTGCGCATGCCACCGACTGCTTCCACATGTTTATTCAAAATATGGCGAGGAAAACTACGCTCAAACATGCCTTGTACTTTTAACATCTCCGCCTTTCGATTTACAACATATTTCGACCAGAAGGGAACGCTGAAGCCAAGGTCCAACGCTAGATTCACAAAGATGGTCGGAGCGCAGTTCGCTATGTCCACATCCGTATAATACCCATTGGTTAACACGCGTGCAATGGTACCATCGCAACATTGCAGACAGCTGCCGCCATGGTTGCTATAGTGCCTTGCCATTTCAACTTTGATTTTTTTATCCTTTTTATCCTTTTTTTCCTTTTTTTTGTTTTTGCTCCGGCGGGAGTTTGGTTCAACTTGAAGTTGAGGCTGAGGCTGAGGCTGAGTTATTTCCAATACTGCAGATGGTCTCGAAGCAAACGTGGTTTCCATGGTGGAATCTGGGTTATCACTCAAGTCAAACATTTTGAACAGGGTTTTCAAGTATGCCTTTTGTCTATCCGACCCTGTTTTAAGATCAGCCAACTCCATGGCCTTCGCCCTGCTTTTCCCTTTCGTTCGACCTAGGTGTTCAAAAAAATGTCGATTATTCAAGCACATGCTCAAGCGGGTACGATCGATGTAGGCGTGTCTGATGGGGTTGAATGGCAGTGGTGCTGTTGCAACTTCAGATGTGAGTGGCGCCGACTCTAGAGCTTCGATGGCAAGTTCGGGAACATGAGCCTGCAGCATACTAGCACTGTTATCAGTATTATTATCACTGGCAGTGCCACTACTGCTACCAGTTGATGGGCTAGATGCTATGTCCATCATGGTGTCCATCCTTTCCATTTCCATTTCCCTCTCTATCTCCCTCTCTATCTCCAGCTCCCTCTCTATCTCTAATTCCAAGTCCAAATCCATCTCATCGACGACCGACTCCATCACCGTATCAGGCTGAGCATGATCATGTGAATGACTGGTACTACTAGCCGTTGCCGGGACCGATTGAGGTGCTACTAGTGACAGGCTGAGTGTTGGATAGGCGGGATCGGAATAGTTAGACATACAGCTCTCGCTACAATAAAAAGTGTCGTCCTGCTCACGAGTGAATTTTATAACTTGTTCACCAGGGTGAAGCTCTTTCTCACAATGATAGCAGTACTCGAATTCCTCGGGACCGAGGGTGATATACATCATGTTATTATCGAATCCGACCCCGCCGGCTGATGCAGTACTAGCTAGCTCTATATAGTTACTACTACTCCCAAATTCCTTGTCAAAATCATAGTTTAAAGTATTATTATTATTATAGTTTAAAGTGTCCATGGAAATCATGTCTTGTTTTTGTTAATTATGAATGAGTATATCCGATATCGGTATATATGCACAATTTGATTATTATTTAATTATATTATATATTCGCCCAAACCCTCAGCCTCCCCCAATAACAACTCGACCTTAATTTTGTGTCCGGTCGGGTTATTCAATATGTATTATTATTATATAAATTATCACAGCACCGGACACTTTTTTTCTGGTTTTAAGTTATACAAGTACCAGGGCCAGACGGTTCGGCTTAACTAATTACTAGTTAGCATCATGAGGAGGAGGAGCAGGCTGAGCACGTGGGTGGGTCAATTTTCAGATGAAATATTAAATATTGAGTCATGTACTACAATTGCCCATTGAATTCATTGGATCATAATTTATATAATATTTATATATAATTAAATTATACTATTACTACATTTACATTAAAGTCTTAACCCATCGTGGTGAGACACTAAGCTACTTAATAACCCTAAAAGCTACTTAATTATTATTTAATTATATTATGTCCTGGGTTATGACGTTAAACTGATCTGGGTTCCTGCGTGGCTCTGACAGTGTTTGTAAACATAGTCTTGATAGAGTACATGAGGTGTTTGGTTCAATTCCCACCCTTGACGGGAAGACACACTTTCCCTTCCGCTCAGTCTTCTCATGAGTGGTCGCGTCATAAAAACGAAACTATGAGCTTTGTGGGTTTTAGACTTGGGTTTGATTCCTGGACGGACTAGTAGCGATCTCACTCTAAGCGCTGTGCCTTGCCGTTTGGCATTTATGCGAATCATATACAGCATGATATACTCACCATATATCTATCAGTCTCACCAATTGCGGGTTTGATGACACGTACAGCAAGCGACGATCTGAGTGGTTGAACACCTGAACGGAACATGATCTCTCATGCTCTGGCCTCACACAAGTATCGCATTTCCGGCAGTCACATAGGAACGTTCGATGCTATTAAGTGTCGTGCCTACTACATAGAGAAAAGGTGTAGGATGTCCTCTGATTGTATCTACGTGGATCGTATATTAATAGGCTTATTTTAAGGATAGGCCTCCAATACGTGATATGTATTTATTTAGCGATGTAAAATAATAAAATCTCCCTCCCCATATATATTCGCCCAAACCCTCGAGGCCTCCCCCAATAACAACTTGAACCTTAATTTTATGTCCGGCAAGTACCAGACGGTTCGGCTTCTAATTACTAGTAATCATCATGAGGGGGCGGCGGATGATGAACTTGAAGATGATTCCGGCGGTGGCGGTGGCGGTGGCGGTGGCACTGATAATAAACACGTGAACAATTCTGAGTTATTGTCTTTTAATTCTTCGAAGGCTCGTTTTAAGGCACCACGTTCCATGAGTTTGGTCATGTTGCGCCACGAAATACTCGGGCATACATAAATAAATTTGAGGATCTTCAATTCAGATATAATGTTATAAAATTTTGTATAATTGTACATACTACCATGAGAGGTAAGACCACGAATTCCAAAGGATTTAACCTGTCTTTCGTATTCCTGATTGGTACTAAAGTTTGCTCTATATTCAATTAAAAGGCGTCCTAAATTGAATGCATGAGGTAGAGTTCTTTGCCCTGTGGCTTGGTTTACCATTAGAGTAAGCTTTTCTTGTAAATTAGTAGATGGTGTAGAAATTAATAGTCCTGTTGTAGGCGATGTTGTAGATGCTGTAATAGTAGATTTAAAGTCTTCGAAAATATTACAATTACTTTGAGTATTATAGGTTTCCATTAAAGTGGCTAAAGGTGAGGAGCTAGCAAATTTTACATCAATAGTGGCAGTGGTGAGGAGAGATGAAGGATCTGGATAGGCATAACTCGAAGCCCCAGTCGGCTCTTCCAACGACCGAACGTATTCGTTTTGAAGTTGTTTGGATTCCGAACCCGAACCATTCGCCGAGTCCAATGTAGCAACCTCAGGCTCGGCCTCTTCAACAGTTGGAGGGCCCTCTTCAACAGTTGCAGGAAATGGAGCTTTGCAAGTAGGGCATACATTCGCAACACCACCTTGTAACAACATTCTATCATGGCACCACGCATGTATGGGATGGGCTGCACATACAAAAAAAACTAGGGTTTGAGATCCATCTTTAGCCATTAATCCTAAACAAATAGCACATTGGGTACCAGGACCAATTGAATTTTCTCTTGTAACTTCCACGTTTTTACCTTGTTCAGCCCAACGATTCTCCTGTTCTTGTTGAGCTTGCTTGTGTTCAGCATCCGCAGCAGCGCGTTGTTTTTGTTCTAGTGCAACAAGACGGGGCGAGCGACGTCTTCGTTGGGTCGTAGGCTGTGATGATGGTGTACCAGGCATATCACCACGAGATTTAGCCTCAGCCTCGGCCTCGGATTTGGCTTCATCTGCTTCCTGTTGACGTTCCCAAGCATCCGAATCACTGTCCTCCTGGTCCTCCTCCTCCTCCTCCTCCTCCTCCTCATTACTGTCTTCTTCTATTTCGATCAAAAGATCCTCACATTTTCCAACAAATCGCTCGAATAAATCTCGCAAAGCAGTGATCGACTGATGATCTCGTGAGACATTACGAACGGCACGTTCACAATGGTGATACAAGGTTTCTGATTCAGAATCTTGAGGTTGCTCTGATTCTTCAGATTCGACGAAAACTTGCTCAGGTTCTTGGGGTGAGATAGGAGTCACTGTAGTACTCATAGAGGAGGATTGCGACATGATGTATGACGAGCAGGGGCCAAAAACAAAAAAAAAAAAAAAAAAAATGAGCAAAACAACAAAAGATAAAGGATGGGTGTTTGAATAGCAACAAAGTTTCAAAGTAAGTGTACAAGTTCTGATTTACTAACTAGAGTATGACGTCGCACTGTGTGTCAGCACACTGACAAAAATAAGGTTATCAGGTTCTCTGATTTTTGTTGTCGGGAATTTTTAGGATTGGGTTTTTGGGCTCATTTTTTTAAACGATCCTAAATTTACAAATCAGAAAAGATAGTTAAAAGTATCCCATCGTATTAGCAAGAAACGAAAACGAAACAAAAATAATGAAGTTCTGACCTTGAAGTCATCATCGTTTGCTTTCTGGAGCTCTTATATTTGCCTTTTTTTTTCTCCGATCCCTTTTTGCTTCTCTTGTTGATTGAGGGCCAAAGGCTGTCAGCGAGCTGACAACACTCTCCATGTGATGTTATTTTACAAAAACAAAACAAACAAAAAATGCAAACTAGTTCAAACTATCCCTGGTGATTTGAAGGAGATAAATAAATGAAGGATGAAAAGCCGAAAAAGGTATTATTTATATTGGATAAGCTTATCAGCAGCGTGAGTGGTGTATGACATACTTTTTGGTCTTATACATGTAAAAAACTACGCCATCGACCATGGATCAAGTCATAATTTTTAGATTGCTTACGTTTGTGTGTTTTGCAGACTTATAGTTTAAACTATCCTCTCTCTTTTTTTTTTAATTGACTAGTACTTCAACATGTCTCAATCTTCAACAAAGAAACGGTCTACTCTGCTTAGGAACTCGTCTTCAAACCGAGATGCAATCTCGAATAAAAAACAGAAATTAGAATGCTCAGAACCCGCTGCAACTTCAACTGGCAGTGGTGTCTTCTCTGGAAACTTGTATTGGCATGGGGATACCAACCACATTCACATTCATCTAAACAAGGATGAGGATGCTCATCATGATATCATGGGTGTCCTTGTCAAAATAGAGATGACGGACCATGGCTTACAATTAATTCACGTTACCAAGATGGATAATAAAGAAGAACGTTACAAGGATACGTTGGATTCTCTTAATCATGAATTGAAGAAGAGACGTGAAGATATGGAATTTTCCTCACAAGAAATAGATAAACTGATGCGATCTCTTCAAAATGAAGAAGAAATGACGGACGATGAAATGAACCACATATTTCAACAGGTTAAGGTAAATGCTCTCATTGGGCGTACACACAAACAACATATAATGCAACACATTCGAAAAACCAGTGTTCACTTCAAGTATAATCAAACTTATCGTCCCGAATGTAGTGTATTTTTGAAACCCGGTCGACTCTGTCGCGTGCCATTTCTTCCACATGCGGTCTGTTGGTATCCGGATGGCATGACTTTGGAAGCAGAGCGTTTGACTCCGCCGCCTGTTCAAGTTACTGAAATTCACGAGGAGGTACCTTATGGTTTGGGTGAGGATGAGTGTAAATGGTTAACAAAAGTACGGTTTTCCCATATTAATAGTGGTTTATCTAAGGCTGACGAGACACTCAAATTGAATCAATACATCGAGGCAGCGGAGGCTGGTAATTCGTATGGCCGGTACTTGCTGGGTTTTTGCTATTTCTGGGGGCTATTAGGTGTTGATGACATTGATGAAGATGAGAAAGAAGCTTTTAAACTATTTACCTTATCGGCTGAGGATGAGAATGCTTGGGGTCAATTCGGGTTGGGCGAATGTTATTTTGATGGAGATGGGGTTGATCAAAATACGGAAACAGGGATAGATTGGTATACTTTGGCAGCTAAGCAAGGTAATTCTTATGCTCAATACCGTTTAGGTCAATGTTATTTTGATGGAGATGGGGTTGATCAAAATACGGAAGAAGCGCTGCAGTGGTATACTTTGGCAGCTAAGCAAGGTCACCAAGAGGCTCAATACCATTTAGGTGAATGTTATTATTATGGAATTAGGGTTGATCAAAATAAGGAAACAGCGGTAGAGTGGTATACTTTGGCAGCTAAGCAAGGTCACCAAGAGGCTCAAGACAGATTAGATGACATATTTTAAATTATATCGCTTGATAATTGATAAAACAGTTATATTTTAAATTTAATTAAATTGAGGAGATAGGTATTTCATGTCACGCACGACAGTCGCGACGGATTCGGACTTTGGTCTTTAACATTCAAATAGAATAAATTAAACAAAAACTTTAATATTTAATGTCTGATATATCTATAAAGTCCTCCCCGTCGTGGGAGTGGCATTAAATGCCCTATAATAAACTCCTCATATATATTAATAATATACATCACGTGGTATATATACATACATCATATATGTACATACACCTGGTAGCTCGTGGTAATAATATAGCTTTAGATTCAGTTCATACATTTAATATAGCATTATTTTAATTTAAATTAATTAATATACATTTAACATTTTTTTAAAAGATAGTTCAAACTAATGGATAGTAAAACCTTACAAGCTCTCGGCGTAGTCTTAAATCAAAACATTTTGGATACCTATAAGCAATCGAAACGTAACGAACTGTTTGAACGTGAAGCCAACATGAACATGCATACCAGTGCTTATATTAATGCAGCCAAATATGAACTGAAGTACTATAGTAGTAATAGAGGTTATAGAGGTGATATCATGTTGTTTCCCGGTTATGAACCTGAGGACTCGGATGTAGAGGACGACGACTCACCCGGAGTCACTGTTCCTCCTTGGTTTGACTATACAAAAGTAGAACTTGATATATTTATTCAATATTTCACAAATCGTGGATATTGCGTAATTTCAGGATATAGAGATCCTCTCCCAGGACAGAAGGAGAGAGGTGAGGTGGTCGAGCTTGTAATTTCACCACATCCTATGGAGACACCATATGGGAATTGTTTTAACAAGGAGGGTAAAATCATTGATCAACGTTTTGAGGATTCAAACAAATACTATCCTGTTCAAAATACGTTACCACTAATACTTGATTAATTCAAATAAAAACAACTTTAGAATTTGATACGTTATTAAAAAGTTAACCATTTTTTTTTTTTTTTTTTGATTCAGAAGATTGTTGGTTTCTTGTTATATGGTAACATGTAGGATCACAGCTTCATGAAAAGCGTCTTGGCCCCAGAGGCAGGACCGTCCCTCCCGCGGTTTCACCAAACAATAAGTAACCATAAACCATCATGCCACAGGCCTATATATATTCAATTCACACAAACCACAAAACCGTTCGAGAGATGAGATAGGTATTAGGTATTGTTGTGTTAGTGGCAGGTTTTTAGGTGGGTGGGAGGGAACCTTAAAGTTGAGAGAGATCGTTACCTGTATATAGGCTCCTTATACCCCCCCGCGGTATCACCCATTATAAGGTCATTGTGCTATCACAGCATTTCCAATTCATTGCATACACCCTCATATACATCCAAATAAGCCATCCATAGCAATCGTATCATCTATGTCATGAAGGTGCCTCCAAGAAGGGCAGTGGTCATGAGCTCATCGCAAAAACATATATAGGAATTAGCCCAAAATCACCATTATCCATCCTAATAACCCAATTCCACCAATTCTATTCATACAAATCGAACAGTTTATATTCATATACATTAC
>Ga0206123_10004020_pt1 | contig 11795 bp, 9 predicted proteins | sample Helgoland_Spring_2_FD_160086 | JGI IMG/M metagenome (GOLD analysis project Ga0206123, IMG submission 160086) | Pelagic subsurface seawater microbial communities from Kabeltonne, Helgoland, North Sea - Helgoland_Spring_Bloom_20160316_1 | ecosystem: Environmental > Aquatic > Marine > Epipelagic ... | reverse complement strand
TTAGTTGTTAATAACAAAATTGGCGGATTAATATTTATGCAGGGAGGTCCGTTAAGACAGGTAGAACTGATTAATCGTTATCAAGAAAAATCAAAAGTACCTTTAATGGTTTCTATTGATGGAGAGTGGGGTTTAGCAATGCGTTTGGATAGCGTGGTTAAATATCCTTGGCAAATGACTCTAGGTGCAATACAGGATGAGCAATTGATTTATGAAATGGGTGTTGATATTGGGGAGCAATGTAAACGTTTAGGAATTCATGTAAATTTTGCACCAGTTGTTGATATCAATGTAAATCCTAAAAACCCAATAATTAATGCACGTTCTTTTGGTGAGAATAAAGAGAATGTAGCCAATAAGGGAATTGCTTACATGAAAGGGATGCAGTCGGTTAATGTAATGGCAAACGCTAAACATTTTCCTGGACATGGTGATACAGATAAAGATTCGCATAAAGCTTTACCAATTATTAATCATAGTAAAGCAAGGATGGATTCTGTTGAGTTATATCCATTTTATAAATTGATTAATAGCGGTTTAACAAGTATGATGGTTGCACACTTAGATATTCCTGCTTATGCTGGAGAAGACAACATGGCTACTACGCTTTCTAAAAATGTTGTGACTGATTTATTGCAAGATTCATTAGGATTTAAAGGATTGATATTTACAGATGCTTTAAATATGAAAGGTGTAAGTTCGTTGTTTGAGCCTGGAATAGTTGATGTAAAAGCCTTATTGGCGGGTAATGATGTGTTATTGTTTTCTGGAAATGTGGCACGTGGAGTAGTAGAAATCAATAAAGCTATTGAGCGAGGAGAGATTACGAGAGAGGAAGTAAATAAACGTTGTTTAAAAATCTTAAAAGCTAAGGAATGGGAAGGGTTAAATAATTATAATCCTGTTGTTAAAGAAAATTTAATTGCTGATTTAAATACTAGAGATTATGAATTGCTAAACAGAAAGCTTTCAGAAGCTTCTTTAACGGTTTTAAGAAATGAGGCAAATGTTTTACCGTTAAAACGTTTGGATACGCTTAAAATGGCTTCTTTGGTTATTGGAGAAGGAAAAGTAAATGATTTTCAGAATGAATTATCTAAATACCATCAAGTAGATCATTTTAATGCTGTTAAGTTAGATGCAAATATTAGTGCAGGAATGCTTAGTAAGCTAGAGGGGTATAATACGATTGTGATTGGAATTCATAAATCAAATAAAAATCCTTGGAAAAGCTATAAAATTAGTACAGCAACAAAACAATTGGTGGCAAAGCTTTCAGTAAAACACAATGTTATTTTAACTGTTTTTGCTAATCCTTACAGTTTAATTGGTTTTGATGAAGTTGAAAAAACGAAGGGGTTAATAATGGCTTACCAAGATAGCAGATATGCTAATTGGGGAGCAGCACAGCTTATTTTTGGAGCTATAGGGGCAAATGGTAAAATACCTGTAAGTGTATCAAAAACCATAAAAGAAGGTGCTGGTTTGGTTGTTAAACCAATAAATCGATTAAAATACACTGTGCCAGAAGATGCTGGGATTCAACTAAATGATTTAGCTCCGATTGATTCTATTGCCAAGGCTGGAATTGCAGAGGGTGCTTATCCTGGGTGTCAAGTATTAGTTGCTAAAAGTGGAAAGGTAATATATAATAAATCATTTGGGAGTCATACCTATAAGAATAAAAGGAAAGTTTTGAATTCTGATATTTATGATATTGCTTCTATTACTAAAATTAGTGCTTCAGTTCTTTCGTTAATGAAATTACAAGATGAAGGAAAGTTTAGTTTAGATGCTCAATTAAGCGATTATTTAAGTGACTTAATTCCTGATACATCTTTGTATGGCGATTTAGGTTTGAGAGAAATATTAGCACATCAATCAGGCTTGCAGGCATGGGTTCCATTTTACATTAAAACAATAAGGAATAAAGAGTTAGATCAGATTATCTACTGTAAAGATTCATCTACTTATTACCCTTACAGAGTTGCTCAAGATATTTATATTAGTAAGTTTTATCCAGATATTATCTATCAAAGGATATTAAAAGGGCCAATCAAACAAAAGAAATATAAGTACAGTGATTTGGGGTATTATTTTATGATGAAAATTATAGAGGCGCAAACAGGGGAGAAAATGAAAGACTATGTTGCAAAAACTTACGCTTCAATGGGAATGACAACAACAGGTTATATTCCGAGAGAACGATTTAGTTTAGATAGAATTCCTCCAACTGAAGATGATAAAATATTTAGAAAGCAAGTAATAAAAGGGGATGTGCACGATCCAGGTGCAGCAATGTTAGGTGGTGTTGGTGGTCATGCAGGTATTTTTTCTAATGCAAATGATCTAGCTAAGTTAATGCAGATGTATTTGAATGGAGGAACTTATGGAGGTGTTAGATACATCCAAGATAGTACGTTAGCTGAATATACAAAATGCCAGTTTTGCTATGAAGAGAAAGAAAATAGGAGAGCAGCAGGTTTTGACAAACCATTTTTGCAAGGTTTTGGAGGTCCAACATGTGATGGAATTTCCCAAGGAAGTTTTGGTCATAGTGGATTTACTGGAACAATGGCTTGGGCTGATCCTTCTGAGGACGTGGTTTATGTGTTTCTATCAAATAGAATTTACCCAAGTGCTGAAAATAGTAAGTTGTTAAAAATGAATATTAGAACGGATATTCAGCAAGTAATTTACGATGCACTAAAAAAAGGAAAAGATGCAAAGATTAACAGATAACGAAGTAGATTTTAATTTAACAACTTTAAAAGGTTGGGAGTTAGATGAAAATGAAAGCAGAATAAACAAACTGTTTACATTTAAAAATTTTAAGGAAGCATTTGCAGCGATGACTAAGATTGCTGAAATAGCTGAAGAGTTGGGTCACCATCCAGACTGGTATAATTCTTACAATAAATTGAATGTTAAGTTAAGCTCGCATGATGCAGGAGGATTGACAATGAAAGATTTTGAATTAGCTAGTAGAATTGAAGAAATTTTTACTGAAACAAATAAGAAACGCCCTAGAATAAAATCATAAGAAATAAACCCTATTTTTGAAGTCGAAATGAAAATGATAAACACATATTATTACTATAACTTAATCCTATTAAAGAACTGAGGTAGTAATGGTATCAAAAATATATTAAGCTCGGTTCAATAGAATCGAGCTTTTTTTATGGTTAAAAAATAAATGAAATGAAACAAAATTTTGAAAATTACACTACAGAAGATTTCTCAGTTTGGGAAACTCTTTTTAATAGACAGGTTAAGAATTTAAAAGACAAGTCATGTAAAGAATATTTAAGTTGCTTAGACCAGCTCTCAGGTGTGTTAAAAGAAACAAGTATTCCTAAGTTTGAGGAGTTAAACAATGCTTTAGAACAAAAAACGGGTTGGACAATTGAGGTTGTTCCGGGGTTAATACCTGTAGAAGATTTTTTTAAATTACTTTCTCAAAAGAAGTTTTGCTCATCAACATGGTTAAGAAGTATGGTTCAGTTAGATTATTTGGAGGAGCCAGATATGTTTCATGATATATTTGGACACATACCATTGTTTATGAATAAAGAATATGGTGATTTTGCTCAAAAGATGGGAGAATTAGGAGTTCGGTTTAAAGATTCGGAACAAGTGCTTTTGGAGTTGCAAAGACTGTATTGGTTTACCATTGAGTTTGGTTTGTTGAAAGGAGGAGTTCCTAAAATTTACGGTGCTGGAATAATATCTTCTTTTGGAGAGACTAATTTTATATATGAAAAGGGTGCAGAAATTCTGCCTTTTAATTTAGCTGAAATCATCAAAACTGATTTTTGTAATAGTCAAATTCAAACAAAATACTTTTTGCTAAGTTCTTTTGAAGAACTATATTCTTCAATTTTTAAATATGAAAAACAACTCGAAGAACTAGCTAGCTGCTAAATATTCATTTTCTGAGAAAGTATTGATGTGGTTGCGAATGTCAATACTAAAATTAGAGTAGTAATGGTTTTTATCCTTCAATGGTTGAACAATGCCTTTATGATTGGCGTACTCTGGAGAAAGAAAATAAATATTAGCCGTTTTAAAATTAATTTTTAGGTGTTGTATAATTTCAGAGCAATCATTTTCACAAAAGTATTGGTCAATAACAATAATGTTGGGGTTAAAAGCCTTTAATTCGGTGAGGTTGAAGTTTTCAAAAGAAAAATCGAGATTATTATCAAAACGAGATAAATCGAAATACTCTGCCAAAGAATTTTGGTTAGAACAACTTATGAAGCAAAATTTCCGCGAAGACTCAGAAGATAGATTCATAATTATAATATTTGGTTAGGTAACACTACTTAGACGCTTCTTCGCTCTTTTTAGTTGTCTCTAATACAAGATTTAAGTATATTGAAAAATAATTTTTGCACGATAATTGAGTTGTATTAATAAATCAATCTTATGAAAAATATAATAACACTTCTCTTCATATTAATATCATTAGGAAACTTTGCTCAAAAAGAAGAAAAACTGTTTGATGTATATAATGTGAGGAACCAAGAAGATGGTTCTGCAATTGTTTATGCCACTAATAATTATGTGTGTGATGAATCTGTGTTAATTAAGTTTACAACCCTTAAGAATATGAAAGCAGATGTAGAGCTTCCTTTTAAAGGAGTAATACCAGCAGGAGCAAAAGAGTACAAGCTATTTACATTAACAATTAAAGATAGAACTAAAGATAGTGGATTGGGGTATATCACAAAATATTGCCATGGAGATATTTTTGAAGGAAAGCATGATGACAGTTATGTTTATACTATACCATACCAAGAAGGAGAACAATACCCAATAGGGCAAGCTTATGGAGGTAAGTTTTCTCATTTTATGAAAGGGAAAACACATGCCATTGATTTTACAATGGATGAAGGAACTCCAATTTGTGCAGCTAGAGATGGAATAGTGTTAGAGGTTAAAGATGATTCCAACAAAGGCGGAAAAACCTATAAGTACCAAAAATATGGCAACTATATAGTAATTTACCATAAAGATGGAACAATGGCTAATTACTTTCATTTAAAAAAGAATGGGAGCAAAGTTAAGGTTGGCGATAAAGTATCTGTAGGGCAAGTAATTGCATTGAGTGGTAATACAGGTTGGTCTTCAGGGCCTCATTTACATTTTCAGGTATATGGTTTTGATGAGGATATGGAAGTGAAAAGTACGCCTACCAAATTTAGACAAGAAGAAGATAAGGCAATTACTTTACAGAAATCTAAAGAAGGGTATAAGTCAGTGCATTAATATTTATAACAATAAGTTATTTAATACTGTTGTAATTAGATTTTATTGTTTTATTAATTTGTAAGTTTTGTTTGAGTTTAGTGTATATACTTTAATAAAATAAAGACCTTTACTTGCCTTTTTTAAATTTAAGGATACTTTATTTGAATAAGTATTTCCTTGATTAATAATTTTTCCTTCAACAGTTGTTATAAAATATTCTTTTAATGTTTTATTATTCCCGAAATCTATAGAAAAATTGCCATTTGTTGGGTTGGGGTATATAATAACTTTATCATTTTCTAATTCTTGAATAGAAGTAGTATTTATAGTTTCACAAGCAGAGGTGTCAATACAAGATCCAATTGTGATTTCAACGGCATAATCACCATTAAACTGAGCTGTAAAGCTTTGGTTGTTGGCAAATGCAATAGGGTTGTATCCGTTATTACAATTTAGCCACTGATATGAAGCATCTCCTTGGTTGGCTGTTAAAGTGGGTGAATTGTTTGTAATTGTAAGATCAATAGGTGTTGATAAAACAGTTAGATTAATTGTAACAACAGAGTCGCAGTTATAAGGTCCAATGTTGTTGAGTACTTCTATTGCTCCAGTTATCGAAGAGTTATAAGTTGTACCATTTACAATAATAAACTCTCCATTGCAAATAGTATCGTTAATAATGCCAGTTAATGCAGGCAATGTAGTTAGATTAACAGAAACGACACTGTCTTGGTTTGCAGGACCAATGTTTGTAAATACTTCAGTCCCGGTAGGGTTGTTAACATTATAAATTGTTCCATTAATAATCATACTATCATTATAGCAAATAGTACTTGATACAGATCCTATTAAGAATGGAGGGGGAGTAATGAATACAGAGTAGTCTTCTACCTCTCCTAAAGTTGTTCCACAAGGATCTAATACAGGACTATCCCAGTATCCTAAACGAATTCTCATTCGTAGAGTATCTCCTGTAATCGCATTAAGTGGAACTGTAAAATTACTCGCAGCTGAGCCTCCAGAATTAATACCTGATAAGACTAATTCGTTTGTACTAAAAACAGCATCTTTATTATAGTCTATCCATGCTCCAAAATCATTGTCACTCCATCCTGTATTTGCGTTAAGAGATATGGCGTATGAGCTATCAAGGTCAAGGTTAATTAATGAATCAACATAATAGGTATAGGTATCATTTGTTGTCACGTTAACCATATTATCTACAGTTACATTGGACAAATATAAATTTCCATTCGTTGAACTTCCTGAAGCGTTACAGTAATTAAATGGATGAATTGTATATTGAAACTTATATGTTTCTGTAGTGTCACCAGTACTTCCAACAGCAAAGACTTTGAAAAACATTTTTGTTCCTGCAGGTTGGTCTGGAATTGGATTGTCAGTTCTCCATTCATTCCCAAAGGTATTACTCATTGTTATGACATTTCCGAAAGTTGGAGCATTAATTGACCATTCAGTATATACGTCAGTTAGTGTGCTATCATAATTAATCGTTGAGGTAACATATTGATCAACACTTTCTTTAGGAGTGTCAAATGTAGGAGGGTTGGTTGTAGATGTCCTGGTAATAGCAGGATAGTCTTTTCTGCCATCAATTGAATATTCCCAAAGACCTCTTCCCCATGTAGTGGCACGAAGAGTATTTGTGCCATTCATTATTTCCATTTCTTTAATACTTGTATTAGGTAAATCAGGATTATATAAACTCCAAGTAGTTCCTAACATCGATTTCTTGTACACTCCAATCTCAGTTCCTAAATAAATTACTGATGCGTCTGTATGATCAATCACAACAGAGCGAACAGGCATATTTCCTAGGTTATAGGTAATGTTTTGCCAACTAGCTCCTTGATCGGTTGAAATGAATACTTTAGAATTGTCATTCTGATATCTTCCATAAGTAACAATAATAGTGTTGTCGTCATTCGGATCAAAAACCACATCAGTGATAGAGTAGTTTGGTAGATTCGCTCTAATACTCGACCAAGTTGCTCCTCCATCAGTAGATTTTTCAATGTTACTATATCTTGTAGCGATAATTGTATTAGAGTTGTTTTCTGCAATGGTAGCGAACTGAATTTCTCCAGCAAAAGAAGGTGAGCCAAGATTTATCCAGTTATCACCAAAATCATCACTTCTATGAATGTTTTCTCCTAAAGAATAAATTCTCATTTGTTCATTAGGGTCATAAAACATTGGTGCAATCCAATATGCGTTTTGATTAGGAGGCGTTACGCTTCCTCCATTTTGACCACCGTCAAATGTTCTTCTTCTTGAGCCGTACTGATAACTACTAATCATCCAATCGTCATTTAAAGGGTGAATAAACCCTTCCATTCCATCACCACCAGTAAATTCAACCCAACCATTTTCAGTATTAATACTAGAACCGTTATCTTGAGAGCCACAAACTGTTCGTGCATGATTAGACTGGCTAAGTCCTAAATTATAGTTCATTCTAATTCCGACACCTTCACTTAACTTAGTCCAACTAACACCATTATCAACACTTTTCACCAAAAACCCATCAGTACAGGCATAAAAAACACCGTTTAAACATTCAGCAGCTTGTAAATCTGCATGTATGTAATCAGTACTTGTATTGTAACTAGTTTGGTGGTCACTTCCAGCGCCATTAGTATTTCCTAGCGACCAATAAGTAACTTGGTTAAAATTTAAACCTCCGTCAGTACTAAAAAAACCATCAACATACCCAGCTAAAATGTTATTATCATTTAAATCACTTACTGCAAATCCTGCATCAGATTCTCCTGGAGTGCTTATAAGGGTAAAAGAACTTCCGTTGTTAGTAGATTTCCATAAACCATTATTAGACATAAAATACACACAATTGGCACATGAAGCACTTACGGCAACAGTTCCCACACCACTAGAGTTGTTTGGAATTGGAGTAGGAGAAAAAGTAATCCCAGCATCTGTAGATACATAAATGAAGTTTGTATTAGATTTAGCGTATGCGTATATTATATTAGGGTTTGTAGGGTGAAAATCAATATCAGTAAAATCCTGAAAAGGAATAGGGGTTGACCAAGTATTGGTGGTCAAATTATCTGTAGATCGATAAAGTCCATCTTTAGTACCAATAAATACTAAGTTTGGTATTGTTGGATGATATTTTATTTTAAAAATTTGGCCATCGCTACCTAATCCACCCCATCCTAAATTTGTTGGGTTAAAGCTGCTTAAAGTCCATGTGTTTCCACCATCAATAGATCGATATATGCCGTGTGAATTATGATTGTTGCTATTATTAATATTAATTAAAATAGAATCAGGGTTTGTTGGTGAAGCTGTAATTGAATTTACACCAGCCGCAGCTAAAAAATCTGTAGTATTGGTCCACGTTGTTCCTCCATTTAAAGATTTCCAGAAACCACCAGTTCTGGTTCCTAGATATAATCGTTGTGTATTGTTGGGGTCAACATAAAAAGAAACAATCCTTCCCATTCCAAAAGAATAGTGACCTGTAATTTGTCCAGGAGACGTAGGTCCTAGTTCTTCCCATCCGTTAGGGAAAATAGATTTATCATTAGGATTGTTTTTTAAGAATTTTTCATGCTGATTTTTAACAAAATAAGGATCTACATTATTTCTATTCCCTGAAGGGTAATACTTAAATTCATTATCTGCTTTCCATCTTTGAAAACCTTTCCATCCAGATCCTTTTCCTTTTTCTTTGCCTTCAAAATACTTTTCGGCTTCAGTAATAACGTCATAAAAGTTTACGCTATTATCATACATCATTTTTTTATACTCTTGGGCATTAGCATTTACTGTTAAAAAAGTAAATACTATTATTATATAACTTATTTTATTCATGTTTAATATAGGGTAAGAATGTTTTAGTTATTATTAATAATAGCAACAAAGATAATAAGAGTTGTAAGCAATAATTATAATTACTGTTTTAAACAGTTCTTAAATAGGAAAGCTAACTTGTTTTAGACCTATTATAATTAATTCATTAATAGGTTAAAAGCATTTGATGGTTAGGATTACTATGATTTTCGTTTAACGAAAAATCGTGTTTTCCAATTATTTTAAAACCAGTTTTTTTATAGAAATTAATAGCTTTATCATTGTTTACCCAAACAAATAACCACATTCCGTTTTCATATTGTTTTTTAGAAAGTTCAACATTAAACTGAAATAGTTGATAACCTAGTTTTAACCCATAATATTCTTTAAGCAAATATAAACGCTCTAGTTTGGTTACTTTTTGTAATTGAATGTTAGGATGTCTTGAATTAAAACAAATTTTTGAATAGCCTACAGGAATATCGTTATTATAAATGATGTGAAAGCTATTATTTACATCAGAGAGTTCTTGTTTTACTTTTTCTATAGTGAAATTCTGGTTGAGGTAATGTGTTAAAACCTCTTTTGGTACTGAGGTAGAATGAGACTCTACAAAAGCAACTTTACCAATATTTATAATGGTTTGGATATCTGTTGTGTTGGCTTTTTTGATGACCATTAATCTTTTATTAGCTTTTTAATTAATGCTATTTGGCCAAGGTGATAGTAAGTGTGTTCAATTAAAACATTGATGTTACGTTCGTAATCACCATATTCTGCTTTAACAAAGTTTTCTTTTAACTTTTCATCTGATAAATTGGCAACTAAGGCAATAAACTTTTCAGCATCAGTGGTATATTGATTAATTAGGTTTTGCCAGTCTTCATCAGAAGAAATAGGAGTTGTATCAAAGCTTAATTGGTCTTTAATAGTTAAATCACCACCTTCTAATACTTGTAAAACTCCAGCAATGTAATAATGGATATGAAACGTAAGTTGTGCAATAGAATTTAGTCCATAAACCTCTTTAGTGGCGCCCTTAAGAGTAGTTTCATTAATTTGTTTCAAAACATTTGTGCCAGTAACCCAACTGCCCTCGGTGAGTACTTCTTTTAAACGGCTTTCTAATGATTTGGATTTGATACTCATGTTAGATGATGTTTTCTTCTAGTTGTTTTTTGAGTTGTGTTAAATATATCGAAGCCCAATAATAACTAACTTTTCCATATACGCCAGTAACTTTTTTCCAACCTGTATGTTTAAAATGGAGTTCGCATCCTTCATTTTTTTTAATGATAAGAAATTCCACTTTTGTTCCGATCCAATCTTTGTGTAAATGATTAACGCATTCCCAAGACACTTCTTTTTGAGGATTAAGGTTAATAATTTTCATCTTAATATTTGCTTTTCCTGATGATAAGGGAAAGCTTGCAATTGATTCTATTTCCCCAGAAGTAGATGCTCCAGGTAACCACCATTTTCGCAGTTTTTTTTGTTCAACTAAAGCCTTATAAATTGCATCTTCTGTTGCTGATATTGGAACTATGTGAAATATTTCATACATATCGTTTAACAGTGAATGAGTATTATAATCTTACTTGATGTCTTTTTTAGTTAAAATAAAGTAGGAAATACCCCAGAAAGCAAATATGTAAATAACAGCAACAATAAGTGTTGTATTTAAACTCATGGTGTCTGCAATAACGGCATTTCTCATGTCTTCAACCATAAACCCTTTTGGTGTAGGAAAAGGCGTAAGGTTAGAAATTATTTTCATGGGGAAATATTGGTCAATCGCATCTGGAATTAATGCCCTAACAATACTTTCTGCTAAAATAGAGCAGATAAATGCAATTATAGAAAGAGCAGAAGAACGAATTAAAACTGCCACAATTAATCCAACAGACATATAACCCAATGCTTGTATAAAGTAAATGAGCAAGTATTTAATGTCAGTAAAAAAATCACCTCCACCTGAGCTAAATCCAAACATAGCTCCTAAGACAAAAAGGTAAGTAGTGCTAATTAATGCAAAAGAGGTCATTAATAATATTTTAGAAACAATAAAATCAGCTTTACTGTTTCCATCAATAACATGTTGTCTAAAGGTTTTAAATGCAAATTCGTTGCAGACTAAAATAACCAGCAACATTCCTATTAATAGGTTAAACCAGCTACCAATATAAGTTATATTGTTCCAAACATCTGGAAAATTGTACATGGTAGCAAAATCAATAGGAAAACCTTCTATTTTAATTTGACCTGCGCCATAAAATACAATAGGAGTAAAGGCAAAGAATAATCCGAAAATAACCCAAAACGTAGTGTAAGGGAATAATTTCTTGTATTCTATTTGAAGCAGTTTTATCATTTAATTATTTCTAAAAAATTAGCTTCTAAATCAGATTTATGTACTCCAATTTCTGAAGCAACAATGCCTTTATCAAACAATGCTTTATTCAAATATGCGCTATCTTTTCCTTCAGCAAGCATAACGGCTATTTTATTTCCGTTTTCGGTAATGTTGCTCACCCCGTCAATTTGGCTTAATGTTAATTTTAAGATGTCCAGGTTGTCAGAAGATACAAATACTTGCTCTTGATTATTTAAAACAGATTGAATAGGACCTGTAGTTAATAGGTTCCCAAGTTTTAGTACAGCAACATGAGTACATACTTTTTCAACTTCATCTAAAATAT
>Ga0206123_10004019_pt1 | contig 11795 bp, 9 predicted proteins | sample Helgoland_Spring_2_FD_160086 | JGI IMG/M metagenome (GOLD analysis project Ga0206123, IMG submission 160086) | Pelagic subsurface seawater microbial communities from Kabeltonne, Helgoland, North Sea - Helgoland_Spring_Bloom_20160316_1 | ecosystem: Environmental > Aquatic > Marine > Epipelagic ... | reverse complement strand
ATATCAAAGAAATTTTGTTAAAACAAGAAAAAATGCTTATTCCACACTCTTTACCAGAAATTGAAAGAAGAAAAAAACTAACAGAACAAAAAAAAAAGGTATCGGAAATGGAATTATTTTTAGCAAACAATATCAAAGAAGGAAATACTATCATGAACACATTAGAATATTTTCAAGAATATAATCTTATAATGGCGTTAAGACAATATCATTCACATATTAATACATTATCAAATACAAATAATAAAGTTAATATAATAAAAACAAATCAATATAAATATCCTTGTCAGAATGATAATTGTGATGGTTTTGTAGATAATTCATGGAAATGTTCAATTTGTGATATGGTAACTTGTAAACATTGTCATTTAATTGTTAATGAAAATCATGAATGTAAAAAAGATGATATTGATACTGCTGAACTTATTAAAAAGGATAGCAAACCATGTCCTAAATGTAATATGTATATCATTAAATCTTCTGGTTGTGATCAAATGTGGTGCGTATCATGCCATACAACATTTGATTGGAAAACATTAAAAATAAAAATATCAGGAGTGTTACATAATCCTGAATATTTTAGATATATGCGTGAAAATGGTATTGTTATTCCTCGTAATCCAAACGATAATCCATGTGTTACTCAATTTGAAGAAGCATATTCTACTTTAACAAAAATTAATAGAAAAAATATAGAAGCATTAAAAACTAGAGATATAAATATTTCAATTATCAAACAAGGTAGAGGACCTCTAATTGAAAAATATATATCAGATAATCTTAAATCTCAGAAAAATAAGTTAACTCCCGAATTAGCAATTCTTTCTGAAGAATTTGCTAATAGAAAGTTAAAAGAAGCAAAAGAATATATAGATAATTTAATATCCATTTCATTTGGCGATTTTGAAGATAAATATTTAGAAACATTATTTACACTTTATAGAGACATTAATCATATTGATAATGTAGAAATAATAGAAGCGCGTAACAAATTAAGAGATTATGAGATTTGGAAAGATAACCAAAGATTATTGTACTTAGAAAAAGAAATAACAGAAACAGAATACAAAAATATATTAATTAAAAAGTTAAAGACATTAGAATATAATGAGGAACTTATTGGATTTCATGAAACTATTAGCGAGGTATGTAAAAATTTCTTTATTAATAAAATGAATACTCTTAATAATGAGATAAAAATAGCAAAAAAATCTAAAGTAGCAGTTAAATTATCAAATTGTAAAAGTTTATTAGGATTAAAAGAGTTTATAAAGGATTTAAATGATAATCATAATAAAATAAAAAAATTATATGGATATACGCGTAATAATTATTTACCTAAGATATTCTATAAATAACTAAAAACAAAAAAAATTATTTAAAACACTTTTTTATTCTTTGAAATTTATTATTATTAGTAATAATTTTTATATAAATTAAATATTTATTTTTTTTATTATATTTATTATAAAAATGATATTAATAAATATTTAATATTAAATATTTAATATGGAATTTAATAAAGATAAGGATGTAATTTTATCATTAGCATATTCAGATATAAAAAATAATATTCCAAATTATATAATTATTAATCCTAATAATGAAATGTTAGCAATAAATTACAACTATATTTATTTAGAAAATCAAAGTAATAATAGTATAATAATACATGTTTCTAATAACGATATTATAAATCAAAATAATATATATATAGATAAAAGATTATTTACTATATTTTGGTTAATAATTATATTTATTAGTGTTATTACAATTTTGTTATTTAGTGTATCAAAATTTTAATAATTTAAAACTCATTTTCACAAAAAACTAACTTAGGTCATTTTCGCCTATTTTTTTTATTATTTTGTTTTTTTTTATATGTCACAATAGTAATAATTTTTTATAATTATTTATAGGTTTTTATTTACAAATTTTTTTTAAAAAAAAATTTCATAAAAAAAATTTTCTAGTGAGCAAGTGAGCAAAATGAGGAATTACTGATAACAAATAAAATATTAAATATTATTACGTCGCATCAAATTAGTAATTGCTCATTTTTGCTCATTTTTATATGAAAATATAAGTGTTAAAAATGTGTAAACTTTAACAAATAATAAAATAATACATACCACAATGGTTTATATAATTATATAATGTAAAATAACAAAAATGAGCAATTAATGAAAAAAATGTTATCCCAAATGAAAAAAATGTTATCCCTAATGAAAAAAATGTTATCCCTAATGAAAAAAATGTTATCCCTAATAGATAAATCGAATAATATTTAATTATTTAGTATATATTCTATTTACGAACTTATATATATAGATTCTATTTCATAATTTTCAAAATAAAGTCAAAAAAATAAAGTTGGCAATATAAACCATTCCCGCTGCTCCTTACCATAAAGACCATATAATACAATAATAATATATATGGTATATCATTTGTGATGTTATAAAATAGAAAAATAAAAATTTTAAAAAATATAGATTTAAATAAATTCTCATAATAAATTATTCATATAAGATTTAAATATACCTCTATTATAGTAATGTCTAATAATACTTTTTTTTTTATATATAAATGTGATGAATGTAAATATGAAACAAATAAAAAATATAATCTAATTAGACATCATAAAACAAAACATAATATATATAATAATAATAATAATAAACAATTTGAAAATATAAATGAAACAGATGTTATAATAACAAATGAATTAGATCTTATATCAAATGAAATAAATATTATCTCAAATTTTATTTGTAAAAAATGTAATAAAATTTATAAAATAAAAAAAAGTTTTTTAGAACACGAAGCTAATTGTAATGGTTTAGATGATTTAACTTGTCATAGATGTATGATATCTTTTACAAATAGACATAATAAATCGCGACATGTTGCTAAAAATAATTGTAAACCCAGAAGTATAAAATATGCGAGAAAACCAAATATTGAGAATATTAATACGCAAAATAATATAGAGACACAAAATAATTATAATATAGAAATACAAAATAATACAAATAATATATATATAAATAATTATGGAAATGAAAGATTAGATTATCTTAATTATGATAAAATGTTAGCAATATTTAAAAAAGCTTATGATATACCTAGATTATTAACAAAAGAAATACATTTTAATAAAGAATTCCCAGAAAATAATAATATTTTCTATAAAAATGAAACAAAAGTATTAATAAAAATTGATGACGAATTTATATTAGAAGATTTAAATAGTTTAGCAGATGAATTAGTTAATGAAAAAACATATCAAATACAAAAATTTGCTTTAGAAAACAAAGAAGATATATGTTCAAATATTGAAACGCAAAAATATCAGGAAATGGTAGATCTATTATTAAATTTTATATTATTAAAAGAACCACAGGAACATTATAAAAAACAAATAAAAAAAATAAAAGATATGATAAGAAATAGTAATAATCCCAAATATATAAAATAGTACATTTCTTATTTTTTATAAAAATTTTATAAAATGTTTTTATAATTTTAATTTTTTTTAAGAAATGTACTATTTTATATAAGATTTTTTAAATTTAAATAATATATTTTTATATAAAAAAATAGATATATAAGATAATATTTAAATTATAATAATGGTAGAAAAAACATTTCACGAAGAATATTATAAATTAAAAGAAGATAAAAATCACAAATATTATATTAATTTAGCAATAAAAGAATCTAATAATAGTAACGGTGGTCCATTTGGTGCTATAATTGTCAAAAATGATAAAATAATATCATCGGGCAATAATAAAGTAACAGTATTAAATGACCCAACAGCACACGCTGAAATAATAGCAATTAGAAATGCCTGTAGTAATATAAATAATTTTTTATTAGAGGGCTGTACACTGTATTCAAGTTGCGAACCTTGTCCGATGTGTCTTTCGGCAATTTATTGGGCAAGAATAGATAAAGTATATTATGCAAATAGTAGACAAGATGCTGCTTCGATAGATTTTGATGATAGTAAAATATACGAAGAGGTATGTAAGGATATTAAAGATAGAAAAATAAAGATGATTAAAATAGAAAATACAAATGCTTATGAAACATTTGAAAAATGGAAAAATAATACACAAAAAATAAAATATTAAAACAATTATTTAAATAATATTAAATAATATATATAATAATAAATATGTCAATGATATATCCTGAAAAAAAAATCATATATTAGAATATCCATTTAATGAGACGATAAATGATATAAAAGTATTAAATAAATATAATTTATTAAAAAAAAAGTATAAAGAGAATAAAATAGAATATAAAAATGCGAAAAAAAATTTAACAAAATATCAACATAGTATAAATTTTAAAAATAAATTAGAAAAAATTACTGTTGATATGGATAATATATATCCATTTAAAACAAATAAAATAGAAGAATTAGATAAATAAATTAAAAAATATGAGAAAAATATGGAAATAGATTATAATTAATTTATATAAAAAAAAAATAATAATAAAATATATGAAAAATAATTATTTAATATCAACAATATGTTTTGGTAATAAATATATACCAATAATAGAAAAATGGGAAGAAAGAATAAATAAAAAATGTAATATTAAAGCGGATATATTAATAATAGATAATTTAATTTTAAAAACAATAATAAATGAATTAAATATAAATGTATTAAATTTTAATAATTATGCATGGTGGGATATAATAAGATTAAAAAAAAATTTAAAATTGATTGAATTACATAATAAACCAATAGTACATATAGATATGGATATAATAATAGAGAAGGATATAAAAGATATAATTAATTTATCATATGATATAATAATATCAAAAGAGATAGGTGAAGATAGTGCTTACCCACAAGAATATAGTAAAAAACTCGGGTTTGGTATATGTTCAGGTTTTTATTGTTTAAAACCAACATCAAAAATATTTATGAATAATATTTTAAAAAATATGGAAGAAGGAGATATTTACAGCGATCAGTATAATATAATGAAATATTTAGTAGAAAACGATAAAGAAATAATTTATCAAAAAGAGATATTAGATAATAAAGAATATACAAATATAATAATAAATATAGATAATATAAAAATATGTGTATTAGATTTCAATATAATAATAAGAGATCCTATTATAAATAATGGTCAGTATGCTAATCATATAAATATAGATAATGTAGGTGGTACAAATAATTTTTTAAAATATTTTAATGAAGAATTAGAAAAATTACCATTAACATGTAGATGTGGAAAAAAACATTTAAATGATTATAATATATGTAGTCATATAAAAGATAGAAAAATAATATAACAAATATTTTATATTTCTATTAATTTCCAATAAATTTATTAAAAATAAAGTTATTGTGGTAAAGTATTAAATATAAAATAACATACTTAAAAGTATATTTAATAGTATTATAAAATGGAAAGAGAATGTACTTATTGTAAGAAGGTTAAAGATGTCAAATTGTTTTATTATAGGTATACTTGTAAAAAATGTAAAACTATTTCGGATATAAAAGAATTTATAATTAATGCTAAACTATCAAATCATTTTAATATAAGTATTGAAGAAGTTAAATTTATATTAAGAATTAAAGATACAGGTTTAAATTTATTAAATCATAATTCTATAGGAGAACATTATAGATATAATGAATTAATGATAGAAATGAATAGTGGTAAATATTATAATTCTAAAATAATAGATAATAAAACAATAGATATATATTTGGATGAATAAAAACTAAAAATATTAAATATTATTTATTAATATTTCTCTTATTTTTTCAATATTATTATAATTAGTTTTAAATTTATTTAAAATGTCATATATATTTTCATATAAAATATATTTTTTATTATTTTCATTAGTTAATACATACTTTAATAAATCATATTTATATATTATATTATCAATCCCATATATATTTTCTAAATGAATAATAGACCAATCAAATTCAATCATATAATAATCTATATTGTTTTTATTATAAACTTTTATAAATTTTTTTATAAAAATTACATCATAATATCCGTATATTGTTTTTATTATATTAAAATTATAAATAATATAATGACATATTTTTAATAAGTCGTAATAATTAGGATTTTTTAATATATTAGAAACATATAATAATTTATTATCTAATATATAAATAATTTTAACATGATCATCTAAATAAATTTCAAATATATCAGTTAAATTATTTAAATATATTTCAGTATATAAATTATCAATATGAAATAACCAAGTATCATTATTATTTTTTTCATAATTTAATTTGTTATTTATATTTAAATATAAAATATGAAATTTTTTAATATTTGTTAATACATTTATCCACAATTGTATTTGAATTTCAATATCATTTGATGTTATATCTAATATATTTTCAATTATATCATATGATAATAATTGAAAATCCATAATATTATTAATTATATATTATATTATATATATATATATATATAGAATTTAAATGAATTACATACCATAAAATATATAATATTTTTAATTATATTATCACCATTATCATATAAGGAATATATTAATATAAATAATAATAATATGTCTTATAAATATATAATACATTTAGCAGATATACATATAAGAACTGGTAATAAAGAAGCTAGTCGATATGAAGAATATTTAGAAGTTTTTAAAAATTTAGAATTATCAATAAAAAAAAAATTAAAAGAATTAAATAGTGAAAAAAATACAATAATATGTGTTGCGGGAGATATATTTCATCATAAAAATAAGATAGAGAATTATGGTTTAAAATTGTTTAATATATTTATAAATATATTAAGGGGGTTATTGCCAACATTTATAATTCCAGGAAATCATGATTATTTACAACAAGATAGTTCTGCACCTGGATTATTGGATGCAACTATTTTTGAGTTAGAAAATGTATATTTATTAAAAAAAACAGAAAATATGATATTTGGAGATATTGGAATAACAACAATAGCGGTAGATGACACCTTAAAAAACGGTGAAAGTTTCGGCATTAATAATATTTTACCATCATTTCCTGTAGAATTTAAAAAAAATGTTAAATCTATAGTTGGATTATTTCATGGATCATTTGGAAAAACAAAGTTAAACGAAACACGTATAGCGGATGAACAAAATTCATATCCATTAGATATGTTAAATAATTTGGATATAGCAATATTAGGAGATATACATTTAAGACAGACTGGTGTACATAATAATTGTAATTATGGATATTCAGGAAGTTTAATACAACAAAATTATGGGGAGACAATAATAGATCATGGATATATTTTATGGAATATAGAAACAAAGGAAAGTGAATTTATAAATGTTTATAATAATTACGGATCAGTTTATGTAATAGAAATAGATGATAAATGGATGATAAAATATAAAGGTTTATATAACAATATAGAGGGTATAATAAAAAATAGTAATTTTCCAAAAAATATAAAGGTACGTATAGAGAGTAAAAATAGTAATATAAATAATTTAATAGAAATATTTAAAGAAAATAATATAATATTTGAATTAGAAAATTCAAATATAAAATTAGATAATATAAATGATAAAGTAAATATAAATACACCAGAATATGATTTAAATGATATAAAATATTTCATAAATTATATTAATAATGATATAGTAAAATTATCAGATATTGAGAAAAATGAGATATGTGAAAAGATAAAAAATCCAGAATTATTTTTAATAAATATAGACGAGATACCTAATTCATTTAAAAATTTAGTAAAAGATAAAAATGAAAAAATAGAGAAAAGGATAGACGAGTATAATAAAACATTAGATACAAATTATTCAAAAAATATAAAATTATTTAAATTAATAGATATAAAATTTGAAAATTGTTTATGTTATGGAAAAGATAATTATATAAATTTTGAAAAATTAAACGGAATAGTGTTAATAAATGGTGAAAATGGTAGTGGTAAATCCTCATTATATGAGATAATATGTTATGCTATATATGGTAAACCAATGAAAAGTAGAGAATGTAAAGGTTTTTCAGGTGATTTTATAAATATAAATAAAAAAGGAGTATGTTTTACAGAGATAAGATTGGGGATAAATAATAAAACTTATAAAATTTATAGAGAATATCAATTAAAAAAACAGGTAAATCAGTTATACGCGATAGGATTGGATATTAAAAATTCAAAAATCACATATGATAATAATGTTGAAATACCTGGTTCAAAAAATATAGAGATATGGTTAGATAATAATATAGGGACGGTAAATGATTTTTTACAAACATCTATGATAACACAAAACTTAGATGAGAATTTTTTAGATATGGCTCCAAAGGATGTTAGAAAACATATTGATAATAATATGAATATAATATCAGTAAGTAAATATAAAGAATTAACACAAGATGTTGGTAAAGTATATAAAAAAATAATAGAACATTTAGATACATTATTAAATAATACAGTAAATAATTATATAAAAACGGGAGAGAAGGAAATAAAAGAGATAGATGATAATATAAAAAGTTTGGATACTAAAATAGATGAAAATAATAATAAAAATAATAAATTAAATATAGATTATACAAAATTTACAAAAGAATTATTAAATAGTGATATTAAAACAGAAATAGAAAAAATAATTTTACCAAATGAAAAATTTGAAGAATTAGAAAAAGAAAAAATAATATTAGAAAATATATTAAATGGAGATGATATTATATCATTATCAAAAAAATATTCAATTGAAATAAAAAAAGAACATGCGAAATTAAAAGAGATAAAAGAACCAAAAATAAATAAAGAATATTTAGAAACAATAAAAGAAGAGATAGATGCTTATACAAAACCAGAAAGAGTTGAAAAAAATTATAATGAAATAAATAAAATAATAGAAAGATTTGAAGAAGAAAAAAATAAATTAAATAATAATCGTCCAAATAGACCTTTAATAATAACAAAAATAGATAAAAATATAAAAAAAATAATAGTTGATAAATTTAAATCTATAAATAATTGCGAAATAATATGTATAAAAAATAATAATCCAAATAAATTAATAAATAAAAATTTTAATATAGATGATATAGATAATATAGATATTGATAAAATAGATAAAGATATAAATATATATATTGAAAATATAAATAAATTAAAATTAGAAAGAGAATTAAATCAAAATAAGATAAATGATTTAAATGATGAAATAAATGATATTAAAACTGTAACTAAACCATATATAGAATTAGATATTTTAGAGAAAAATAAAACAAAATACAATAGATATAAAAAGGATTATAATATTAAAATTGAAGAATTAAAGTTAAAAAAGATATATGATAATATAAATGCATTAAACGAAGAATTAAATAAATATGATAATTTAGAATATAATAACGAATGTAAATTTTGTATGAAAAGATGTGATGTAATAGATAAGGAAATAATAATAAGTAAACTAAAAGAAGAAAATGAAAAAATAAAGAATTATAAAAATATTAAATATTCTAAAAATATTGAAAAATGGATAACTGAATATAATATATTACATGAGAACGATGTTAATAATAGTAAAATGATTAATCTTTACAATGAATATAATATATATGAAAAAAATAAAATAAAAATAAAGGAAGAGATTAAATTGGAGCGGGGAAAAATAAATAAAATAAATTTAGAAATAGAAAATATATTAAAAAAAAAATTAGAAAAAACAGATAATAAAGAATTATATGAAAATATAGTAACACATGCACATAGTTATTATAATAATTATAATAATTTAATATTTAAAGAATGGGAAGAAGAAATAAAAAGATTAACTTTAGAAATAAATAAAAATAAATTATTATTAGAAAAGATAATAAAATGGGAAGATTATGTTAAAAATAAATATCCAAAAATAGAATTATATAATAAATTAAAAGATGAGCACAATATATATAATAGAAAAATATATTTAGAAAAAATAATAAATTCATATAGATTAATAAATATAATAGAAAAAAATATTATTAAATATAATAATTATAATTTTTACAAAGAAGCATTAAAATATATACCAATTCATAATGAAAAAGAGTTAATATTAATTAAAAATAAAGACTTAAATAATAAATTAAATATGTTAAATACAAAATATAATAAAATAATTGAGGAAAATAAATTATATGATAATGATATAGAAGAAAAAAATAATTTAAGTAAATTAAAAATAAAATATAATAATTTATATGATATTACAAAAAATATAGAGAGTATAGAAAATAATTATCACGATTGGTTGTATCAAGAATTTATAATACCAAATATAATTAATGTAACAAATGATTTAGTAAATAGAGCAAAACACAAAGATACTATACCAATTAAATTAGATGCTTTATACGATAAATCAGCTATTTATTGGAAAATATGTACATCATCGTCAGATGAATATATTAGTATAGAAAAATCATCAGGATTTCAAAAATTTATAATAGGATTAGCATTAAAATTAACGATACCAAAATTACAATCGAAATATTCAAAATGTAATCAATTATTTTTGGATGAGGGATGGACATCTGCCGATAGTAATAATAGGGATAGTATTCCCAAATTTTTACAAGGATTATTAACAGAATTTAATTCGATAATATTAGTATCACATTTAGATGAAATAAAAGATAACGTGGATTATAAAATAAATATAGTAAAAAAAAATAAAAATTCAGAAATAATATACAAATAATCAATATTATAATTTTACATATATGTAAAAATATATAATTTTTCATGTGGAGGTTTTATATATTTTTTCTTAATTCTTTCCTTTCTATTATAGTCATTTTAGAAACAAATCTATTAATCCAATAAAATCCTCCCTGGTATCTAATTGATAAATTATTATTATATTTTACAAATTTTTGTAATTCTATAAATTTTTTGGTTTTATATTCTTCGGATTTTGTTTTATAATATATATTAAGAATATACGTTAATATTAACCATTCATTGTGTCTCCAAACAAATTGATTTAATTCTAAATCATGTTTTATGTGATCAATTGTATAATTATAACTTTTAATATCATTTAATAAATTTAATGGTTGTGATATAACAACCATTGTATAAATTCTTTCAAGAAGACAATCGGGAAGTTTATCCCAAATCATAGTTATTATGATAATAAATTTTTATAATTTTATAATAAATCATTTTTTTTTATAAAATAGATTAAATAGAAAAAAATGATATGACTTGCTTAAACAACTAAGTATTATATATTCGATGATAGCGAAAAAAACATTTGATTTATTAAAAATGTTACATAATTATTTTTTTTAATTAATCATCATATAAATGAAATGATTATATTAATTATATAAATAATAACTATATAAAATAGTACATTTCGTAAATAATTTTAAATTTTTATAAAAGGTTTTTAAAAATTTAAAATTATTTACGAAATGTACTATTTTTATATATTTATTATTTTCTAAAAATAATATAAATTAAATCTAATTTCAATATAAATGATTATTTAAGGATTTATCGATTTTTCAAATTAGCGATCGATATTTTTAAGGATTTATCGATTTTTCGAATTAGCGATCGATATTTTTAATGATTTATCGATTTTACGAATTAACGATCGATATTTTTAAGGATTTATCGATTTTTCAAATTAGCGATCGATATTTTTAAGGATTTATCGATTTTTCAAATTAGCGATCGATATTTTTAAGGATTTATCGATTTTTCAAATTAGCGATCGA
>Ga0206123_10004013_pt1 | contig 11806 bp, 12 predicted proteins | sample Helgoland_Spring_2_FD_160086 | JGI IMG/M metagenome (GOLD analysis project Ga0206123, IMG submission 160086) | Pelagic subsurface seawater microbial communities from Kabeltonne, Helgoland, North Sea - Helgoland_Spring_Bloom_20160316_1 | ecosystem: Environmental > Aquatic > Marine > Epipelagic ... | reverse complement strand
TTGTTTTGCCCTTTGAAAATCGGACGCTATAGGTTTTTTTGCGCTTTGGCCACGATACTTTCTTTTACCAGGGTGCCATCAAAGCTCTGAATCAGTTCTTGCACATTCTCATCATTTTCAATCGAGACAACCGCTTTTGCCAGGGCTTCATCGGCCTGCCGTTGTGCCGCTTCAGCCGGGGATTCACTGGTGCCATCGCCAATCTCAATCTTCACGCTAAGGGTGTGACCCAGTAATTTTGACAGTGCGATGGCGATCCTGACCTCGTGTGTCTTGTTCCACATGCTGGCATGGTGCTGATTGAGTATCAGGGTACAGGTGCTGGCATCCCCATTGGTTTGGCCAACCGTGCAATTTGCTGCAAGCGTTTGTGTGACCCCCGTCAGACCCAGCTTTGGAAAGACTGAAAGCCATTGGTCCGGGGTCAGTTCCTCACCCTCTTCATCGGATAGCTTTAAGCTGGTGTCAGCAGTAACTTCTGTTTCCAGACTCCAATTTTTGGCAGCCTCTGAACCCAGTGGCTCTGATGCAAGTGGCTTTGAGCTAAGAGACTCAGTACTGGACGCCCCTGTACCGGAAGCCCTCGAAATCAGAGATTGGGATGCCCCCTCTGGTGCTGTCGCTTCCGCAGATGTTTCTATTGGGGCCGATTGAGGACTGGGTTCCACCCGGGATTCAGGTCGGGGAGACACGGCCGCAGCCAGGGCTGCTCGAGACTTTTCAACTGATAAAGTGCCGGGCGAGGTCACCTCATCATCAAACGGTATCAATGAATCTTCATCTGAGCTTAATGGCATTGATGCTGCTTCGCCTGTGACCTGGGTTTGCTTTGCAGATTCCGCCAGACCCGCGTCAATTTTAGCTAAAATCAAAGTTGCCGGTGTCCTGACATCCGCCACAGCTTTATCTGATGCCTCTGTATTCGATGCCTCTGTATTAGATGTCCTGGTGTCAGACGCATTTGTATCAGACGTACTGATCTCAGACTCACCAGGCACAGGCGTGCCTGTCGCCAAAGCATCTGTGGCTCCTGCTGAAGTTGCACGGGTCGACTTCAATCGATCGGGCGGCACATTGGGAACAAAAGACAACATCCGCAGCAAAGTCATTTCAAACCCGCTACGCTGGTCCGGTGCAAAAGGCAGATCCTTTTGCCCCATCAGCCCAATCTGGTAATACAGCTGAACGTCTTCGGGAGAAATGCTCTGGGCAATCGCCAGAACTACATCTTTATCACCCTGGCTATTATCTATCCCTTCAGGCACAGCCTGGGCAACTGCAACCCGATGTAATACGGACAAAAACTCACTAAGGAGGTCGCTGTAGTCAGGTGAAAACTCAGCCAGATGTACTATTCTGTCAAGCAATTGTTTGCCGTCGTGCTCAATCAGCGCATCAATTAGTTTATAGACCTCACCCCGATCAATAGACCCCAGCATCGCCTTGACGTCGACTTCGTTTATTTGATTATGGCCAAAGGATATTGCCTGGTCTGTCAGACTCAGGGCGTCCCGCATACTTCCGTCAGCGGCGCGACCCAGATGCCAGAGTGCAGCCTCTTCATAGGCAATGGACTCTTTTGGCAGGATTTCCTGAAGGTAACTGACCACCCGCTCTGGCGACAGATTCTTCAAATTAAATTGCAGGCAGCGAGACAACACAGTTACCGGTAGCTTTTTGGGGTCAGTTGTCGCGAGCAAAAATTTCACATGCTCTGGCGGTTCTTCCAGGGTTTTCAACAGAGCATTAAAGCTGTGGTTGGAGAACATGTGGACTTCGTCGATCAGGTATATTTTGAAGCGACTTCGAGTCGGCATATATTGGACGTTGTCCAGCAACTCACGGGTTTCCTCTACCCGGGTCCTGGAGGCTGCGTCAACCTCAATAAGGTCGACACTTCTGCCTTCTGCAATCTCAAGACATGAGCCGCAGGTACCGCAGGGTTTCGCCGTGACACCTGCATCACAATTCAGGCATTTGGCCAAAATTCTTGCAATCGTCGTTTTACCAACACCCCTTGTGCCCGTGAACAGATAAGCATGATGTAATCTATTGGTCTCAAGCGAATTGATGAGCGCCTGGAGAACATGTTCCTGCCCCGCAAGTTCTTCAAAATTTGCAGGACGATATTTACGTGCAAGTACCTGATAGCTCACGTCGATACACCATGGCTTGTGGAGCAATACCGGGAAACATTATTAGCCATAATGTGCACGGTCTGGAGAATATGTAATATCATACCCGTGATTGTACGTAGTATTGGTCCGAAGTTCACGAGCAGACAACATAAATCGTGTTTCCAGCAACATCACTCTCACCCGTGGTGCAATTTAAGCCACACACAGGGAAAGTGCGTGCTGGCAATCAAAGGAATAAACAACCGGCACATCAGGAGTTTAAGTGAAATGACAGAAGTAAGCTGCATCGGACACCGCGGTGCTTGCGGCTATGAACCGGAAAACACCCTGGCTTCATTCGAGCGGGCAATAACTATGGGTTGCACCTGGATTGAGCTGGATGTTCACTTTGTTGAAAATGAACTTATTGTGATTCACGATTCGACACTGGACAGGACAACCAATGGCAAGGGCAAAATATACGACCTCTCTCTGGCGGAAATCCAGTCAGTTGATGCGGGTAACGGGCAACACATACCAACCCTGACCCAGGTGCTGGATCTGGTTGACCGGCGGATTGGTATTAATATCGAGCTCAAGGGTCGGGAGACGGCTGAACCGGTCAACCGGCTATTGTCGGAATATTGTGACAAAGGCTGGCGCCGGGACCAGTTTCAGGTTTCTTCATTTAAGCACGCCGAACTTGCCAGATGTCGTGACCAGTGGCAACTCGGCGCACTCTTTCACAAAGCTGTCCCGGATTATTTTGAAGTCACATCAGAGCTAAATGCCTACTCGATCAATCTGGAGAAATCACTGGTCACCGAAGCCGTGGTCACCCAGGCACATGCCAGAGGGTTGAAGGTATTTGTCTACACTGTCAACGAACCTAAGGAAATAGCCAACCTGGTCAAGTTACAAGTTGATGGCATCATTACCAACTTCCCGGACCGGGTTATCAATCGCTAGATCGAATCCCGATGCAAAATCCTGGAACACAAAACCCTGAAAAGATAAACCCGGGAAAAGTACCCCCGTGACCAACAATACTGTCACCCTTACCCCGGTCGCGAATGACCAGCAATTGCTTATCCGGAATCTGCTGCAACTTTATCTCTATGACTTTACCGAGTTTACAGATGTGACCCGGGATAATGACGGCTTATTCAGCTATCCCTATCTTGATCACTATTGGCGAGAACCAGATCGATACCCATTTTTGATCGCAAAGGCTGGAGAGCCCGCGGGTTTTGCGCTAGTGCGAAGTGTGCTGGACCCCGCGACCAATAAATCCGCCTTTGAACTGGCTGAATTTTTTGTGCTTAGAATGTTCAGAGGGCAGAAAGTGGGACATGAAGCGGTGCAGTTACTCTGTGACTTGCTACCGGGAAATTGGATAGTAAAAGTACTGGGTACCAATCTACCCGCATATCATTTCTGGCAAAGCGCACTGGAACACTTTAATCCTACCCATGAATTGGAAGACTCCGGGAAAGTGAAAAGCTCAAACCATGTCTTCACTTTTACTTATTAGATTTTCGTCTTGAGCCGTTGACTTTTTGCTTCGAACTCTGACGCGCAACCGGGCATTTGGTCAGCGACTTTTGAAACCTAGCCGCTGGCCAGGTCGTCAATTTTCTTTCCCAACGAATACTTATCATCGGTAACAATTCTTTCCAGCACTTCTATCCTGGCCACCGCATCCTCTAACAATTGTTCATTATCAGACAGGTCTGCTTCCAGGGCGTTAATTCGCTCAAGAAACTGCTTCGACCCTGAGGCTGTTTTACTGGCCCTGATTATCCTGACAATGCCCTCAAAACTGACAGCGATTCCACCAATAACCAATGCTACCACCCAAAAATTAACCATGATCTTCACTCCGGGAATTTGTTTTGGTTGTTCTGCGTTTACGATTAAGCTTTCCTGAACCTGAAATATTTCGCGTGACATCGGGGTAACCGTCATAAGTGACACAACCCGACCCGGATATTTGTACTTGAAGATCATCGCTGACGGACACCTGCACCGATCCCGAACCCGTTAACTTGATCATGGCAAAATCACTCACGAGCCCTTCGGCAAGATAGCTGCCTGCCCCGTTAATTTGAATCGACTGCATTTCAACGTCACCCGCAATCCTCGCGCTACCTGATCCGGTGATGCGGGTCTCCAGTTTATCTGCGGTTAGATTACCCATGGAGATACCACCGCTACCTTCAATTTTTACTCGCAGAGCATCCACATCAAGGTCTGGTGCATCTATATTTCCACTGCCAGTCGAGACAATGGTTTGCAGGTCTTTAACGCGCAGTTCATAACTTATTTGTTGTCGTAACATTGCCAACGAGAATACAGAGGTCGCGTAGTAGCCCAACAACAGGGTTCCATCGACGACTTCTGATCTGATCTGACCAAGATATAACTCGGGACCATGTATAATTAATGCTTCGGTTTCAGCCTGGGCGATAGAGAGGTTGCCAGGACCTTTAAACCTAAGACCATTAAATGGTGCTATTTTTCGCCGTTGGAAGATCATTAATCTTCTCCTGAAATTTTCTTGAACTCTCGCTGCAGCTCAAATTTACTGGAGGTCACATGCGCCTCCATTGATCTGACGCGACCCTCTATATCGGCAAATTTTTGTCGCGCCTTGTTAATCGCCTGGGCACTGGAAAGTTTTGAACCGGATCTGGTTCGACCTGGTTTTGTGCCGCCTTTCTCGCCATGTTTATCTCTGCCCTGGTCACCTTGCACGTGGAAATCCTCATAACGTTCTGATGCTTTTCGATAATAGGGTTTATCATCCAACAGGAAGTAAAGTATAAAGTAGCCGGGTATCGTGACGCTTGGGATAAACATTAACCCCATCACGGCGGCGAATCTGACTTTCCAGGTGTCCATGTTCCAGTAATCCGCCAACCCTGCGCAGACACCACACACCCTTTTATGATCTTTGTCACGGTATAAACCACGATTCGATCTTACTCTTCTACGCATGGACTTTTTCCATGCATCAACTTTTCGACCACGCCTGCTGCGACGTGATGAACGTGGGCTTTCTTCGCGTTCAAGCTCTTCCAGCTCATCGTCACTAAAATCATAATCTTCATCTACGCTATCATGATAGGGGTCTTCGTAAGCAGAGCCGCCATAGCTGGAACTTTCACCGTTGGAACGTTCATAGCTGGACCGTTTCCGTTTCGGTGCCTGGTCAAACAATCTGGACGATTGTTCATCCATCCATACTTCGGCTTTGCGAGTCCACTTGTCAGCAACTTCATCGACATAGTCTTCGATGGAAGACTCGAGCGCCCGATCCCTTGGCCCTCTTCTGCGGCTGGCTCGCCTTGCGAGTTCCTCTGCCCGTTCAGTTGCCCTGGTCGCCTGATCTGCTTTTCTTCGTGCTCGATCCTCAGCGCGGTCACTCAGTCTTCGCGCACGTCGAGCCTTTTTTTCCGCTTCGCGCTGTTCTCGTTCGGACTTACTCACTCTGTCCACCCCTTAATTTATGCAAGAATATGGTCATTAAGAGCCTTGTTTCTCTCTCCAGTCTGGACTCTCTACATCCAAAATGGCTTCCAATGTCTCAATTCTTACGGCCATGTTGTTTGCAACCTCAATCATCTCGTCCAGTTCCAGACGTTCGTTTGATGACAAACCATCTGCCGCTTTCCCCTTGGTTTTGTAGTGCAACACAATCCAGATAGGTGCAACTACTACCAGGAAGACTATGATTGGTGCCATAAAAAATTCCATCGCAGTGTTATCCATGCTTGACCTCTGTGACTACCAGGATTACTCCCCTGATTCCTTTGTAACCTGACTCCCGGTGTTAGTTCCACTACCTAGTCTGGCTTTCAGCTTTGCAAGTTCTTCATCGACCCGTTCATTGGACTCAAGATCAGATATTTCGTCTGCCAGGGTTCGCTGGCCAAGATCATAAGCTTCAACTTCACCTTCCATATCGTCAATTTTGCGTTCATAACGCTCGAACTTACTCATCGCCTCTTCAATGTCAACTTCATGCAGCTGGCGTTTCACACCAATTCTGGTTTTGGCGGTTTTACCACGCATCATCAGTGCTTTCTGGCGAGTTCTGGCATCACTTAACTTCTGCTGCAACTGCCCGATATCAGTCGAGAGTTTTTGCAGGTTCATTTCAATCTGTTCCAGGTCTGAATCAATCGACTCTACCGCTTCCAGCGCTTCGGTTTTCTCTTTCAACGCTGCCCGGGCCAGATCTTCCCGGCCTTTGGTTAGCGCAACCTCTGCCTTCCGTTCCCAGTCTGCAGCTTCCTTGCGATATCGGTCGGAACGACGACTGATCTCCTTCTTGTCAGCAATAAGCTTGGCTGACTGGGTCCTCACCTCTACCAGCGTCTCTTCCATCTCCTGGATAATCAGTCGAACCATCTTTTCAGGATCTTCTGCCTTATCCAGAATAGAGTTGATGTTTGCATTAATAATGTCTGTAAATCTGGAAAAGATTCCCATGATGTTCACCTCTCGTTGCTAAAAATTGGATGTTCAGCTTCCTGGTGGAAATTGCTGATCAGTCCTTGTTCCGGCGAGATTTGCGCCAATTAGGTGGTGCCAATCCCGCTCTGTGTGTAATTACTACTTCACGAACTGTGCCAACATTGACATTTCGCTACACCTTGACGCAGGTTGTTGTTATATATGGATTTTTCAATAGCATACAATTTACTGTATGATTGTTTGCCTGAACAGATTTCTGATGATTTAGTGAATATCACTACTAATTAGCTAATTTGGTCGCCAACATTTAATGAGACAAATCAAACATGTCCAACGGTACCCACTCTGAACGTCTGCTCGGTGAATCACCGGCTTTCCTTGAAATCCTGGATCGCGTTTCCCAGATTGCCCCCTTAAATAAGCCAGTGCTCATTGTGGGTGAACGGGGTACCGGCAAAGAGCTAATTGCCTCACGGCTGCACTTTTTGTCACCGCGCTGGGATCAGGAGTACATCAAGATGAACTGCGCGGCAATCAGCGAAACATTACTGGAAACTGAATTATTTGGCCATGAAGCAGGTGCATTTACCGGTGCCCAGAAACTCCATAAAGGCCGCTTTGAGCGAGCCCACAAAGGCACCCTGTTTCTCGACGAACTCGCTACAACTTCACCGCTGGTGCAGGAAAAACTCCTGCGAATCATCGAGTACGGAGAATATGAAAGGGTTGGTGGTAACAAGACGCTGTTCACCGATGTCCGCCTGGTCGCAGCAACCAATGAAGACCTGCCAGCGCTCGCCAAAAAGGGTAAATTCAGGGAAGACCTGCTGGATAGACTGGCTTTCGACGTGATCACCCTGCCCCCGCTTCGGGCACGAGCGGAAGACATCCCTATTCTGGCCGAACAGTTTGCCGTGACCATGTCCTCTGACCTGGAACGCGAGTACTTCCCCGGTTTTTCACAAGCCGCAAGAAAGGTCTTGAAGAGCTATCACTGGCCCGGCAATATTCGCGAGCTTAAGAATGTGGTTGAGCGCAGTATTTACCGTAGTGTGGACCCGGACTCGCCAGTTGACCTCATCTCACTGGACCCGTTTGATTCTCCCTACCGGTTGGCGCAACCTAATGAAGTTGTTAGTCAATCAGAGCATAGTGACGAGGACAATAGTATTGGTGCTGTGATACCGCCGGTAACCGCGATCTATGATTTCCCGCTGGATTTCAGAAAGTCGGTGCAGGATTATGAAATCAGCTTAATCAAAAATGCATTGGCCGCCAGCCAGTTTAACCAAAAGAAAACCGCCGAAGCCCTGGGGGTGACCTATCATCAGCTTCGCGGCTACCTCAAAAAATACGATCTACTTGATGCCGACTAGCTTGTAACACCAACCGTTCTGGCAGATTTTTGAAATACGGAACAAGGACTAGAGGTAACTCTCAAGCAACCGCAAGCCGCGCTTAAACCGGCGCAGGGACCGGGACAGCAAAGACTTGGTCGGCGTGCCATAGTCCATTTCCGACTCCCAGTTGGACTGGTAGATGATGCCCATAAAATTTTCAGCAACCAGCTTTTCAGTCTCACCCATTCTTCGCAGCAGATAATACTGCCAGTCGTAGTGATACACTCGAAAATATGGTTCAACCGGAATAATAGGGATAGCCCCATAGGCGAGCAGCGCTTCCCCATACCAATGGTATTCGCCAACACCTCGATCAACGACGTCCCACAAGGTATGTCCTTCTTTTACCAACATTTCCTGTTCCAGCGACTGCCACACTTTTGCGGACCACAGAAATGGTGAAGGCATAAACGAATAGTCAGGCCCGTTTCGGGGAAAATATTTTTTAACCGCCTCCAGTTCAGCAAAGTAATCTGACACCACCCTGTGCTTGCCCCGGTTTTTAGCCATCTGCAATAATTCTTTGTTTTCATGTATGACCGTGTAAGGCGTACCGGAAGCATGAATGAAATCAGTTCGATAAAAGTCGCGCAGAAATCGGCTATCTGAATCTATACACAGATAATTTTCTGCCAGCCCCAGACGCCAAAACTCGGCTTTAATAATCCCCTGGGCCACATAGGGGCTGGTGGTCCCGGTGACGTCGGCTTTGACCTGGGAGTTTGACGCGATAATTTCTTCGTCGCTTAGCCATTGATAGTCGAAATCTTTGCCGGCAACCTTTTCAAGCAACGCGCGCTCACCGGCAGGTGTGGATACATAAACCGGAAGCTTGTCCTTGTTAAACTTTTGGATACTTTCCAGTAATCGTCTCAGCCGCAGAAAGTCACGATGATAGCTTTTGCAAAACAGGCAAATATCATGCATCTGCGGTTGAAACCCGTGATTCCAACCTGGCCAGAATCTGGTTAACCGCATCGCTCACGGCAACAGGTTCTCCAGTGACTTCCCTCAAGTTGCTGGCTTGCCAATCGCTCCACAGGGTCTCTAACACATTAACGATGGAGCTGTTGTCATGGGTGTGACAGATATAGCTGTTATGCTCGCGTAACAGGTTGTCCAAAAATTCATTTCTATTGGTCACCGCCAGCACAGGTCTTCGGGCCCAAAAATATTCATACAATTTTGACGGGATATATTCCGCACACCATTCGTAGTCACCATGTAACAATAACAAAACGTCTGCTTCGTACATCTTTTCGATGACCCGTTCCCGACCGGACTTTCCGGTTAAAGGGTCTGATTCCAGTCGCCCATGATTAACGATCACCTCCGATAGATCTAACTTTTCCAGCACTGGCTTCGCGGCGCCGTCCAGGTCTGAGCCATAGATGTGAACTCTAATGGTTGCTTTCGCCCGCGGGTGACTCGCAAACAACTGATCCAGCGCAATCAGGACCGGGGCCAGAGACCTGTCATCGGTCAAAGATCCAAAATGACAGATATTCAGGTTGGCACTATATTCATGATGGTAATCACAAACGGGGGGTTCCGCGCCCGGCAGCACCACAAAGCCTTTGTCAGCTAATGCCGGATTCCTGATTTTTGCATATTCAAGCGCGTCCTGGGTAAACCACCAGACATGATCTGCCTCCTCGCAGATTGTGGCTTCGACTTTCTGCAGATAGCGATCTTTTCGGGAATTTCGCGGTCGAGTACCATCGTCTTCGGGGTTGTCCCGAATGACCATAGGGTCATGGACCTCTGCTATCCAGGTAATGCCGGTTTTACGTTTCAACATGGCCGCCGCCTGATGTGCAGACCAGGCTCCCCCCGAGGAATAGACCACCTCATAATCATGTTCCGCCATCAGTTTACTGCCCTTATGCAAGGCAGAAAGCGTCCAGGAGGAATGATGTGTCAGGCCAAAAATAAGCCTTTCAATAATGATAAACGGGAGCAACAAGATAGAAATAAACAGGGTGCTAAGACGATAGAACCAGCCCCGGCCATATCGCTTGGCCACCAGGTGGCGAAAATCGAACCTCAGGCCAGAGGGACCCCAGGGTAAAATTTGATGATGTTCAATTTGGCTGTCTTTCCGACCGGTCACAGCACTTAAGACAGTGGGTGTGATACCCGCATCGACCAGATGAGAAATTTTATCGGTGACGGTTTGGCTGGCCGCGCGACCGTCCATATTAAAACTATGGGACAGGATCAACCATCGTCGGATTTTTGGCTGTTCAGTCAGCATAGGTTAAAAACATCTGGGCAAATCAGGAATCTTGACACTTTTGCAGTTCGCGCAGCTTGGCGTACTTGCAAAAACTATTAAAGCAACCTATCGAGATGTGAACAAAACCCGGGACCCCATCAAGAAATCCCAGACGCAGGAAATAGAATTTTAAAAATCGGACCAGGGGTGAAGCAACCAGTTTCCAGCCGCTTGCCTTTTTGCCCTTTTCAAACAAATTCCTGGCTTGCAAGGTGGTGTAATTATTCTGTTTTACCAGGTAAGAACCAATTTGACCCTCGGTATGATGGTCAAGGTCACCCAACAATTTTCCTTTTTCGCCAATTAACTGGATTTTCTCGTGAACCGGATCTTCACTCCAACGGGCCCGTGTCCTGTCAGCGAACCGGAGTAACCAATCCGGATAACCTTCACCGTGCCGCAGTGGTTGCCCCATAAAATGATTACAACGGTTGATCAGATAACCGGGATGGGTCGGGGTGGTTGAAGGTAGCGCAAATAGCTCAATCAAAGATTGTTTCAGGAGTGGCGAAACACGCTCATCCGCATCAATACTAAATACCCAGTCGTGGCTTGCATTGTCAAATGCCAACTGTTTCTGTAAGCCGTAGCCAGGCCACGGATTATGAATGACACGGGCACCCGCTTTTTCCGCAATTGCAACGGTATCATCGGTACTGCCTGAATCAATCACAAGAACTTCAGCAAAGAAATTAACACTGGTTATACAGTGAAAAATGTTCTCCGATTCATTATGCGTAATGATTGTCGCTGTAGCTGGAATTTCGCCCATTCATCAAATAGCCAAGGGTAAATTGCTGGCAGTATACCAACTTAGTGGTGCATTTCCACAGATCACCTTAACCCTAAACGGCGTCCAGCACCCGTTGTACCTCGGATTGAACTTTTTCGACGGTCAATGAGGCCATACACTGATAGTTTCTGAGACACGCTTCAGGTTTACAGTCCGGTGAACAGGGAGCATCACCTTTAACAATGGTGACCTGTGGCACCCTGGGGTGCCATCTGGTCAACTCTGTAGGACCAAACAGGGCAATCACAGGCACGCCGGTTGCGCTGGCAAGATGCATGGGTCCACTATCATTGCCAATATAAAGCTTTGAAAATTGCAGCAGAACAATGAGTTGCGTCAAGGAGAGTCGGTTGTGAGCATCGATGAATTCGTCACTGTGGTTCGAGATCGCCAGCATCCGGTCGATTCGGGACCGCTCATTGGCACCGGCGCCGACAACCACAATCCGGTAGCCAGCTTCCGCCAGTAAATCTCCGAGCCGGGCAAATTTCTCGATATCCCATTGTTTGTAGTCTTTGGTTGCACTGACATGCAGCACAACAACTGGTTTCTGCTGGAGACGGTCCAAATCATCGTCAAATAAGTGTGCCACCTGTTCGAACCGGGCACACGCCGGAAATTGGTAGTACTCTTCTGAACCTGGAGTAAGGCCAAGGGTCCCGATCATAATACTGAAGTCATCAAAACAATGTTGATTAGGCTGATCCATCTCAATTAACTGCTGATAGACCCGTCG
>Ga0206123_10004010_pt1 | contig 11813 bp, 9 predicted proteins | sample Helgoland_Spring_2_FD_160086 | JGI IMG/M metagenome (GOLD analysis project Ga0206123, IMG submission 160086) | Pelagic subsurface seawater microbial communities from Kabeltonne, Helgoland, North Sea - Helgoland_Spring_Bloom_20160316_1 | ecosystem: Environmental > Aquatic > Marine > Epipelagic ... | reverse complement strand
GTGCAGCGTACTTTAACTCAGAGCGAAGCCTGAATGACAGCCAGAAAAGCGTGGCTATACTTCTCCAGTTTGCGCTCTCCAACGCCGCTGAGGTGTCCAAACTCTCTGCGATTCTGTGGCATTTGTTCTGCCATCTCCCGCAGGGTTTTATCGTGAAAGATCACATAGGGAGGCACACCCTGTGTTTCAGCAAGCACACGTCGACACTCCCGTAACGCTTCCCAAAGACCCACATCAATATCATCTGGCAACGGCGTTTTGGTCTGTCGGGCAACAACTTTTTTACCCATATCCCGGCGCAACTGGATCTGTTCATCACCTTTTAACAAGGATCGACATTTTTCTTCTAGGCGCAGGGCACCATAACGTTCATGATCGACCGCCACGTAACCTCTTGCAACTAATTGTCGATAGACCGACCGCCATTGATTGACATCCAGGGCCTTTCCAATACCAAATGTCGAAAGCTTGTTGTGCTCAAACTGACGAGTCTTCTCAGTTTCATTACCCAGAAGCACATCAACTAAATGATTAACGCCAAACCTCTCTCCCGTCCTGAACACAGCGCTTAAAGCTTTCTGAGCCGCTTCAGTGCCATCCCAGGTATCAACAGGATCGAGGCAGGTGTCGCAGTTTCCACAATGTTCAGGGGAATCTTCATCAAAATAGCGGAGCAATGCATGCCGGCGACAACTGGTGATCTCACAGAGACCAAGCATTGCATTTAAACGGTGTTGCTCCGCGCGCTTGTGTTCTTCACTCCCTTCGGATTTTTCCATCATCTGTCTTAACTTAATGATGTCCTGCAATCCATAAACCATCCATGCATCTGCTGCCTCACCATCTCGACCGGCACGACCAGTTTCCTGGTAGTAACTTTCAACTGTTTTCGGTAGATCAAGATGGGCGACGAAACGAACGTCCGGCTTATCGATTCCCATTCCAAAGGCGATGGTTGCAACAATCACAATGCCTTCTTCCCGCAAAAACCTGGATTGATTCTTCGCCCTGACCTCACTGTCCAGACCTGCGTGGTAGGGTAAAGCCTCGTAACCTTGCTGTTTTAACCAGGCGGCGGTTTCATCGGTTTTCCTGCGCGAAAGGCAATAAATAATTCCCGCATCATGGCGGTGTTCATCATTCAGAAAACGCAGCAACTGCTGACGCGGATTTGCCTTGAGTGCAATTCTGTACCTGATATTCGGACGATCAAACCCAACAATAAACTGCTTCGCATCTTCAAGTTCCAGCCGAGTCACTATTTCTGCACGGGTTCTCGCATCGGCAGTGGCCGTCAGGGCAATCCGTGGAACTGTGGGAAACTCCCTCGCAAGCATATTCAAGTGTAGATAGTCGGCCCTGAAATCATGTCCCCATTGGGAGACGCAGTGCGCTTCGTCAATAGCAAAAAGACTGATTTCCAGTTCGTGGAGCAGGGCTTGTGTCTGCGGTTGCACCAGGCGCTCCGGGGCCATGTAGAGCAAATCAATCTCACCCCTGCGTAGCGACTGCTCGATTTGATAAACGGTTTCGAAGTCCAGGGTTGAATTCAGGAAACTCGCTTTGACGCCCAGTTCAAGCAGCGCGTCGACCTGATTTTGCATCAGTGCAATCAAGGGAGAGATAACGATACCGACCCCGGGTCTTGCAATTGCCGGAATTTGGTAACAAAGGGACTTGCCGCCACCGGTTGGCATAAGAACCAGGGCGTCATCACCGCCGACCAGGGTTGCAATAATTTCATCTTGCGGAGCCCTGAATGCAGGGAAGCCAAAAACATCCTGAAGTATTTGTTGTGGATTATCCATACGATAATATTCTTCTGTTAATTTCTACGACTTTACCCGGGTCCGGCTCTACCTGATGACGGGATACTGGTAGCACCGATTGAATCTTCGCGACACTATCCAACAAACAATGTTTTTGTTTATCCTGTGGCAGATGTGGCATTTCTGGCAACACCTCACGATAAGCTTTAACCGAAGCACCCTGCCCTCGCGATTCGCGCACATCACCCCACATCTTGTGTAAATCACCCTCGACCTTAAGGCCTTAGCTGTTGCCCATCAGGCTGCTGAGGCCAGGATGTGCAATCGGATGTGCAACAGGAATATGTAAGGCATCAACATAGTTGTCAGCGATCTGCTTCCAGTTCACATCCCGGTATAGAAGCGTTACGCTGCCGAGTGGTTTCAATTCTTCAAACCGGTAGGGTAACAGGTCAGGCAGCGCAGGTGCGAACTGTTCGGCGACGGTGGTCCCTAAAGCATGGTCTTCATTGCTGTGGATTGCAAAATCACCACCTTTCTGAAACCTGACAAAAACAAACCCCAGAAAAATTTCCAGCTCTATTGGCGCTAGCCCATGATCGCCAGGGACAAGATTATCAAACTGGTCACGATCAGGCAGCTTCTTCAGACTGCCATCCATGCCATAGATCCAGGCATGGTAAGAGCATGTAATCTTCTCCCTGATGCGTCCGGACGGACCGTCGAGTAATCGTGCACCCCGGTGTCGACATACATTGTGAAATGCACGAATGTCTTTGCCATCTGGCAATACCACAACCGATTCATTCATTATTTCAAAGGTAAAGTAATCACCGTCGGCTTCAATATTGCTGAGATGGCAAACAAGGTGCCAGGCGGGCCGGAACAGATGTTGCAATTCAAGTTCGTGGAACTTTGGATTACTATAGGTCCATGCGGGCAAGCTCATTAGTTCGGAAGTTGCCACGCGATTAACCTTCTGAGCCACTGTCTTTAACATTCTGCTCAACCAACCTGCGCACCAACGGCCGGGTTAAACAAGTTGGACCGCCTTCGCCCTTGCGACTGATTTCATCACCTTTATAGGTTGAGACCTCACAACCAGCTTCCAGTAATCTTCGGCGGGTTTCAGGTAACCCGTCCAGCATAATCAGTCTTCTTGGACCCGTTGCCAGGACGTTGCACCCCATTGGTAAATACTCGTCTTCGCTAACTTCAACAAATTGTATGCCGAGGGATTCAAGCCAACTCAAAAACGGTTTCGGCATCAATGGGCGGTATATTAGAGCCAGATCCCGATCAAGCGGAGAAATCATACTCATCAGATGAAACACATCTTCCGGATGCGCAGGTGCGGCCAAAGGTACCCTGTGTAAATCTACCTCCTCACCCAGCATTTGTTGTAGTTGAATGATACCTGCCTCATTTGTTCTTGGGCCAAGACCAACAGCGGCATGATGACGATCTATCCAGATAAAATCACCACCTTCCAGGGTGCCCGGTGCAGAAATTTCTCCCAGAACTTCAAAACCATTTTCTGCCAGTGTGCTTGCATTTTGCCTCGGTTCACCGCGGCGGCTTGACCGACCCATCCTGCAAAGAATCAGCCCTGCTGGCGTAACAATCATCGCATCTCTGGGATAAATACTGTCCAATGTCAGAAATTCGGAACCTTCCAACAACATAACATTGTCGCAATGTGTACCAATCAGGCTAGAAAATCCCTGGTATTCCAAACGCGCAGATTCAAGGTCAGGTCGTTGGTGGAACCGGAGTTGTTGCCAATCCCTATCCAGTCGCCCATCACTTTCAAATGCAGCATCGACATTACGCAGTGCAATCTGCTCAATAGCCCCCCACTCGTTAAAAGCACTGGAATTCAATTGACGCATTGCCATGCCTGGTGCGGCCATCAAGTTACTCATTCAGCTTCGCTCCAGAATGCGAATTGGGAATCAAACGGTTCCTGGGAACCAACACGTAAAATGGCATTGCCGCGGTCAGAAGAAGAAACCCGTAGAAAACAGTTTCTGCTCCGGCGCCGATGATAACGAGCAGGGAGTATAAAAATGCCAAGATCGCAACGATCATACCCCTTGTCCTGACAGCACCGGGAGCATCTTTTTTGAGGAATAACAACGCCGCAATCGCAGCGAAAGATAGCGGGATCAAGGTCGTGAGGGTAGATAAAAGGATCATCATATTAAATGCTTCAACCAGACCTTTTGTATAATTCATTAATACAAGAATGCTGGCAAGAATAGACGACATCATAATCGCAAATACTGGCGTGCCATTCACACCCAGTTTACCCAGCTTCTCTGGAAACAAACCATCAAGTGAAACCGCACGAACAACCTGACCAGACAACAACACCTGTGCATTTAATGCACCCAACGTTGAGATCATGGCACCCAATGCAATTAATGATGCACCGACACTACCTATCACTTTAACTGTGGCATCCGCAAAGGGGGCGGGAGAATCTGCCAACTGCTCCGCCGGAAGCAGCAACATCACACCCGTAAAAGCGATCAGGTAAACGGTGAGTACACTCAAAGTCCCAAAAATGAGAATACGTGGAATTGTTTTTTCCGGTTGCACCATGTCTTCTGCTGGAACCGTTCCTCCCTCGAGACCTACAAATGCCCACATTACCAGCGTCACACTAGTCGCAACTACAGCAAACAAATTGCCACCGCTGGGATTTAGATCCGGAATGTTATCGGTGGAGCCCGCACTGAAACCAAGCACACCAACAAATAGCAATGGTAGAATTTTAAGAAAGGTTGTCAGCAGTTGAAAACCACCTGAAGAACCTATCGACCGAACATTCATCGCTGTCAGTGACCAGATAAGGGTCAGGGTCGCCACGGCTGCCAATATTGAACTTTCCCTAAGTATAGGTATGAAAAAACTAATATATCCGACACAGGCCACGGCGATTGCCGCCGTTGCAGACCAGATCGCTATCCAATAACCCCAGCCGACCCAAAATCCGACAAAATCACCAAAGCCGGCCCGAGCATAAGCGTAAGGGCCACCTATCGCGGGAATTCTGACGGAAAGACTGGAGAGCATTACCGCGAGCAACAAGGCCCCAGAACCCGCTACAAACCAACCAACCAAACCCAGCAGCCCATAGGGGGCTAGTAAAGCTGGCAAGGTAAATATCCCGGAGCCAATTGTACCACCCACAACAAGTGCCCAACCCCGCCAGAATCCCAATGCCTTTTTTTGTTTCTGTGCACCTTTAGCTGTCTGCATGCATATCCCGTTGATACCGACACTGGATCGCCTGATGCGAGTCATTCAATCGGTAAAGGGATACTACTCAATTAGTTGATAGCTCCTCAATCGATATTCACCAGGGAATCTCTTGCCACAAAACATGACCACAAAACATGACAGGCACGTTCCATCCAAATCGCACAACCGCTATAGCCAATTTCCTACATTTGGTTGTTAGATTAGCGAGATTCAGGTTATGCCAGGGGTTTGATTTGCATTCAGCCCTCTTTTATCGAAAACTCTGAACACTGAAATGGGCATCAGTTGGCTCAGCAAGTGGACCAAATTGATTTGGAGTCGGCTCTAATGAGACTTGAGGATGGGTTGATGTTCAGAAATTCGTGATCTGGAGGTTCATTTAGCAAATATAAGCTGAGCAAATCCCATTTCTCAACTTCAAGCAATGGTCAACCGCTCGTTTCCCGATCAGCTTACGCTCGATCGCCTGCGGATCCAGCATTGCTGAATTGATGCTGCATATTCAGCGAGCGCCTCACCAGAGCCCATTGCCCGCTGCCAGGTTTTCGGCAATGGCATATGGTCCTTGAACCAATGTATCGTGTCAGTGTGATTATCTTTCAAACAACGATCAGCACTACGAGAGGGACCGCGGCGCATGTATGACTGTTGATAACCCGTCCATCTGATCAAGTTAATGTAGTCGCCGAGTGATGTTTTGCTGAAAGGTACCTCGCTAGAGACTGATTGATTTATCGGCCCAATGATTTCTTGTTCATCTTGTGTCTGACATCTTCGTTGTATCGATGTGAAATCACAGTCTTCAATATCATCCGCTAAATTCGCCCTTACCGGATTAAGATCAACATAGACCATGCAGGCCAACACCGATGCCTCGTCAAGCAGAGCCTGTGACTGAAAGCGTCCTTCCCAGAAACGCCCTTTACAACGATCTTCTTTATTCGCAAGCCTGGCTAATGGCTCATTAATAAATTTCATGAACCAGGAAAGTGACCCCAATCTGCCACGCAGCACTTCAAGCATCTCTTCATCACCCAGTATCGCTGCTTTACGAATTGATTGAACCTCGGCAACCCGTTTGGCAACCCTACGACCGGGACAGAGCCTTAACCACCGATCCGCCACTTCTTCGTCGCTTAGATCCTGTGATTCCAGCCGCAATACAATGTGATAGTGATTGGTCATCACAGAATATGCGTAAATCGAAACCGTGAATATCTCACTCAATTCAAGAATGCGTTTCTCTATCCATTCACGCCGGTGAGAGAAGTCCTTTCCAGTTTCTTGGTCAACACCAAAGAGAAAAGCACGACGGACACAACGTGAACAAACGTGGTAGGTACCCCCTTCGGGGTCGATTAAATGGCTTCTTGGATAGGTCATACATGCAGGTTAGCCAGGCTTGCAGGAAATTAATGTAGGAAATTCGCCATAGTGTGTGTGCGAGATGGATGGAACATGCGTGTCGCGTTTTTTAGGCGAAGAGCTTGTCCTGGAATTCCTGTTCGAAGTACTTTTCGTCGATTGCTTCAGGGCCGATGAATGGGGCCAGTTGAATTGTACCTAGTTCGGGGTCGGCGGTTTGTCTTTGCATTGCGCGGGATCGAGTTGCTTCTGCCTTAGGTCCAAACCTGGCTCGTATTGTTGTGGTGTACCTGGCAACCATTCTCAGTCGTCTGAGTCTCTCTTTCCGTTCGGTGCCATAGGGTTCAAACAAATCGCTCGACCAGTTGGTAGTCTGGGTCAATAGCTCAGCGACCATGCGGGCATCTCTGGCGGTCACCGATACCCCCTGGCCAAGGATCGGATCATTGTAACCGGCAGAATCTCCTATCAACACAACGCCATCTACCCAGGGTTCGTCGATCCAGGCATCCTGGCTTGGATTTGAGCGACAGGGGCCCAGTGGGGTGGCGTTGGCGATAGCCGCGCTGTTGGGGACACAGTCCATGTCAAAGGCAGCTAAAAATTTGGCGGCACCGGTTTCTCCCGAGAATCGGTTACGGCCGGAAATATCGTAATCAACATACAGCCTGACCTTGCCGTCACCCTGGGGGAAGATCAGGTATTGAATATCCCCAACCTTACCGATTGCCTGCAGATCCTCTGGCCAACCATGCGCATTACCAACAAGCAGCCCCGAAATCAGATGGTCGATAGGGTCCTCGACGAGCTTTAAGCCAATTTGTCTCCTGACTGCCGAAGTCCGACCATCGGCACCAATCACCAACCGACAAGCGACGCTATTTTGTTTGCCATTATGGAGATAGCTGACTTCAGGCGAGCCGCCGGGAGTAACCTGGACTTTATTAACGCCCCGTAGAACCGTAACACCGGCTTCAATGGCGCTGTTAAGCGCCGCATTTTGCATTTTTACATGTTCGATAGTCAGTGGACCCGGAACGTCCAGGACCCCCAGAGGGAATACATTGGCTTCAGCAACAGCAGGGTCAATCAGTTCATCGTAACCAATATGTCGGGTGATGTGATGACCGCCGGCTTGCAACAGCGTGTCATACATATCCAGTGCTTTAAGTTCGACGACCCCCCATGGCGCTATCCATTCACCCCTGACGCGGTCGAAAAACTCTGTTTCACGTTCCAGAATGAGCACATCTAGGCCAGCAACAGCGAGCGCTTTGCCAACAGAACTACCACCAATACCGCCACCTACCACTACAACGTCCATCATCACAGAAATCCTCCAGCTTTCAGGACTCTAAACGATATACCTGCAAAAGTATCCTGTGGGTCACCCTAGGCAGTTGACAAGTGTTCCGTCAGTCCGGCGATATAGCTGTCCCATCCACTATCGTGATTGGTCACGCTTTCTTCTTTTGTAAAGCCCTGATGCAATATCTCTACTTTTGTCGCACCATCGGCGGCTGAGAACCTGACATCGATTTCTGTCACTTCACCGTCGTGGTTCCATTCCCAGCTATAGCGAATATGCCTCTCCGGTTCTACCAGGGAAAAGGTGCCTTCATTTGACGAAGAGAAGTCCGGCAGCTCCATGTTCAAACGATAGTGACCACCAACGACCGGATTGATGTCCATTGAGGTCGCCGGTTCAATCACGGTATCGGAAGAAACCCAGGCGCTATAGACCTTTGCCAGGGGAAACAGCAGATAGTATTCTTTTTTGATTTCCAAAATTTGATCTCTCACCGGCACTATTTCTAATATCTTACTTGCCGGACACTAATTGATAAATCTCTATTTCTAAAATTTAGCTAGCTCGCTTCTTTAAAGATTAGTTGAAATTTTGCTATCAAAATAGTGTTACCCAATATAAAACCAACTTTTGATCAATTTTTGTCCAACTCATGAAGCCTCGGCAGCAGACAGCTTGCCAATTCTATGGAGAAACCAGGTTTTTAATCTAGCTCTGGTATGGACCAAATCATTGCCAATACAATAAAGTGCGGGCACCATAAACAGGCTGACAAATAGTGCGAATAGCACACCAAATGCTAACGACAGTACCGCAGGCTTAAGAAATTGCGCATCGGTTGACCGTTCTGCCATTATCGGCATGAGGCCAACGAAGGTAGTGACTGAGGTCAGCAGTATAGGTCTAAACCTCGCAACCCCAGCCTCCACAACCGCCTCTATCGCAGATTTTCCTTTTGCTTGCAGTCTTTCTATGTAATCCACAAGCACAAGATTGTCATTGACCACAACTCCAGCTGCGGCACCAATACCAAAGTAAGAGAACATGGCCATCGAAACGCCAAACATCAAGTGTCCGTAGACAGCCCCCATAAACCCAAAGGGTATGGCTGTCATGACCAGTAAGGGTAACCAGTAAGACCTAAAGGCAATCGCAATTAGCGCATACATGACAAATAGAGCAATCGCAAACAGCGACGTAAGTTCGGAGAGGAACAGCTCCTCACTCTCCGCATCACCGCCAACCCCAATTTTTAATCCAGGGTATTTTTCTTCTATCAGCGGCAGAAACGATTCTTTCATGTCCGTATTGATGTCACTCATCAATTCACCAACAACTTCCGCGGTGACCCGTACCATTCTTTCACCATCACGACGCTGGATATGCTGTACGCCAGTGACAACTTCAACGTCTACCACCGATAACAGCGGCACTTCACGACCATCGGTTGTTCTGACCCTGAAATCATTCAGACTTTCCAGCGTGTACCGGAGCTCTCGGGGGTATCGGACCATCACCCTGACATCACCGGATTCTCTCGGCAGCCGTTGTACCTCTTCACCAAAATAGGCTTGTCGGACCTGCATGGAAACCTGCGCCAGTGTCAGGCCCAACTTTTCTGCACCGGGCAATAGTTGCATGTGGAGTTCCTCAGATTCTCCACGCATGCTATCCCGAACATAATAGGTGCCGTCATAGTCGTAAAGCTGGCTTTTGACATCCCTGGCTGCTTCCTTCAACTGTGCCAAATCTTTGTGTCGCATGACATAACTCACCCGGGGTGTGGAGTTATTCATTGTGTAATTCACTTCTATCTCATCCGCATCCGGGACTTCACCCACCAACTCCCTGAGCCGGAGCGCTGCCTCTTTCGCAGACAAATCACGTATTTCAGGTGGTGCAAGTTTCACGATGGCAATAACACTGTCCCTGCGGGATCGGGTGTACCAACCCTCAATCAACTGCCCCGAACCGCCATCCATCACTGCTTCCTGTTCTACCTCGGCGATTAGTTTGAGCTCCGCTTCCTGAAGTTGATCCAGCACCTGGAGCGCTCGAGCATAAGGCGTACCCGTAGGCAGGGTGACATTAATATAGATCAACTCATTCTCGACCTCAGGCATAAATGAGAATTTCACCCAGCCGCTATTAAAAATCCCAAAACTGATGGTCAGTGCAGCAATGAATACACTTGTAGTCAAATACCTATGTTTGACGCAACTCGCGATCCAGCCCCGATAGACCGTCTGCGAAAAGCCGACTACCTTGTCTTCAATTCGTTTCTGAAACCGGCCAATTTTACCCAACTCTTTACGCGGCTTTATATGTGAAAGGTGAGCCGGCAGGATAAGAAATGCTTCGATCAGCGAGACCACAAGCGCTAGCGTAATCACAATCGAAAACTGCCTTGTCACCTGGGCATCTTCGGTACTGAGGAAAAAGAAAGGCGCGAAAGCAACCATGGTCGTCAGAACCGCAAAGACCACCGGTTTGGATACAGCGCTGGCACCCTGTATCGCAGCTTGCAGTGGATCATCGATTTCGTGATGGTGTTGATGAATACTTTCACCCACAACAATTGCATCGTCTACAACAATACCCAGAACCAACAGGAAAGCGAACGTCGAAAGAATATTAAGGGAAACATCAAGCGCCGGCAGCATGGCAAAGGCACCCAGAAATGACACACCAATTCCCGCAGTCACCCATAAGGCCACCTTCGGTCTTAATGAAAGAATTAGTACCAAAAATACCAGAATCAAGCCCATATAGGCTGAGGTACCAATCGTATTCATCCTTGAATTATAGATGTCCGCTGTGTCAAACCAGAGGGAAAGACTCACACCCTTTGGGAGTGTCTTTTCCCGCTCTTCCATCCAGGCTTTGATAGAATCACTGGATTTCACAACCTGCATATTATCCGATGACATAATTTGCAACAGCACGGCTGGCTCACCATTCATCGTTGCCAGGATCTCATTTTCCTCAAATCCGTCGATGACTCTGGCGACATCTCCAACCCGAACAATACCTGACTGCGGAGACTGTCGAATGACGATTGAGTTAAAATCTTCCTCGTTGTCCGCCATGTTGCGAGCACGAAGTAATACGTCTCCGGTTTCCGTTCTGATGCTACCTGACGATAGATTGATGGAACTACCGCGGATTGCCGTTGCCACCTCAGCAAAACTTAATCCATATCGACGAAGCGCCTGTTCAGAAAGTTCAATAGTCACCTCTTCCCTGCGAGTACCAAATAGCTCGACAATCGAAATGTAGGGCAATGCAGCAACTTCATCCCGAAGCTCCTCTGCCAACCGGGTCAGCCCGCGCTCCCCGATTTCACCATGCACGGCTACACGAATCATTTCGTTTCTATATTCAACTCTGCGTATTTGCGGCTTCTCTATATCGCGAGGTAACGAGTTTACCGAGTCGACAGCATTCTTGACTTCATTTAGGAACCCCTCCATATCATCGGTAGGCAAGGTATAGACTTCAATACGGGCAAAGTTTTCCTGGGCAAAAGAATAGTATCGATAGACACTGTCAATATTATCAATCGCATTTTCGATGCGCACCACAACCTGTTCTTCTATTTCCTGGGGAGCAGCCCCCAGCCAGGTCACTTCTATGGAAACCTGATTCGGCTTGAAGTTTGGAAACGCCTCCCGTTCCATCGCTACAAAACCAAGCGCACCGGCAAGTAGAATACCCACCATAAGTAAATTTGCAGCAACTGTGTTGGTGGCCCACCAGGCGATTAATTTGTGCATATTATTATTCCGGCTTTGTCTGTTGCAGCTTGCTCTGCTGCAACTTTGAATTGTTCACTCACTGCGGCGAAAGTTGCTTCGAATGCAATCAGTTCCTCTTGGCCATTGCAGGCTCAGTTAACGACTCTTCCATCGTCTGTAGTGCCATTCCCTGGATTGCGTTGCGTACAGGTGAAACGACCACCTTTTCATTGACCGCCAACCCACTCGAGATAATTGCTTCTCGCTCCGAGCTGAATGTGACAGTCACATCCCGAATTTCCAGCAAGCCTTTGTCATTAACAACAAAAACCTTGTTACCAGCACGCAATCCTTCTCGCGGGA
>Ga0206123_10004003_pt1 | contig 11819 bp, 5 predicted proteins | sample Helgoland_Spring_2_FD_160086 | JGI IMG/M metagenome (GOLD analysis project Ga0206123, IMG submission 160086) | Pelagic subsurface seawater microbial communities from Kabeltonne, Helgoland, North Sea - Helgoland_Spring_Bloom_20160316_1 | ecosystem: Environmental > Aquatic > Marine > Epipelagic ... | reverse complement strand
GCAGTTCAGTGGCCAGCTCCTTGTCATATCCGTTTTCCTTGGCAAATACATTTTCAGTTTCGGACCCGTCCACTGCCACAAAAGAATTGCCCAAAATAAGGCTCAACTTGCCCATGTCCGAGAAGAAATACTCTTCAAGTAACGGAATGATCTTATCCTTGAATGCCACCTTCAAGTCTTCCACCGTCTCCACCTCCATGAGGTAAGAATGTCCGATGCGGTAGTCCTTATCGCGAAGCAATTCAATGCGGCTGTTGATGGCATCGAGCATGCGCGTCAAATCAATGCCTTCTGGATTGATCATCCCTTTGGTCGCTTTCAACTTTCCGTGATTTGCGATGATGGTGGAATCCGGCGCCATCTCCTTGAAAGAAAATCGACGACGCAGGGCCGAGTCCAACGCCTCAACACTCCGATCCGCCGTATTCATGGTGCCAATGATGTGCAGATTTGCAGGGACCGAAAATGACGCTTTGGAGTAGGGCAAGGTGGCACTGAGCGCCTCGCGCTGTCCTGCTCGTTTATTGGGCTCGATGAGCGTGATCAACTCTCCGAAAATGGCGGATACATTGCCACGATTGATCTCATCGATGATGAGGACATAGTTTTTGAATTTCTTTTGAGCCAAATCGTCTTTTTCTCTGAGAAAAAAGGCTGGATTGACCTCTCGCTTGTCCATTTTGTATATGGTCATTTGAGAGAGGTTCCGCTGGTACAATTGTTTGGCTGGGATGTCGACCCCATGATAGATCCATTCCACCGACCTGAAGTGTCGCCAATGCATGTTGTTTACAAAGGGTGAATCTTCGCGAAATTCGTAATCACCAGTGATGCGACCTATGGCCCTCACGTATCGATTGCCTTTAGAGACTACTACGATACTCCCTGGCTCGAGGTGATTGGTAAACATATTGATCGCTGTCACGTCATACGATCCAAGTCCAGCTGCAGCACCCATCTCCCGGATATCCTTTTCCGACCTCGCTGAGTAATCAACTCCACCACCGAATCCAATCGATATACAGTTATTCTCAATGCAATAGTCATAGACCTCATCGTCTGCACTGTCAAGCGTGTTGCCGAGAGAAAGTTTGAAGAATTGGGACCTATCGAACTCCTTCGATGTCATGCCAATTTTAGTGTCCCGGTCTGCCCCACCTAACGCGTCTTCTGCCAATCTGCACATGTTCTTGAAGATTCCATCCTCAATTTCATATTGCAAATACGCATCGCCTTCTTCAGGTCGTTTCGGCTTGATACCCTCAACAAAGTCCTCATAACTCATGGACTGGTGAAACGTGGTGAACCCGACCCGACCTTCTGTCTCGTTAGAATCGGTCAGTAGCAACTCTTGAAATCGCATTCGAAGCGCCTTTCGATCATTTCGGTGTTCAGCGAAAAACGCTGGATCAACAATGCGGATGGATTCATTGATCGTGTTGTAGGTTTTTCCTGTTCCTGGAGGGCCGAAGAAAATCTGATTTAGATCCATTGATGTTGCCATGGGCAAGGCTCGATTTTGAAATTCAATAAACTTTCCGACCGCTGCTGAATAAAAGCCACGAAGGCCAAGTGAGGCTGACTTCTGGTAATGGTACTTTCCATTTTCCTTCGTTTGGTGTTTTCTAAGGTCTTGATAGAGCCATTCGAGTTTATCCTGATTATTCTGCAGGTAAACCACGACGCCAACGTTACTTTCCAACACCTCGATTGCTCTCAGATAGGACTTTATCGATCCCGCTGTTAATCCTTTGACATCGGCAAGCCATCTCGTGAATTCTGCTTTTATTGCTTCTGCATCTCCTTCAGTATGCTGTGCGAAGGCTGATTGAAAGATTTTCTCTCGATAATCGGAATCAAAAAAAGTTTTCTCCAGAGCTAGTGACCCTTCATCCCTAAATCCTGATTTAGAGGTTCTGCCTAATTCGTTTTCTGCGTTTCTCTGAATTCTATCCTGACAGTCCTGGATCTCTGCCATGTCAGCAGCGACCTTGAGCCACCCCCCATCGGCCCGGAGCTCATTATAATACTTATAGACAGAGGACTTGCGCTTCTTTTCTATGGCAACAACATAGCGCTGACCGACAGTAAGCCCAATCAACTTCTGGCTCTGCGGCAACGAAAAACAAAAGCGCTCATCTCCCATTTGAATGGAAAGCCCTTCTAAAATTCCGCCAATGACGTTCCAAAGCACATTTGCATCTGAATGACCAATCGATTGTAGCGCAGCGATCAGGCGCTTTTCATCAGAGGTCCACCCATTCTTAGCATTCTCCTCTTGCTTGACATTGAGGTACGTGGTGACGGAATACATGAAATCCTGAACCAACATGTTGTCATCATCATCGAATTTCAAGTCTTCCGGCAATCGCTGCTCATGCAAGTCCAGCAAGGCTTGATCTTTTCTCAGCCCTGACTTCAAGGCTTCACACATCTCGAGATAGTTCGTGATCACATCGTACGTCCCTCTTTTTGCGGTGCCATACCTCTGCCAAAAACCGGTCAACGCACAGAAGTCGTTGAACATCCCATTCTTATAAAGCACATATTTTTCAGGAAAGCGTAACACGAGATAAACCATCATGGCTCGACGTGACTGGTAATGGTTATTGACGTCATCCCTGTGCTCCTTGATAAACTCGTTACCAAAACCCTCGAAGAAAGCCAATCGATCCGTCAAAGGCCTGTCTTCATCAAACAGGACGTTAAAGGCTTCACTTAACTCTGCAGGCCGACTTTGGGCCATGTCCTTCAACATTCCCAGTGGGTAAAAGTGCGCCCCGCGCAGAAGATTACCTGTTTTCGCGAATGCGGCATTGATCATGCCTTCCAACTCCAACGGTGTAGCATCGTCCTTCCAGTTTTGCTGAAAGTGCGCCACCCCTTCCCACTTGTATAATTCATTGTAAGTACCCTTGATTTCCGAGGCTTCCAATTCATCAGAAATCAACTTTTTATACCCTTCGATCCAGCGGCTCAAATTCTTTGCATTCGCCTTAGGACGAATCCTGAAGCCATTGCGAGCAAAAGCTTCAAAACAATCGGTTTTGCGTCCCCCCTTAAAATCATTCAATGGAGATTCTCCTGAGGCAAGTTGATTGGCGTATGCCATAACGGCTTTAGGCGGGTACAGTTCGCCTTTGATTTCCACGTCGTAATACCGACTTTCCTTAAATCCATCAGGAAAACCCAGTTTTGTGAAAAGATCGGCCCCCTCCAATACGTGTGACGCATGTACATGTTCAAATCGCATGATTAGAAAAATGAATGTGACTTAACTGCCAGACACGTAAGATAAGTTCTATCCTATTTATTTTCAACTTAGATCGAACGGACTCACTTTTAGCAAAATATTTATCATCTTGCTCTCGAAAACGAAAAGGCTTAAATTTCTATGAACTTATGCATTCACTAGTAGACGAAATAGAGAGAGAGAGAGAAACAATAGGCGTCCTTGCTGGAAATCTAGATTTAAATGCAAATAGTAGTCCATTAAAATTTATTGATCTTTTTGCTGGACTAGGAGGGTTCCATGTGGCCCTTGACAACCTTGGTATGGAATGTGTCTTCGCTAGCGAACTTGACAAAACACTTCGTGAAATCTACACCAACAACTTTTTCAAAGACTACACTAATCCACCAGTTCGTGGAGACGTGCATGAGATAGAGGCTGGGCATATTCCAACACATGATTTTTTGTGTGCAGGGTTCCCGTGTCAACCATTCAGTCAGGCTGGCAAAAGACAAGGACTTTCCGATAAAGCGAATGGAAACCATTTTCTGAAGATTCTAGAAATCCTAGAATACCACAGACCCAAATTCTTCCTTTTAGAAAACGTCCCGAATCTTAAAGGTCACGACAAGGGACGCACGTGGAGCCGCATCCATCGCGAGCTTTCAAATGACTATGAAGTCAATTACGACATCATTTCACCTGTGCAAGTTGGTGTGCCTCACAGTAGAAAACGAGTTTTCATCTTCGGAATTCTCAAGAATGAAAACATCAATGTTACATTTCCAAAATTCAACCCTGGAATCATCGAGCCGACATTTGATCAAGTACGCCAAGATGGTCTTGATGGAACAACAATCTCTGCGAAACACTCCAAGTACATCTCATTTTGGCAAGAGTTCGCCGAAAAAATACCAGACGGGGATATGCCTGGATTTCCAATTTGGGCCACTGAATTTGGTGCCACCTACCCATTTGAAAATTCCACGCCTCATTCAATAATTGAACACGAACTAATCAAATACAAGGGTTCTTTCGGAAGGCCAATCCGAAGTAAGGATGATAAGGCTACAATCCCAAAGTATGCTTTAACAGAACAAGCACGGTTCCCCAGGTGGAAAGTGAATTACATCCGAAAGAACCGGGAGTTTTACGAAAAGCATAGATCTTGGATTAATCCAATGCTCTCAAGACTTGAAAATGCTGAATTGAGTTTTCAAAAATTTGAATGGAACTGTGGCAACGCAGCTTCTCGATCTTTCAAGGACAAGGTGCTGCAGTTTCGCCCTTCCGGACTTCGAGTACGACATGGCAATCACGCACCCACATTGGTTTTGATATCAACCCAAATTCCGATTGTGTACGATTACATTTCAAGCAACTATCGCAGAATTAACTTCGAAGAGGGCAAATCTCTACAGTCTCTTGAGAGCCTGATGAACCTGCCTAACACCCCGAAAGTATTATCGGCATTAGGGAATGCCGTTAATTCAAAAGTTGTAGAACTCTTGACGAAAAACGTGATTTTGGCACATACCCAATCACCTAAAATCTAAAAAATGCCTATTAGTTCAGTCTCAATAGAACATGGTTCTGGCGTCTATCTCGCATACAGAAGTCTGCCGAACAAGGTTTGGTTTGCGCTTGCTGAATACGTGGACAATTCACTGCAAAGTTTCAATGACAACTACGACGCTATTTATACAATTGAATCGTGCGAGCCGCTTCTAAAAATAAATATCGAAATTGACGAGCATCGAATCAGAATTTCGGACAATGCTGGAGGAATAGACCCGAAGAACTTCAAACGAGCATTCGCACCTGCAATTTTACCTGAAGACACCACCGGTCTGAATGAATTTGGCATGGGGATGAAAATTGCATCTGTGTGGCTAGCCAATCAATACACGGTGAGGACTTCCTTTTTAGGGGAAGATATAACCCGGACTTTTCATTTTGATCTTGATGAAGTTGTAAAAAATGACACACGGGAAGTAGAAATTATTGAGTCATCTTCTTCTCAGCAAGATCATTTCACGGAAATCACACTTGAACGACTAAGTCCTAATGCACCGAGTTCGGCTCAAGTGCCGCGGATCCAGGAATATCTATCAAGTATATACCGCAAATACATCAACGAAGACAATATTGACATTGTTCTCAATGGTGAAACATTACATTATCACCAACCTGAAGTTTTAAACGCACCATTTTACCCTTCCTCTAATGCTGATCCCGAGGGTCCGGATATTTTTTGGCGAGAAGAGTTCAATGTCCAATTCGGTGACAAGTCGGCAACCGGATTCATTGCAATCCTCAAGCAGCAGAAACAAGGGGATAATGGATTCAGTATTTTCAGGAGAGGCCGAGTGATCAGCGGTGCAGGTGATAAAAAGTACTTCCCAGAAGCGCTATCTGGTAAATCAACCAATTCTTATAAGTATTTACGACTATTTGGAGAAATAGAAATAGAAGGGTTTGAAGTATCGTTTAACAAACAGGAATTTCAAGGTTCAGAAGAATTGGAGGCTTTATTTAAGCATATCAAAAATGAACTCTTGTTGACAAACCCTCGACTGCTCAAACAAGCTGACAACTATAGAGTCAGAAAATCGAGCAAGGAGAGAGCGAAACGCTCGAAAAAAATTGCTGAAAAAATTCAACAAAGAGAAGAGCGAAAAGTCATTCATCAGCCAATCGAAAAAGTTGCTCTTACCGAAAAGAACGCGATAAGAAAAAAACCACTACGAGACGACGTTCGAGACAAGGTTGTTTATCAACCGATAGAAATCTCAGGAACTAAGTACGAGACAACCTTAGTCACCATGACTGATAATAGGAGTCAACTGTATTATTGGGAAGAGGATACAAGAGAGGCCAACAAGGTCTTTGTAAATGTCTATCTGAACTTCAACCATCCCATTTTTGATCAAAAAAACGGAAGGAAAAACCAAGAAGGACTCATTATTGAATTAGTTCGTTGTTTATCACTTTCTGAATGTCATTGTAGGTCTCTCGGAGGCACGACCCATCTTCTTGCGTTAAGGAATACTTTGAACGATTTACTGAAATCCATTTAAGCATATGAGCGAGGCTACTGTAACTTTTGCTGAGGACAACCCTGATAAGAAACACGTCAAGACTGGAAAGGTATTCGAGAGTTTGCTCGCCACCCTAAATTGGGATGAAGATGCAAAAGAGTCATTTCGAATTCAATGCTCTGAAGTCCTTGCGCGAGGCATCAATAGTTTAAAAGAAGACGAAGAAGGAACTACCGGGCTCATTGTAGGCAAAGTACAAAGTGGAAAAACCTTAAACTTTACAGGTCTCATCGCCCTCCTTTCGGATAACGATTTCAAACTAACTATCCTACTCACAGGAACAAAAAAGAATCTCAAAGAACAGACGATAGATCGTCTCTATGATGACCTACAAATAACCGGACACAACTGGAGACATCTGCACCTTGAGGCGGATGCATCAGATCTGAAGAACAAATTATCCGGTAAAAGATCAAAAGGTCTCGTGATTTTTCCGCTGCTGAAGCACTGGAAGCATATAGCTGAATTTATCCAATCGATCAAGCCCCACTTAGGGTCAGATTGGCTGAACAATGTTGTAATCATCGATGATGAGTCCGATCAAGCAAGCCACAACACGCTCGCTAGTAAAGACAGCGAACTCGAAGAAATGAGTTCTACATATGAGCAAATCTTCAAATTAAAACAGTCTTTAGTTAGGCATCTTTATTTTCAATACACAGCCACGCCTCAAGCACCGTTATTAATAGAGAAGAGTGATATATTGTCACCAGACTTCCACTTTGTTTTAGAAACTGGAAAAGGGTATATCGGAGGCAAGGAATTGTTCAATGGTCGACCCAACCAAATCATTGAGATCCCAGATGTAGAAGTACACCATCAAACCCAGCCTCTTGAAGAACCCCCAACAACTCTTGTCGAATCACTCCGCGTATTCATTTTAGCGGCGATTATCAAAAATGAGTGTCTCAAGAGCTCTAGTGGGGTATTGAGTATGATGATTCATCCTGATTCCTATCATTCTGGCGCAGATCTTTTCGCAAATTGGTCAAAACGATTTCTTCAGAATTGGCGAAACTGTCTAGACGACAATCAGTATGCCGACTTGGTAAATCAAGAATTCGAACGAACGTTTAGGTCTAATTATGAGCGAACATTCCCGGACATAGACATCAAAACGCTACTCTACGAGAATCTTTACGACTATCTGACAGATGTAGAGGTAAAAAAGATCCGTGCAGGCTCTTCAGATATCGATTGGGATAAACTGCGCCTTGTCATTGTAGTTGGTGGTGAGTTGTTGAATAGAGGATACACCGTAGAAGGCTTGGTTGTAACCTACATGCCCCGGCATACCAAAGGGAAAACGAATGCGGACACACTTCAGCAACGAGCTAGATTTTTCGGATACAAAAATCACATCGCCGACCTAATTCGAGTCTACTTACCTGAAAAAGTAGAACGAGAATATCGAGATTACGTGGCAGATGAAGAATCCATTCATAACTTACTTAGAATAACGCCAACTAGTGAATTGTCTCAGACTATAGCTCAATCTGAATTGATGAGACCAACTAGGTCTAATATTCTGAGCACTCGGGTTCGCCAGATAAAGTTAGATAAGGCAAAAGCTTTCGACCGTATCAGTTTGAATCATCTCGACGAAAACAATAGAGTCCTTAGATCGCTCTTGAAAACTGGAGATGAAGGATGGGAACCAATGACGCAATACGGTCACTCTGCAACGAGACTGCATAGATCGACCCATATTATGCTCACAACCTTTATTAAGTATTTCGCCGACCTCAAATTTCATGACATTCGTGATCGCCAATTCAAAACCGCTGCCCTTCACTGCTTCCAAACGGCCCTGGAGAAGGAGAAGGAAGAAGTCGTTTGTCTCGTAGATATGTCCTTTACGAGTGAATCGATCCAAAGAAGTGAAAGTACCCAGAACAATTCAAACCTTGACTCCGTCAAAATCAACCAAGTTTTCTCTGGTAAATCATCCACGTACCCCGGTGACGACAAAATTATTGATTCTGAACTCATTACGGTTCAATTGTACAATATTGAAATTAAAAACCGTCCGGAGTACGGCGTCGTCAAAACACTTGCAGTTTTCATACCAAATCATATGACTCGTTCCTTTGTTTCTACGCTAAACCCTGCTTTTTGAATCAAATTCTACAGTCTCTTTATTCCAGAAGGGAATTAGCAGCCTTCAATTATATAATGGCTGAAAACGTCGGGGCACCTGGCAAGAGTTTTCTTGCCCTAACTCCAGACGATGGATTAATGGCAATGTTCATTCTCCCAACAGATTGGTTGCTTCAATTCCGGGATTTCATTGACGTCAATCACCTGCGTTATGACGAATTTTTCTTTAGCGTACGAACAAATGTCAAATTCTCAATTTTCGCAGGAGAACATGAGGAAAATATCACATCTGACTGCGTAGTGATCAACTTTACCACAAATGACGGATCTAGGCGAGACTATTATGTGGCACTTTGCTGTAAGTTCTTCGAGCACATCTCCGAGATCGATCAATTTGATGAACTTTTAGAAGAGATCAATTTGCTCGTCAAACTGCTCAGATTGAAAGAAAAAGGGGGGATGAAAGCAATCACAGGGCTTTGGGCTGAACTGTACTGTGTGATGCTCTTTAAGGATACTGAACTAGGATTAAATTCCTGGACTAAATCAAAGGAGTCCACGCTAGACCTGATTTCCTCGGATTTCAATATTGAAGTAAAATCCACACGAAAAAAACAACGTGCTCACTCTTTCTCCAAGAATCAGATTCAACTTTTCACGTCAAAGCCAACCTTTGTCATGTCCCTTCTGCTTCTTGAATCAGACTCTGGCCACAACGTTTATGATTTAGCCGATCAGATCGATAAAAAATTGGGTGCTAGAAGTATCAAAATGCATGAAAAAATAGGACAAGTAATAGGACAAGATGCTGTTGAAGCTGCCGCGACGCGGTTCGATCTCACCTACGCGGGGGATAATCTGAAAATTTTCGATATGATGAAACTTCCATTTCCGCAGATCCATGATCCGCGAATATTAGATTTCGAATGCCAAGTACTCATTGAAAATGAAAAAAATGAGCCTAGAGAAAAATTCAGCTATCTACTTCAACCAAAACCCCTGATTTCGGAGTAGGTGCAATAAGTCAACGCATTCCGAAAAACTCAGAGATTCGCCTGATATTTTCTCAACTTCCTTGTGGATTAAGTAAAGAGGATTTTCGTGGTCTTCATTCTCCGCGGCGATTTGTTGAAGTCTTTGCAGAATTTCTGGCTTGATCTCGGCGGCAAGACCTTGTTGGTTTTGACTGTGCAAGAAGAAGCGCTCCTCTAGGTATAATTCGACGACCTCCAGATCAGAGAAGGTCCTTGCGGCCAAACTGCGAGCAAGAAAACGCAAATTACCTTCGTCAATTTCGCCCCAATTCAATCGTCGCAAATTTTGCGATAGGCTCCCAAGATTCGAATTACTGAACTTTTCACACAACCTGGGATTCGCATTATTATCGATCACAAAAGAATCCGAGAAGACCTTAATTCCAGCATTCTTGGCAACCCTTGACGCTTTGATTGAAGTAATGAAACTTCTTTGATTAGGTGCCAGACTTGTCTCGACCTGATATTCCCTCAATAAATCTCTGATTGTCCAGATCCTGGCTGCATCACTTTTGATCAGTGCGATTGTAAATCCAGCATATGTCAATTCATCCGTAGTGAATTCAGATTCCTTCGCTCCTCGATACAGCCCTTGTCTTCCAACAGGTTGGACTTTTTCTTTTCGTATCAAACTGCTTAAAGACCTGATAATAATCTCTCGACGAAATTCTGGTAATTCCGCACATAAATCCTCCATGGATATCGGCGTAACGCTGTCTTCTATAAATTTAAGAATAACGGACTCTCGATGTGAATTCAATGAAACCTTTAAACGCTCAAAGACGAAAGGGTTAGCCAATTCGTGCTGCAGGCCAATTCGAGATAGGAAAGCGTGAATCTCATCAAGGTTCGCCGTAGGAGAGTCTCCAAAAAACCTTCGTATGCTTTTCAATTTTGCGGGCTCAATCCTCCTCGGCTCAGTTGACAGCCCGAAAATGGCTTTGAGAAGTCGTACTTTTTCTTGATGCGAAATTGAAAAGTTCGAAAAATCTTGATTCAAGAATTCAAGAATCTCTCGCGAACGCGGATTACGCAAAATCGATATTTCAGCTTTCTTGTGGACTTGTCGAATTCGCTCCCTGGTCAAGTCAAACTTCAATCCAATCTCATCCAGGGTTTCGCCTTCCCCCCGGAGGACCAAGACTTCTAGGGATCTAATCTCATTTAGCACTGTCTTACTAAAAATTGATCGTCTCGTGGATCGGCGTCTCGTCCTCGTCCAGCCTTGAATATCAAGATTCGTGAGAAGTACATCAAGCTTTGAAAAGAACCACAAAATTTTATCGATCCATATCTCACTGGTCACTTCGCGTTTGGCTCTCGCGTTTATTTCTTCATTGAACGGGTCACTCTCTTTTTCGAATAACAATTCATGGACTAGAACAACGAAAGTGTCTATTACAGTTGTTGCGCGGTTTGAGAAGAAGTGCGATCCGAAAAGAGTGTTAACGAATTCAGCGTTTAATGGTGTCTCTACTTCTATTGATTCAGGTTGACCTTGAATAGGGATAATTAGAAGTAATAGCTCATTTATAGTTTTCCTCCCTATTCCACGAAGTTGTCTAAGACAATTTATCTGAAAAAAACCCATTGAAGCAAGCTTTGAGAATCCTTCATGATTCCATACGAGGCCCCTTGACCTCAATTCGCGTTTCAAAATATTTGTCAGTCTCACAGAACCCACATTCGCAGTGAAAAATTGAACATGGTCGCGAAAGATCAGATTGACATCTCTCGGAAAACTGAATCCTAGAGCATCGCAACTAGCTTTTAATCTGCGTTCTTCTTTGTTGCGAATAAAATCAAGATTCGGAAACAATTCGACTTCAAAAAGATCTTGGCCAGAAGGAGACACCTTCCCTTCAACGTTTTTCAAACTACTGTCCAGTTGGATTTTTCTTAAATTTCCAATGCCGAGGCCCGTCCTTATCAATTCTACTACGCTCTTCGTCCCGCAATTTCTGGTTCGAAACAAATTCTCAATTAGAAAGCCTCCAGAAATGGCGATAGCTTTTATATCCTGGGTTCCGTTATCTCGGAAAATAGTATGCATACAATGTTGTGCACGAACACTTAAAACATCCATTGGAAACGGCTCAACTCCATACTGTAACAAAAAATCAAGATCTCGTGGATACTCTAAACCGTTGAACTCACATAACGCACGTAGCTCGTTCTTTAAAATCTGAATGACTTTTTTATGTGATGTTTTCATCGATAATGAATTTTCAAAACAAGGATTAAAGCGAAAGAGATTTTAAAGCAATGCGAATGGACCCGAATCGAGGGCGTTGGAAGGTTCTTGATGCGACGGGACTCGGTTGAATCGAACTGGTGAAGAAAGTCAATTCT
>Ga0206123_10003998_pt1 | contig 11824 bp, 8 predicted proteins | sample Helgoland_Spring_2_FD_160086 | JGI IMG/M metagenome (GOLD analysis project Ga0206123, IMG submission 160086) | Pelagic subsurface seawater microbial communities from Kabeltonne, Helgoland, North Sea - Helgoland_Spring_Bloom_20160316_1 | ecosystem: Environmental > Aquatic > Marine > Epipelagic ... | reverse complement strand
GAAGCGGTTGAACTAGCTAAAAAAATTAAACCTGATTTAATATTGTTAGATGTTATGATGCCAGAGATGGATGGCATTGAAACCTGTCAAGAAATTAGAAATGTGGCAGATATTAAAAATACACTAATAGCTTTTTTAAGTGCTAGAGGAGAAGATTACTCGCAAGTAGCAGGACTAGACGCTGGTGCTGATGATTATATTACCAAACCTATTAAACCAAGGCTTTTAGTAAGTAGAGTTAAGGCGATTTTAAGAAGGAAATCAGGCGGTGAAGAGGTGGGTGTTGATGAGCAAGAAGGAGACATTAAAATTGATAGAGAAAAATATTTGGTATATAAAGAAGGGGAAGAACTTTCATTTCCAAAGAAAGAGTTTGAATTGTTAGCATTATTATTATCTAAACCAGGCAAAGTTTTTACAAGAGAAGTTATTTTAGAATCTGTTTGGGGAGGAGAAGTTGTTGTTGGAGATAGAACAATAGATGTTCATATTAGAAAATTGAGAGAAAAACTAGGAGACCATTACATTAAAACCATTAAAGGTGTGGGTTATAAATTTGAGTCATAAAAAAACTGTTATTCTCAGCCTAACTGGGAATCTCCTTTATTAAAAGAAACCCTACATTTGCGTCAATGAAAGACCTAACTCCCAACGGAATAGCCCTTAGAATTTCTTTTCTAATGGCGGCTGTTCTTACCATACTTGTTTTTGTTTTAGACACCTATAACAGAAATAACAACTTGTTAATTCTGGCTGTTTTTCCTGTTTCATTTATTGCATCTTACATTGGTTTTAGAATAGCTGTTGAACGGTTTATTTATAAAAAGATAAAGGTTATTTACAGAACAATTCACAACTTGAAATTAAAAAAAGTAGATGATTCAAAAGAGTTTAGTTTAGCTCAAATTCAAACAGAAGTTGAAGACTGGGATAAATTAAATAAAGAAGAAATAGGGAGGTTAAAGGGATTAGAGAGCTACAGAAGAGAATATGTAGGAAACCTTTCACATGAATTGAAGACACCAATTTTTAATATTCAAGGATATTTATTGACATTATTAGAGGGAGGGCTGCACGATCCAAATATTAATGTTAGCTACTTAGAAAAGGCGAGTAATAGTGTTGATAGAATGATTTCATTAATTGAAAACTTAGATGATATTGCCAAGTTGGAGTCTGGAATGATTGAGATGGACATAAAGAAGGTTGATTTGGTTAAATTGGTAAAAGAAGTGGTTGGCGCTTTGGAGATGCAAGCACAAAACAATGATGTTAAATTGAAGTTTGTTGATGAACCTTCTAAGCCTGTTTGGGTAAGTATTGATGAGAGCGGAATTAATCAGGTTTTGGTTAACCTAATTGTAAACTCCATTAAATATGGGAAAGAAGAAAATGGAGAGACTCTGATTAAGTTGTTTGATATGGATGAGAATGTGTTGGTTGAGGTGGCAGACAATGGAACAGGTATTGCAGAGCACCATTTATCACGTTTGTTCGAGCGGTTTTATAGAATTGATAAAAGCAGAGCAAGAACAAGTGGAGGAACTGGTTTGGGTCTTTCTATTGTTAAACATATTATTGAAGCACATAACCAAACTATTAATGTAAGAAGCACTCCAGAAGTTGGCTCTACTTTTTCATTTACATTAAAAAAGGCGTAAAGCCTCTTCTTCATTCCGGGCTTGTCCCCAATTTTTGTATCGGAAAGAATATTAAAAAAAAACGCATCTTTGTATCATGCAAATTCAGCTTTCAGTTGTAATAATTACGTTTAATGAGGAAAGAAACATCGAGAGGTGTTTGAATTCAGTTGGGTGTATAGCTGATGAAATTGTGGTGGTAGATTCTTTTTCTACAGATAAAACCAAAGCAATTTGTACTCAAAAAGAAGTTCGTTTTATCGAAAACAAATTTGATGGACATATTGAGCAAAAGAATTTTGCAATAACTCAAGCTAAAAATCAATACGTATTATCCTTAGATGCAGATGAAGCTTTAACAAAAGAACTACAAGAAGCCATTCTTCAAATTAAAAATAATTGGCAAGCTGATGGGTATAGTTTTAATCGGTTGACTAATTTTTGTGGTACTTGGATTAAGCATTGCGGTTGGTATCCGGATAAAAAATTACGCCTATGGGATAAAACTAAAGGTAAATGGGGTGGGGACAACCCTCACGACAAGGTGATGATGGAAAAGGATGCTGCTGTAAAACACATAAACTTAGATATTTTACATTATTCGTTTTATACCATAGAAGAACACTTAAAGCAAATCGATTTTTTTACAGATATTAGCGCTAAAGCTGCTTTCGAAAAAGGAAAAACAAGTAACGGGTTTACCATTTTTTATAAATCTACTTTTAAGTTTTTTAGAGATTATTTTTTGAAGTTAGGGTTTTTAGACGGTTATCATGGATATGTAGTATGTAAAAACTCTGCTCATGCAAAACATTTGAAATATTCGAAGTTGAGAGATTTAAATAGGAAAAAGTAGATTTATTTTTTTAATTTAAAAACAGTCTTTTTTAATTGCTCACATTCTTTTTTTAAACTAAGGGTAATGAAGACATCGATTTCTCCTTCTTCAATGCTGTGATTTCCTATCCCTAATTCAAGTAAACAATTATTTGGATTATTAACTGTTGGGTAAAATGGTGCAATTACAAGCTCTCCATAATCACCTCTAAATTCTGCCCCCAAATGAAAATTTGGATATAAGGAAACAATTCCTTCTTCATTTAATTGTTTTGTTTTAAAATGATATTTATAATCAGTGTAATTTAAACGTTTTAAAAAGACCTTTTCGTTTAATTCATTTTCAAATAAATATTCTGTATCAATATTTAGTTCATTGGGCATTGTAATTATTTCGAAATTTGCAGATTCAGGAAAAATTAAACTATCGCTTCTAAGCTCAACCCCGCCTTGCCTCATATGATTTTGAAATTCAATAGAATATTGTTCGCTTTTTTCTTCTTGGACACATCCTAAAAGTAAAACGGAAATTATAGCTAATATTCTCATCATAAAAATAGTTTGGTATTTCTATTTGTTTTTTAATCTGTTGTTGAATCAAAGGTAGGGATAAAGTTCTTTTTATTGTAACTTGGCAACTTACAATGTCAACATCAAAAAATATCTGTTTTTTTAATACTACTCCTTTTTGGGGAGGAGGAGAAAAATGGCATTTTGAAGCTTCAGAAAGCATGTCTAAAACAGCAAATAAAACGTTTTTTGTTTGCGATGGAAAAGGGGAGTTGGCAAAAAAGCTCGAAAATTTAGATGTAATTCTAAACCCTATTACTGCGAGTAATTTAAGTTTTTTAAATCCTACTAAAATTAACAAACTTGTTCAGTTTTACAGAGGTAATAATATCGAGACGGTAATATTTAATAACCCTAAAGATTTAAAGTTGGGGGGAAGAGCAGCTAAAAAGGCGGGGGTAAAAAACATTGTTTACAGAAGGGGAATTGCTGTTGAGGTAAAGAAAAGCAGGTTAAACACTCACTTATTTGCAGATGTGGTAACACACTTTATTTTTAATTCAAGTGCAACAAAAGAGCTGTTAGAGAAAAATTATAAAAACATTATTACCACAAAAAAAACAGCCATCATTTATAATGCTATTGAATTTCCAAAAAGCCCCACAACTGAAAATCCAACACCCAACCCCCAAATAATTATTGGTAATGCTGGCCGTTTAGTGGCTCAAAAAGCACAACACTTTTTAATAGATATTGCTGAAAAACTCAAAGAAAAAAATCTTGAATTTAAAATTTTGATAGCTGGAGATGGGCCTTTAAATGGTGAGTTAAAGCAGTCAATTTCTCATCGAAAACTAAACGAAAACATAGAGTTGTTAGGTTTTGTTGATGATATTCCGAACTTTATGGGGAGGATAGATATTTTTGTTTCTACAGCAATTTGGGAAGGTTTTGGATTTGTGCTGGCTGAAGCGATGGTGGCTAAAAAACCTGTTTTGGCTTTTGATATGAGCAGCAATCCAGAATTGATAAAAGATGGTAAAAATGGCTTTTTAATTCCATCTAAAAATACTAATGTGTTTGCTGATAAAATACAGGAATTAATAGGGAATGAAATGCTTCGAAAAAAAATGGGCGAAGAGGCCTATCGTTTTGCAGAATCTAATTTTGAAACCAAAAAACAGTTTCAAAAATTACTTGATTTTATCAATTAATTTTTGTGGAAACCTAGCGTTAGATCAATCTAACATTTAAACAAACTTAAAACTTCACAAAAAAAACCGAACTTTATCTGTTCGCAGTATAAGTTTTAAGGCTGTTCTGCGTTAAAAAGACAATGAGTAACAACTATCAAATATTAATACAAAAGCTAGATGCTTTTATCCGGAAGTACTATAAAAATAGGTTGCTGAAAGGTGGTATTTATAGCGTTGGTTTATTATTGGCGGCTTTTATTGTTTTTACTACGGTTGAGTATTTTGGTCAGTTTAACACAACAGGAAGAACCTTTTTGTTTTACCTTTTTGTTACTATAACGACTTATTTACTTGGGTTTTATGTTTTTATTCCACTTTCTAAACTGTATAAATTTGGCAAGGTCATTAATCACAATCAGGCAGCAGAAATTATTGGAAATCATTTTGATGAGGTTAGGGACAAATTGATTAATGTTTTACAGTTAGAAGACAAAGCAATTCAAAGCTCTAATAATTTATTGCTTGCAAGTATTGATCAAAAATCGCTCGAATTAAAACCTGTTTCTTTTGCAGGAGCTATTGATTTTAATGAGAATAAAAAACATTTAAAATTGTTGCTCATACCATTATTGTTATTGGTGGGTATAGCTGTTGTTTCTCCAAAAATATTTACAGAAGGAGCGGACAGGTTGGTTAATCATAATGTTTACATTGCACCAACAGCTCCTTTTAAAATGGAGTTAACCAACAGCTCTTTAAAAGTACTTAAGAGTAAAGATTACGATGTAAATGTTACTGTTTCGGGAAACCAGTTGCCTGAGAAATTATATTTAGAGTACGAAGGGAATAAATATCCGCTAAGCAAAACCGACAAGAGAAACTATATCTACACTTTTAAAAACGTTCAAAACAACAAGAATTTTAAGTTGTACGGTTCAGGATTTTATTCTGAAGAGCATGAGTTAACTGTAATTCCAAACCCTATTTTAACCGATTTTTCTGTAGATTTAGAATATCCGGAATATCTAAATAAGTCAAAAGAAACACTTAAAAACACAGGAGATTTAATTTTGCCAGAAGGAACAAAAATTAAATGGAGTATTCAGGCAGAAGATGCTGATTACATCTATTTTGTTGCCGCAGGAAGTTCACAACAATTAAAAACTTCAGGAGCTCAATTTTATCATAAAAAAACAGCAGATAAAAATACAGGCTATGCAATAATTCCTTCCAATAGTTTTGTGGAGTTTGGAGATACTGTTCAATACGGGTTACAAGTTGTTGCAGATAAATTTCCGGCTATTTCTGTAAATGAGAAAAAAGATTCAACCAATGATAATCGCTTTTATTTTAGAGGAGAAATTTCTGATGACTATGGTTTTTCTGGACTAACCTTTAATTATCGGATAAATAGCAAACAAGATTCCACATCAAACAACAATAAACTTCAAACAGTTAAAATCCCATACAATTCTTCAATTGCTTTAGATGAGTTTTTTCATTTTTGGAATTTAGAAGAGTTAAACATTCTTCCTGGCGATGAAATAGAGTATTATTTTGAGGTTTGGGATAATGATGGAGTAAATGGGCGAAAATCTGCTAAAACGAGCTTAAAAACGTTTAAATCAAAAACAATTGATGAGCGAAATGCTGATGCTTCAAAATCTAACAAAGACATTAAGAAAAACTTAAGTGAAAGTATTTCTGATGCCAAGCAAATTCAAAAAGACTTAGAAGACTTAAAGAAGAAATTATCAGAAAAGAAAAAAGTGGGTTGGGAAGAAAAAGAGAAGCTTAAAGATTTGTTGGAAAAGCAAAAAGAGCTGGAGAAAAAAGTAAATGAAATTCAAAAAAAGAACGAACAAAACAACAATCAAAAAAGCGAATATAAGCAGTATAGCGAAGAAATGTTGCAGAAACAAGAGCAGTTACAAAAGCTTTTTGATGAGTTGATGACGGATGAGATGAAGGAAATGATGGAGCAGCTTCAAGAAATGATGGAGAAAATGGACAAGAACATGATGGAAGAAGAGATGGATAAAATGGACATGAGTAATAAAGATTTGGAGAAAGAATTGGATCGTTCGTTAGAGTTGTTTAAGCAAATGGAATTTGAGCAAAAACTAGAAGATGTTAAATCTAAACTAGAAGAGTTGGCAGAGAAACAAGAGAAACTCTCAGAAGATACAAAAGATAAAAAAGAGAGTGCTGAAGAGTTAAAAAAGAAACAAGATGAATTGAATAAAGAATTTGAGGACGTTAAAAAAGAGCTAGACGAACTTGAAAAAATGGATGAGGAGTTAGAGAACCCTAACGGAATGGAAGAAACTAAAAAAGAGCAAGAAGAAATATCTGAAGAGATGGAAAAAAGCTCGGAGCAATTAGGAGATAAAAAGAACAAAAAGTCATCAGAATCTCAAAAGAAGGCTGCTGAGAAAATGAACGAAATGGCACAAAAAATGGCAGCAATGCAGAGTCAGGCTCAAAATTCTGGTGAAGATATGGATGCGTTAAGGCAACTGTTAGACAACTTGTTACATCTTTCATTTGAACAGGAAGAGTTGATGGAGAATTATAAAAAAATGGACAGGAAGAACCCTGAATATGTAAAGATTACCCAACAACAAAAAAAGTTAAAAGATGATGCGAAAATGATTGAAGATTCATTGTTTGCATTAAGCAAGCGTGTTGTTCAGCTGGAATCTACTATCAATAAAGAAATTGCAGCCATCAATAATAACATGGAAAAAACAATTGGTTTTATGGCTGAGCGTCAAACACCTATGGCTGCAGCTAGGCAACAATATGTGATGACTTCAATTAACAATTTAGCATTGCTGTTTGATGAAGCTCTACAGCAAATGCAAGCACAAGCACAACAAAAACCAGGAGAAGGAAGTTGTAGCAAACCTGGAGGAAATGGGAAGCCAAAACCAGGAATGGGTTCTGTTTCTAAAATGCAGCAACAACTACAAAAACAATTAGAGGCTATGAAAAAAGCCATGGAGGAAGGAAAGAAACCTGGAGGTAAAAAACCAGGACAAAAGCCAGGGCAGAGCGAAGGCGAAGGGATGGGTATGCCAGGAGGAAAAGGAATGAGTGAGTCGTTAGCTAAAATGGCAGCACAACAAGCTAAAATACGGGAGGAGTTGAACAAATTAAAAAATGGCAAAAATGGGTCGGGTATAAATGGCTTGTCTAAAATGATGGAACAAAACGAAACAGACATCGTTAATAAACGAATTACACAAGAAACAATTAACAGGCAAAAGGAAATTTTAACTCGTCTGTTAGAGTCTGAAAAAGCTGATAGAGAAAGAGAATGGGATGACAAAAGAGAATCTAAAGAAGGAAAAATTATTGAAAATGGTAACCCTGAATTGTTTTTTGAGTATAATCAACAAAAGGAGCAGGGGGTAGATTTATTAAAAACTACACCGCCTAACCTTAATAATTTTTATAAGAAAAAAGTATCGCAATATTTTCAAAATATTAACCAATGATTCAGGGAGGTATTATAGAGCACATTGAGCTGTCTTCTGAGATAGAGAGTATTTCAAAAATTGAAAACTTTATTGAAGAGATGTGTGAACAATGTCAGTTTGGGGAAGACCATTATGGTAACATTTTAATTGCACTTACAGAGGCAGTTAACAATGCTATTACTCATGGCAATAAGTTAGATCCTAATAAAAAAGTAAATCTTAATATGGCAACTACAACTAAAGATGTTGAATTTGTTGTTAAAGATGAAGGTTTAGGTTTTGATTTCAATAGTGTTCCTGATCCAACATTGCCAGAAAATTTAGAAAAATTGAGGGGGCGTGGTATCTTTTTAATGAGAACGCTTGCCGACAATGTTGATTTTGAAGATAATGGCAGAACAATTAAGTTAAAATTCTCTATATCAGCTAATTAATGTTTTTTCAAAGCCTAATTTCTTTCGATTCAGAAGACATTTCTTTTGAACTTGAAAATGCAGATTCCATGCAAAAATGGATTAATAATACCATTGTTAAAGAAGGGAAATCGGTTGGTGAAATATCTTATATATTTTGCTCTGATGAATACCTACACAAGATTAATTTAGAACATCTGGATCACGATACTTTTACGGATATTATCACTTTTAATTATTGTGAAGAGGACCTTATAAACTCAGATATTTTTATCAGTATAGATCGAATTAAAGAGAATTCTGAATCTTTTAAAACCACGTTTGAAGATGAGTTATGTAGAGTTATAATTCATGGCATTCTACATCTTGTTGGCTATGATGACAAGACAGATGAGGATAAGGTTTTAATGCGTGCAAAGGAAGATTTTTACCTAACTTTGCGTCATTAAATTACGTGTGTTCCACGTGAAACAAATTTCATTTTATGGATAAGAATTACGATGTTATTGTTGTTGGTGGTGGTCATGCCGGATGTGAAGCTGCTGCTGCTGCTGCCAATTTAGGCTCTAAGACTTTGTTGGTTACAATGAACATGGATACAATAGCACAGATGTCTTGTAATCCTGCTATGGGAGGAGTGGCAAAAGGGCAAATTGTAAGGGAGATTGATGCATTAGGTGGTTATTCTGGTATTGTTAGTGATAAAAGTGCTATTCAATTTAAGATGTTGAATCGTTCTAAAGGACCCGCAATGTGGAGTCCAAGAACACAGAATGATAGAATGCTATTCTCTAAAGAATGGCGTTTAATGTTGGAGCAAACTGAGAATCTTGATTTTTGGCAAGACATGATGACTGAGCTCATTATAGAGGAGGGCAAGTGTGTTGGCGTTAGAACACAAATTGGAGTAGAATTTAAATCTAAATCAGTTATTTTAACGAACGGAACATTCTTAAATGGTTTAATCCATATTGGAGAAAAACAATTTGGAGGAGGTAGAGCCGGAGCAAGAGCTTCTACAGGAATTACTGAGCAATTAAAATCTTTAGGGTTTGAGTCTGGCAGAATGAAGACAGGAACTCCACCAAGAGTTGACGGTAGATCTATTAATTATTCTGTTTTAGAAGAGCAGCCAGGAGACGAAAACCCAAGTACTTTTTCTTTTAAAGCAGAACATAAGTTAACAAAACAAAGAAGTTGTTATATTGGATATACCAACCAAAATGTACACGATATATTACAGACAGGGTTTGAAAAATCGCCTATGTTTGCTGGTAGAATACAAGGTTTAGGGCCTCGTTATTGTCCATCTATTGAAGATAAAATTGTGCGTTTTTCTGAACGCGAAAGACATCAATTGTTTGTTGAGCCGGAAGGTTGGAATACTTGTGAAATTTATTTAAATGGATTTTCTACTTCTTTACCTGAAGAGGTTCAACAGGAAGCAATGAATCTTATACCTGGTTTTGAAAATGCTAAAATGTTTAGACCAGGATATGCTATTGAGTATGATTTTTTCCAACCAACTCAATTACAGAATACGTTAGAAACGAAGTTAATGCCTAACCTTTATTTTGCTGGCCAAATTAATGGCACTACCGGTTATGAGGAGGCAGGAGGCCAGGGTTTAATGGCAGGAATAAATGCACACTTAAAGATTAATAATAAAGATCCTTTCGTGTTGAAAAGAGATGAAGCTTATATAGGTGTTTTAATAGATGATTTAATTACTAAAGGAACTTCTGAACCTTACAGAATGTTTACTTCACGAGCTGAGTATAGAATATTATTAAGACAAGATAATGCTGACATTCGCTTAACAGAAATGTCATACAAGCTTGGGTTAGCTGATGCAAATCGTTTGAAAGCTGTTGAAATAAAGTCTAACAATATCAATCAGATTATTACCAGTTTTGCTAAAACTAGTCTCGTGCCCAATGAAGTTAATGAGTATCTAGAAAAGCAAAACTCTTCACCATTAAAACAAAAAGTTAAAGCAAACTCTGTTGTTACTCGTCCGAATATTACAGTATTAGGACTAAAAGAACATAACGATAAGCTCTCTACTTCTATAGCAAATTATAGCGAAATTGAAATTGAGAACGCTGAAATTTTAATGAAATATGAAGGCTATATTAAGCGTGAGAAAGAGGTTGCTGATAAGTTAATGCGTTTAGAAAACATTAAGATTTATGCAGATATTGACTATTCAAAGTTAAGTTCTCTTTCTGCTGAGGCTGTAGATAAATTGACAAAAGTTAAACCAGCAACTATAGGACAAGCTTCTAGAATAAGTGGAATTTCTCCTTCTGACGTTTCTGTTTTAATGGTTTACCATGGAAGATAACTTTTGTTTCACGTGAAACAATTTTTTAAATTGTTTTTAGATTTCAATTAAATGAGGCGAATTTTCTGATTTATTCATTTAAATACGTTTTAAGCTCTTTTTACCCTTCGCTAGTATTGCACCCTAAATTTTAGGAGAAAGTTGATTTTTCGCAATATTTTATAACTACTTAATATTCAATTAATTAGGTTGGTTTGTGTGCAAAAATGAATAAATAGGTTATTTTAGCATTAATGTCTGGTATTAAAAAAGAACAAATTTTATTATTCGCTTTAATTGTTGCGACAATTCCGTATTGTTATTTATGTTTTTTTGCTAACCCAAGTGCTGATGATTTTAGTTTGTCAGCCCAAGCCCAACAGTATGATTTTTTTGAATTGATTTATCATAAATATCAAGTGAGAAATGGGAGGTATATTTCTTCTCCATTAAGCTATTTAAATCCAATAAGGTTTAATAGTTTTTTTGGTTATAAGCTAATGTCTTTAGTCTTTATTGGCGTTGTTTTTTTAAGCCAGTTATTTTTTATAAACCAGCTATTTGTAAAAACATCTAAAGGTTTAAAATTCTCTTTGTCGGTTATTTTCTTGCTTTTATTTTTTCAAAATATGCCAATTATTTCTGAGGGTATTTATTGGTTTACGGGAGGTGTTATTTACATGCTAGGAACAGCTGTGTTTTTATTTTATATAGGTTGTTTTATTAAAGTGTTGCGGGATAAGCTAAACGGGTTTTGGAAACTCATTTTAACTTGTTTACTATTCTTTTCTTGTGGGTTTAATGAGGTGCTTACCTTATTAATTGTTTTTGGATTAGGAATGCTATTAATTTTAGCATTTAAGAAGAGTTTTAGTTTTAAAAAAATAGTGTTGGTGCAATTTATTTTTGCTTGCTTATTTGCTACAATACTTATCTTTTCTCCTGGCAATAGTATTCGTGGAAATTCTTATTTAGACTCACAACAGTTGTTATACTCTTTAAGTTATTCTGTTTTACAGGTTGGGCGGTTTACATTGTTGTGGATAATTTCTATTCCATTTATAGCTGCATCTATTCTTTATTTTGAGTTTAATAAAAAAATGGTTCTAGAAAATAAATTATTCAAAAGTTCATTTTATATAAACAGATGGGTATCTCTTTTCCTTTTGTTTTCTATTGTTTTTATTTGTGTTTTTCCAGCTTATTGGGCAACTGGAATGTTGGGACAGCATCGCACCCTAAATGTTGCCTATTTTTTCTTTTTAATACTTTGGTTTGTCAATCTTACGGTATGGTTTAATCATTATAAAATAGCGTTTAAAATAACCCCAAAATGGAAAACCTATTTGGTGTGTTTACTTTTGTTAGGGATATGTTTTACAGGAAATGGTTATAACTCTTTAAACGCTATTTTTAC
>Ga0206123_10003985_pt1 | contig 11847 bp, 11 predicted proteins | sample Helgoland_Spring_2_FD_160086 | JGI IMG/M metagenome (GOLD analysis project Ga0206123, IMG submission 160086) | Pelagic subsurface seawater microbial communities from Kabeltonne, Helgoland, North Sea - Helgoland_Spring_Bloom_20160316_1 | ecosystem: Environmental > Aquatic > Marine > Epipelagic ... | reverse complement strand
TCAGTATTAAACCACTTTTCCGATATCTCACGCAGCTCGCCATTCTCACGCAGCTCACTCAGCGCTGCATCGACACGGTCGCGCTGCTCACGGCCCGCTTCATCATCACGGAACGGCAATGCGTTCTCAATGGTCGAGAACGGCTGCCCCGCCAGCTCTAACGGTAGGCCTTTCTCTTTAATGACCTGCGTAGCACTCACGCGATCCATCACAAAGGCTTCTACCCGTCCCAACGCCACATCCTGTTCGATATTGGACTCATAGGTACGAATATCGATTTCATCGGCGTTGGGCTGCTCACGTAGCAATTGCTCATAATTAGAGCCCAAGTTGACGGCCACGCTTTTGCCGGACAAATCTTCAACACCTTTAATGGTGTCATTGCCTGCCCGTACCACGACCTGCGCGCCGTCATACACGTAAGGCGAAGTGAACACATACTTCGCCTTACGCTCCGGGGTAATGGTGATCTGATTGGCAATGGTGTCGATACGGCCAGATTCAAGCATCCCCGCCAAGCCCGAGAAGCTAGCCGTGACGAACTCGATATCATCACCGGTGATCTCACCCACGGCATTCATGACATCAACTTCAAAGCCTTTGAGTTCATCTTGCTCAACGAAGGTAAAGGGGAAATAACCGCCGGACATGCCCACCCGGAGCGTATCGGCTTGGGCAGAAGCGGCGAAAAACCCACTGGCAACACTCAACGAAAGCGCCGCAAGGGTAGTAGTTAACTTAGCTGATAGTGGCATGAGTCTGTTTCCTCGTTAGTCGATATCCCGACGATCCGAATAGCCACACAAATAATCATGAGGCATTGATGGCTGCTAGTTTACCTCTACGACAAAAGCATACAAAAGAATATTAAAGATAATTTTTATTCTTTTATTGAATATGCAGTCACACCGTGATGTATGGCTATTTGTGCCGAATGGCCTGAAACGTTTTAAAGGTAGCGGCTTGGCGATCGGCATCTAGCACACCTCCACCCAGCGCTGCCAACTCCTGAGTAAACGTAACCAGTTTTTCCAACTGTACCTTATCAAACCCGCGCCTGCGCTTTGGCTTTTTGAGGATGACGCTTACACCACTGATCAAATGCTCTTCTTGCTGAAAGGCTTCTGGAGATGGCATCAATCCAGGCGGGTAGGCATTGGTAACCCGCAATGGGTTTTGCGGGGTAACGCCTGGCACGCTATAAACCTGAAAGGCCTCATCGTAGTGGGCCTCCCACTTTTGCAGGCTTGAGAGCAGCTTTTTGTTGAGTGCGATATCCGGTTGATCAAACATCACAAACAGTACATGAGTGCTCTCTTCTGCCTCTACAGGTGCCACCTCCTCTACGCTACCTTCACTTTCGGGTAACGTAGAGGAGGTATTCACCTGTTTAGCAACAGGGGGCTGAGCAACCAGTTCATTGTTCTCATCGGCTGGCACTGACTGCCCGAGCCTTAGCCACTCTCCGCCTCGCCACATTCCCCCTTCCAGAACGCCTCTGCCATTCAATAGGAAATACATGCAAACGATAAGACTGTTAAAACTCAACCAACCTGCAGCAATCGCTAAGATTACCGCCAGTTTTTGCGGATCCATGGGGTGTTTTCCCGCCCAGTTAGGAACGTACAATTGGAGCACCCACAAGGTGGCGAGTGCCGAAGATGACTACTCATTATCGAGCAAATGCCAGGAAGATCAATTTTGAAGGCTAAGTAATTAGTGGCAGAGGTTTTAGAAGAAGCAAGTCCGTGGGTGTCGCGACTTGCACAATTAACATACCAATCGGCTAGTTAATTAATCCAGCAGAGAAAGCACGCTTTGTGGGTTCTGGTTGGCCTGGGCTAGCATCGAAGTACTAGCTTGCTGCAAAATACGCGCGCGAGTCACATTAGATGCCTCTACAGCATAGTCAGCATCCGCAATTCTCGACTTAGCAGCTCCCAAGTTCACTTGCTCCTGGCTCAAGGTGCCAATGGCAGATTCAAAGCGGTTGTTGAGCGCCCCATATTGACTTCGATAGCCATCAACCTGCCCCATTGCCTGCTCAAGCTTCTGCATTGCTTCTAAGGCCTTCTCTATAGGATCCAGCGCTACCCCCTCAAGCCCCAGTGATTGAGTATAAGAAGGCGTGGGATCGATCGTGATGGAATCCATTTCCTGACCAACACCAGCGCTGACCACTATGTTTGTAGGGGTGCTAACGGGGGTCGACACCGGTTCAGGGGCGTCATATTCAATCGGCATGTTGTCCCAAGTAGCTCTGGCATTAAATGAACCTTGGCCTACCACGAAAACAATTAGGTTTTCGGTGACTTTATCGAAGGTTACTCGCTCCAGCATGTTTTCCGACAGGCTGCCGTCGTTAAACTCGGTATCGTCATCATCGGCCGAAGACAAGGCAAGCCGATCACCATCTCCACTATAGGTAATTTTCATGTCGTTATAATCAAGCTCAACAGGCGGCGAGCTTAGATCATAGCTTCCCGACGCATCTTGTAGCAGGCTAGCATCGTAACTGGCCCCAGGTTCAAATCCATTTTCAGACGTGAGTAGTGAAGCATTAAGATCCGTAGCGTCCCGGGACTGCCAAACATGGTCAGGATGAGCCCCATCAATAGGCGTCCCTATCAGATGCTTCCCATCTTGCGTGAAGATCTGAATGTCATCATCTAAACCAAAAGAGTCGATCTCCAACGTGACGTTAGTGGCTCCCTCAGGTATATAAGCCAATGAAACTGTACCGGAGGTAAAACTCTTAAAACAGGCTCATCGAGATCATAGCTAGATGACGCCCTCTTCACGAAGACCACAGCATAGAGCTTTGACGAGGATTTTACGTCCTTATATGCTCACCATTGCGCATGGCGCCAGCTCCAATTTCTGCTGTCATTTGGTTACCAAACGCACTTGATGGTGTACTCTAGTGTTTGATGAAGCCTTCAAGACATAAGACACCTCAGCTAGGGACACTTTAGCGTGCTAACGATAATACTCAGGGTATTTCCATATGAGATTGGACACATCGCAAGTTAACCCTAAACAAACATTTTATTTTAACCATACTTATGGCGCTTAAAGTGATATACCTTGAGAAAGGAGGAGATTTAAATGACATTTAAAACTGAGCAGGAGACATTTTGGGCTGGAGAGTTTGGCGATGATTATATACAGCGCAATAGAGGCAGTTCAATTCTTGCGTCGAATTTAAACTTTTTTTCCAAGGCATTAGGCAATGCACACAACCTTAAGAGCTGCATTGAGTTTGGTGCAAATATTGGCATGAATCTACAAGCTATAAACTTACTTTATCCTAATATTGATTGCCACGCAATCGAGATCAACCCAAAAGCGGCACAGCAACTTAGCCAAGTTATTCCCTCTAACAACATATTCCAAGAATCAATTCTCAATTTCAATGTAGAAAAAACCTGGGATTTAGTTATTGTGAAAGGCGTTCTAATCCACATTAATCCTGAAGAATTGCCTCTCGTATATAGTAAAATCACTGAATCAAGTAGCCGCTATTTGCTTTTGGCAGAATATTACAACCCATCTCCGATAGCTGTCACCTACCGTGGTCATTCTGACCGGCTATTTAAGCGTGACTTTGCCGGAGAACTAATGGATCGCCATCCTGAATTTAAACTAATTGATTATGGATTTGTCTATCGACGTGATCCTAGCTTTCCACAAGATGACATTACTTGGTTCCTGATGGAGAAGAGTTAAAACCATGTTGACATACTGCAAAAAATGCGTCATGCCAGATACAAAGCCCGATCTGAATTTCGATGAAATGGGGGTATGTAGCGCTTGCCGCAGCTATGAACGTCGAAAAGAAATTGATTGGGACGCTCGGCATGAAGAGTTGATGGTTATACTTGAAAAGTATCGCAGCTCAGATGGAAGTAATTGGGACTGTATTGTGCCTGTGAGCGGTGGCAAGGATAGCACCTATCAGGTTATACGCATGTTACAACTTGGGCTTAATCCCTTGTGTGTTACTTCTACTACCTGCGACCTCTCTTCTATTGGACGACAGAATATAGAAAATCTGAAACAACTTGGGGTAGATTTTGTCGAGGTTTCACCTAACCCTCTAGTTCGGGCAAAGCTTAACAGAATCGGTTTAAATCTTGTGGGAGATATTTCTTGGCCTGAACATGTCGGTATTTTTACTATACCGGTACGTGCTGCAATTCAGTTCAATGTACCTCTGATAGTTTGGGGAGAAAATTCGCAAGATGAATATGGTGGTCCTGCGGCCGCTGCGGAAGATAATGTTCTTAATCGCCGGTGGCTTGAGGAGTTTGGTGGTTTACTTGGCATGAGAGTGGTTGATCTAATTGGTCAGGAAGGAATAGAAAAAAAGCATTTACTCCATTATACCTACCCTACTGACACAGAACTGGCCCGGGTAGGGGTTACCGGTCTATTCCTTGGACATTATTTGCCTTGGGATGGCCTTTCTAATGCTCTTATTGCTCAAGCGAATGGCTTCAACACTTACCAGAAAGTCGTCGAAGGTTCGATGGTTAACTATGAGAATCTAGACAATCATCAGACTGGCATTCATGATTACTTTAAGTTTCTTAAATTTGGGTTTGGCCGAGCAACTGATCTAGCTTGTTTGCACATTCGTCGTGGTCGAATTACTCGCACAGATGGATTAGATATTGTAAATCGCTTAGATGGAAAATTCCCTTGGGAATACCTTGGAAAATCACTAGAATCGATTTTAGAACCGCTCGACATGACTGTTTCAGAGTTTGTATCTATATGTGATAGTTTTACTAATAAAAAAATCTTTCAACGCTATGCTAATGGAGATTTAATCAAGGATAAAAATGGTAACCTTACAAAAATAAATTGTGATAATTTATGAAAGTTGGAATTATTGATTACGGTGTAGGAAATTTGGGTTCAATCGCACGCGCCTTGGAGAGTCTCGGAGTGACTCCTGTACTTGTAGACAATGCGATGAATCTGCATACTCAAGATCGTCTGATTCTTCCAGGAGTGGGAAACTTTACTGATTGTATGCACCTGCTTGATAAAGGGGGCTGGACAAGCGCACTGAGGGAAGAAGTAATTACCCATAACCGCCCCCTTCTAGGCATCTGCCTTGGTATGCAACTGTTAGCAGATAGTAGCACGGAAGGCGCGAATGATGCAGAACATGGTACCAAAGGTCTTGGATTAGTGCATGGCCGAGTGATGCATCTGAGCAAACTTGGTTGCAACTTTCGAATACCACATGTTGGCTGGAATAGTGTTTCTAGTACCAGTGGGGATAATCACTTATTTCAGCGAATACCAGATGGGACCGATTTTTATTTCGTTCATAGCTATGTTTTCGTTGCGCAAAAAAATTGTGATGTTTTGGCGACAACTGATTATGGCACACCGGTGGCAGCAGCCGTAGGAAACGGCCTAGTCTGGGGTACCCAGTTTCATCCAGAGAAAAGTTCTCGCGCGGGGATTCAGCTTCTAAGCAATTTCCTAACAGGACCAATATGCTAAAAGTACGAGTGATTCCGACGCTTCTCTGGAAACAGTTCAGTCTTGTGAAAGGCGAAGGGTTTAATAGTTGGCGTAGCGTAGGGTCGGTGCTACCCGCCATTAAATTATACAATCAACGTGACGTAGACGAGCTTATTCTGGTGGATATCACCTCAAATAAAAGTGGTAATGAGCCAGACTATGATTCAGTAGCTGAGTATGCTCGAGAATGCTTCGTTCCTTTCACAGTCGGCGGTGGGGTTAACGATATTCAGCACGTTCAAAAACTGTTGCGCGCCGGTGCAGATAAAGTCTGTATAAATACATCTGCTTATCAACGCCCAGAACTGATCAATGAGATTGCCCGAAGGCATGGAGCTCAATGCGTGGTTGCTAGTATTGATGTGAAAAAAAATGCTGGTGGTGGATGGAATTGTTATAGTTATTCAGGTGCTCACGATACTAGCCAGGAAGTCTGTATGTGGGCGAAAGAACTAGAGAACAGAGGAGCAGGTGAAATACTAATTACTTCAATAGATAAAGATGGCAAGATGCAAGGCTATGATTTAGAGTTAATTTCCGCTGTAACCAGTCTTGTAAATATACCAGTTATCGCCTCAGGGGGAGCAGGTAATTACGAGCATATGATTCAAGTTATCGAAAGTGGTGCTTCGGCAGTTGCTGCTGCCAGCATATTTCACTTCACTGAACAAACACCAGCTGGCGCCAAGAAAGCACTCTCAGAAGCTGGAGTTAGTGTACGCGTTGGATACTAAAGACCCATACTCTAGCTTAACAAGCAATCGACACATTAGACAATCTTCTCACATTAATTTACAAACCAAGAGGCTTAACAAATGGATTCAACAGTTTATGTCAGCTTCGTACATGGTTATCATAACGACGATGTATTAATATCGAGAAATGAGATACCTTGCCTTTTATCTATAGATCCTGATAGAAAAAATATTTTAGATACTCGATCACTATTCTTCCCAAGAACTCCAGAAGACTTTTATTCTCCTTTAATTTCCTCTTATATAATTGGCTCTCACCCTAAGATGGATGAGCTTACATCATTCAAAAAGCTACCTCGATTTGGCCTTATGGGGCTAGCACAAGACGACCAATTTCTTTATGCAGCAGCGTGGAATGGAATATACAAGCTTGAATTAAGTGATTTGAGTCTTAGCGGCTTTATTACGCATCAGTTAATTAGCGACCCTCACGGTATTTGCATAAACGAAGGCCGCTTATATTCTATTCTTACTGCACTAGATTTGGTCGTGATAACAGAACTCGCTACAGGAAAAGTATTAGACTATTTCTCGATTGATAGAGAGCTGAAAATCTCAAGAGATAAATCTGTAGAAAAATATGACTGGCGATTTATAAGTAAGCAGCACCGAGGTGCTGTTGGCAATTGGCATTTTAATCACATAGAAATTCATAATAATAAGATCTTATTGACTAGCCGACTAGCCTCTTGCCTAGTTGAAATCGACCTCTCAACATTGGATGCGTCATTGAGAACTATATGCTGGGATACACCCGTAATGATACACGACGGAAGAATTTTTGATAATGAAGACATTGTTTTCACTAGTGTAGATGGAAAAATATTAATAGCAAATCATCCAGATAAAATAAACTCGAGCATAAGCTCAATGTCAAATGAAAATTTTCATTCTTTAATGAAACGCGATCTTGTTAACACATCGATCCGATTAGGTTCAATAATTGGTAGAGAAATCAATTGGTGCAGAGGAATTGAAGATATTGGTAGCGAATACATAACAACAACTGACGGCAGATATGATCAAGACCACCCATACTTTAATATTGCCTTTATTAATAAAGAAAATAAAAGCGTTAAATTTTTAAAGGTTGGTTATGAACTCGTAGACTTCCCCGATGAAATTCGATATATGACTGGCTTTTCTATCTTAAAAAAATACAGAAAAAGCTAATGTTCGCTATAAGATACAGAACTTATTGCTTGATCGGTGCCTGTAGATACCGCCAAGTAGGCAGAGAACATTACGCAAAATTGCTTTCTATATGACGACTGTTGCTCGTTTGGATGTCTATTTGGAGCTATCGAGCGATAACTCGCCAGAAACAACGGCTCTCTGGCGGCTTATCGCTCGATTATCTGACCTCATCGGAGTGTTCCAAGCTGCGGATCCAAACGCATCATCGACATGTGAGTAATTGGCAGTTTAGTAGATCGCTTACCAACATTTAGCCTTGCATGATGGAAATACACTTGTAATCTTTCACCGGGGTATTAGCTTTTACATCACACGCTACTTTATCACCTATAATCTCTTTTAACATCTTAGGCGCTATGCCGTACCCAGGTCTAACACTTCTCACTGCATCTTCGGTGATAGTATCGCCCGCCTTTAAATCCTTGACGAAGTACAGTGATCGCCGGAACTGTATATTACCTTGTTCACTGGGCTTGCGGCCATAATCGATCTGGCCTAGCGTCTGCCAAGCGATTTTTGCATCCCGACACAATGCAGCAAACTCAGTGGGTTCCAATGAAAAACTATCATCGGGGCCACCACCATTGCGGTCGAGGGTAAAATGCTTTTCGATTAGACTTGCCCCGAGCGCTACACTAGTAATGGCAGTGGTATTGTCGATGGTGTGGTCAGAAAGGCCCGTTACCAGCCCAAAGCGCTCGATCATGTCGGGGATGGTGCGTAGGTTGTAATCTTCTGGCGGTGCGGGGTAGCCGCTAACACAATGGAGAATCGCGAGCTCCTTGCATCCCATACCTTTCGCTGCATCAATCGCTTCCTGGATCTCTGCAGCATCGGCCATGCCGGTTGAGATGATCATCGGTTTACCGGTTTTCGCCACATATTCGATTAGTGGCAGGTCGATGGCTTCAAACGAAGCGATCTTGTAAGCAGGCGCTCCAAGATCTTCGAGTAGGTCGACAGCAGTAGTGTCGAAAGGAGAGCTAAAGATCGTAATACCACACTTGCGAGCGTGTTCAAAAAGTAGTTTATGCCATTCCCAAGGCATGTGGGCTTCTTTGTAAAGCTCATAAAGCGTGCGCCCATCCCATAGACCGCCCTTAATCTTGAATTCATCGTTGTCGCAATCAAGTGTGATGGTATCGGGACGGTAAGTCTGAAGCTTCACCGCATCAGCGCCAGTCTTTGCGGCTTCTTCGATAATTCGTTTCGCTGTTTCAATGCTGCCGTTATGGTTCGCCGAAAGTTCCGCGATGATATAGGGTGGGCAAGAGAGTCCTATTTTACGTCCTGCGATCTGGATGTTCATGGGAAGTCAAACTCCTTACAAGCTTGCCATTCGCTATGAAGTAAGCCATAACCAATGACATCATGATATGCATGGCCATCGAAATGATGGTCGCGCAAATGTGACTCTTGAGTGAATCCCAAGCGTTCGTGCAAGCGTTGTGAGCGTTTATTACTGAATAGCGCTTCGCCGCAAAGCTTGTGTAATCTCAGCACACCAAAGGCGTGCGCTAATGCGGTAAAGCCAAGAGCCTGACCACTTCCTTTGGGCTCAAAAGGAGAAAGATAGAAACCCCACTCTCCTCTCTGTGCTTCATTGTTCAGTAGCTGAATATTCACAAAGCCAAACGGCTGTTTTTTTTGCTCGGCGAGCAACAGATGGTGATTAGGATTATCTTGGGAACGCTGAAACCATGCTAGATGCTCCGCCTCACTGATCTTATGCTGGGTATACATATAGAGACGCACTTCGGGCGCATTTCGCCACTGCAGTAGCATCGCGAGGTCGTCCTCCCGGAGAGGTCTTAATGTCGTTAAATGCATCATGCGTCTATGTTCTCCTGAAGCAGGATACGGCAGATCCCTTCAGTGCTTTTTCTAGACGTCAGCCTCGCTGCGGCAGCGCTCATGGCCCGCTGAGTATTGGGATCCTGAAGTGCTGCCAAGTGGTAGTTGAGCTCCTCAGAAGTGAAATGCCCCAAGCAAACCGCTGCCCCTACTTTATCCAATGCTTGGGCTATCGCTATTTGATTTTCAGCCAACACCAACATCAGTGTCGGCAACCCAAGACAACAACGCTCCCAGGAAGTGCTACCAGCAGCACCAATAGCAATATCCGCTTCTGCCATTCGCCGCGCCATATCATTAACTCCAACCACAACCTCTGTAGGCCAAGGCAGTGCGTTTGCCTTTATTCTTATGTCATCCAGCCAGGGGGCCGTAGTGCCCATAATCACGGTAATGTTGCAGTGTTCAGGCAAGTTCGAGTCAATGAGAGCTTCCAATACCTGCCCAGTCACATTATCTTTATCGATACCACCAAGACTAATCAGCAGCCGCTTTAGTCTCGGCTGCTGACGGCGGCGTGCAAGGCTAGCATCTCTCCATTGGGCAAACTCTGGACGCAGCAAAGCGTACTCAGGGCCTATAAGGCAATGACAATGCGCAGGCACTAGCGAAGTATAATCTTCCATGTATCGCCCAAGATTTTGATCAAGAAGCACATCAGCGAAATGTTCTCGATCTGCCAGGTCGTCAATTATTAACACTCGCGTATTGGCAGGGCAAGCCGCTTTTTCCCAGCGGGCATCCAACGCGTAGTGATCCACGACGAGCCAAACCGGTGCGAAAGCTTCAAGAATAGGGCGGCAAATCTCTACATCGGTCTGCCACGGCACGCCTAGCCATTGGATATGATGGGGCAACAAGGTGTCTTGTGTCGCAAAAGGCGTACTTATATCCTCTAATTGAGGGTAGTCGAGCCGGTATACCTGAAAGCCTTGCGCTTCTATCGGTTCAATCAAATGACCTTTATGTTCACGACAGAGAAAGTGACACTCGGCGCCACACTCACGCAGCGCGCTAGCCAGCGTTAGGCAGCGCATAACATGCCCGGTTCCAATCTCAACAGAGGCATCAACACGGAAGGCAATACGATGGATTGCTTGAGCCTTTGACCGTTCACACACCCTCATATCCCTCTTGCTGTTCTGCCTGCCATGCTTTGAACAGCCATTCGGCACGTTGCCAGTCCTCAGGGGTATCAATATCTTGTACCCGGTGACGCGCCAGCTTTATCGGTACAGTATCGTCAGTAAAAATGGGTTTACCCTTTAACCACGCCTCGGAGCGGCCCCAGTAGAACTGGCCTGCGTCGTGCCAAGCCTCTTCTAGATCCTGGGAACGAGTGGTGAAATGCTCGGGATGAAACATCGCCACCCGCCCATCGGCAGTCAGATACAGCGCGCGCTGGATGGGAAAGGCGTAGCTGGTGATAGAAAAGGTATAGTCCACATTCGGCTGTTGCAGTGCCTTCCAACCTCGCTGTAAATCGTCGGGCTGCACAAAAGGCGCAGTGGCATACACGCAGCATACGGCTTCCGGTGCTTGGTCATTATCGCTGAGCCACTGCACGGCATGAGCTATCACCGGAATAGTACCGGTGTGATCATCTGATAAGGAAACAGGGCGGACAAAAGGCACCTCTGCTCCCCACTCCAGAGCCACAGTGGCAATTTCATCGTCATCCGTAGAAACGATCACCCGATCAAAGCAGTGGCTAGCCATAGCTGCTTCTATCGACCAAGCAATCATCGGTTTTTTACAAAAGTCTTTGATGTTTTTACGGGGAATACGTTTGCTGCCGCCACGGGCGGGAATCACCGCAATGCAGCCAGTATTTATAGTATTACTCATCACGGCTTCAACGCTTTGTGTAAAGCAGCAATTACTTGATCCTGCTCAAACTCGCTCATGGTGGGGAAGAGTGGCAAGCTAATCGCTTCAGTATAGTAGCGTTCAGCTTCAGGAAAGTCCCCTGGCTGAAAGCCTAACTGCTGGTAATAGGGGTGAATATGCACAGGTATGTAGTGTAGATTGATTCCGATTCCTTGATCACGCAACGCCTCAAAGACCCGGCGATGACTGACGTCGATCTCATCTAGCTTGAGACGAACCACATAGAGGTGGCGACCAGAGTAACTATCCAAATCCTGCCAAGGGGTCGTGATTGGCAGCTGAGCTAACAAGGTATCATAACGCTCTGCCAGAACGTTACGACGGGCCACATAGTTATCCAGGCGCTCAAGCTGAGAAACACCCAACGCCGCCTGGAGCTCCGTCATGCGGTAATTAAAACCGAGCTCAATCTGTTGATAATACCAGGGGCCATCAGCCTCATGAGTCATTTGTGCAGAGTCACGAGTAATGCCGTGACTTCGCAGCAATGCCATTTTTTTGGCAAATTTATCATTATTCGTTAGCGCCATACCGCCTTCAGCACTAGTGATGATCTTCACCGGGTGAAAGCTAAATACTGTAATATCACTGTACCGACCACTCCCTA
>Ga0206123_10003984_pt1 | contig 11847 bp, 8 predicted proteins | sample Helgoland_Spring_2_FD_160086 | JGI IMG/M metagenome (GOLD analysis project Ga0206123, IMG submission 160086) | Pelagic subsurface seawater microbial communities from Kabeltonne, Helgoland, North Sea - Helgoland_Spring_Bloom_20160316_1 | ecosystem: Environmental > Aquatic > Marine > Epipelagic ... | reverse complement strand
GGATATAATTACGTCGTTATTTCCTTTACATACATTTTACTGGGGAGATTGGCACAAAGAGATAATTGGTGATAGTTTAGGTAATAAAATTAGTCCAACAAGAACAGCTTTAAATAAAGGCCTAAAGATCACAATACATACCGATGCGCCTGTAGCACTCCCAAACCTCATGCGGATGGTAGGTATTTCAGTTGAAAGAAAGTCAAGATCAGGAAAAATTATTGGAGCTAACGAAAAACTAACACCCTATGAAGCATTAAAAGGAATTACAATTTGGTCAGCATATCAACATTTTGAAGAAAAAACAAAAGGAACTTTAGAACAAGGAAAATTAGCTGATTTAGTTATCCTAGATATGAATCCCCTTAAAGTTTCAGAAGAAAAAATCAAAGAAATTAAAGTCTTAGAAACTATAAAAGAAGGAGTTTCGGTTTACAAGAAATAACTAGTTTTTTAAAAAAAAGTTCTAAATAAATTAATAAGTGCTTATAATTAGAATGAGAGAATCTCTAGATGATTTTCATGTTCCTATCCTTTCCATGATGAACTATGGAAAAAAATTAATTTAGTGATTAATTAATCTAGAATATTCAAGAGTATTTACACCAATTTAAAGTAGAATTAAAAACTATTGTTTTTGTAATATTTCGATTCTATAATTCATAATATTCTTCGGATAAAATTAAAATCAAAAAAAATTATATTTATTAAGATTAATTCTAAATAAGTTTTGTATTTATATTTTTCTATAATATATTTGCTCAGTATTTATAACAAGTCTAAATAAAAATAACTAAAAAGTGAAAAAAATATTTACACTATTATTATTATCCGTAACTTTTATATCATGTTCTAGCGACGATGACAATACTGATAATAACAACAACCAAAATGTTGATGCGCCTGCTACTTATCAATTTACAAGAAATGGAAATAATACAGTAAGTTATTCCGGGCAAACACAACGTATAGCTATGGCAGAAGAATTAATTTCTGCTCTTAAAGATCAAAATCGTGATGAGGCAAGCCTTGATGCAATGTTTGCTCACGCTGAAGGTGATCAAGATTTTAGCGATCCAAATATGCTAGATTTAAATGCTTCTTCCAAAAATGTAAGAAGTAAGACAGCAGCTTCTAAAGACTATTTCGATTCAAATTCAACGGATGCTAATGCAATAAAAGCAAATTTTGACAGCTGGATTTCTTCACAGGTTAATGATGTATTTCCTAATTGGGGAAATACAGCAAGCCCCGGAAATGCAGGTTTAGCTCAAGAATTAGGTGGATCTATTCGCTATGTCAACGAAAAAGGATTAGAATACAACCAAGCAGTTGCTAAGTCATTTAATGGTGCTTTTTTAGCTGATCAAATATGTAACAATTATTTAAGTTCTGCTGTACTTGACGCAGGTGATAATGTAGATAATAATGATAATGATGTATTAGATGTTGGTAAAAATTACACTACCATGGAACATAAATGGGATGAAGCTTTTGGATATCTATATGGTGCTGAAGAAGATGAAACTGCACCAGTATTAGAAGCAGATAGTTTTCTAAGTAAATATTTATACAAAGTAGAAGCTGATTCTGATTTTACTGGAATCGCTGATGATATTTATGATGCTTTTAAATTAGGAAGAGCAGCTATTGTTGCTAAAAATTATACAGTTCGTGATGAGCAAGTAGAAATTTTGAGAGAAAAAATTTCAATGATTATCGGTATAAGAGCAGTATATTACTTACAAGGTGGAAAGAGTGAAATTGCAAATGGAGATTTACCAAGTGCTTTTCATGATTTATCGGAAGGCTTTGGATTTATTTATAGTTTACAATTTACAAGAAATCCAATGACAGATGCTCCTTATGTATCAAAATCTATGGTAGATGGTTACATAGATACACTTATGGAAGACAATGGTTTTTGGGATGTAACTCCAGAAACGTTGGATCAAATGTCCGAAGATATTGCTGCTGAATTCGGATTTACAGTTGAACAAGCAGCCAACTAAAATTGTTTAATGAATTAATCAAAAAGTAGTTGCCATATTAATTTTTATATGGCAACTACATTCTTATTTTTGCAAAAAAAATAAAGTGCTATGTTGAAAAAAATTTTTTTATCAATAACATTTTCAATTGGATTCATGTTTGCCTGCTCAGAAGGCGATGATTTTGATAACAGTCAAAATGATAGTTTTGATAGAGGAAACTTGCAAACTAATTTAGCAGATAATATTATCATTCCTGCCTATCAAGACCTGAATCAAAAACTAAGCCTATTGGTGACTGCAAAAGAAAACTTTCTTACAAATTCTAATCAAGAAAACTTAGATCTCCTTAGAAACAATTTTTTAGAATCGTACATGGTATGGCAATCAATAGAAATGTTTAATATTGGTAAAGCTGAAGAGATTTTTTATCATTACCAGATGAATGTATACCCAACAAATACCGATGAGATTCAAAATAATATAACCACTGGAAATGCTGATCTATTTAATCCAAACAATAATGATGCAGCAGGTTTTCCTGCACTAGATTATATGCTTTATGGTATAAGAGATAACGACACAGAAATATTAAATACCTATAATAATCAAGATTATGGGCAAGATTATAAAAATTATGTTTCAGCACTTATCGGCCAAATGAAAAGTATTACTGAAATTGTATTGAATGACTGGACCACCGCTTATCGAGATCAATTTATTGCTAGTACAGAAAACTCAGCATCAAGCGCAGTAAATAAATTTGTAAATGATTTTATTTATTATTTTGAAAAAGGACTAAGAGCAAATAAAATAGGAATCCCAGCAGGAAATTTTTCTTCAAGCCCATTACCTCACACTGTAGAAGGATATTATGTTAGAGAAACTTCAAAAAACCTTACTCTAAAGGCCTTAAATGCTTTTCAAAATTTATTTAATGGAACGCATTATAATACTAATGATAGCGGAGTAGGTTTTACAGATTATCTCAATTATTTGGATAGGAATGACTTAGTCAACCTAATTAATAATCAATTAGATGAAGCCAGAGCTAAAATTTCTATTCTAGATGATAATTATTTTGATCAAATTAATACCGACAATACAAAAATGACTGAAGCTTATGATGCATTACAAACAGTGGTTGTACTTCTCAAAGTAGACATGCTTCAGGCCTTTAATATAAGTGTTGATTATGTAGATGCTGATGGTGATTAATAAAAAATGAAGGTTGTTAATTCCAATAACCTTTATCTATGAAACTAAATTTAAAAACATACTTAAATAAAACTACAGATGCTTCTCCCCTAATCATTTTCCGGATTGGATTTGGCATCATGATGTTCTACGGCGTTATTCGTTTTTGGTTAAAAGGTTGGATTGAAACCATCTACATACAGCCCAACTTTCACTTTTCGTATTTTGGTTTTGAATGGGTAAAGCCGCTTGGAAATTATACTTATTTTTTATTTATTATTTGTGGTTTAGCTGCACTTTTTATCGCCTTGGGGTTTAAATATCGTATGGCAATCATTACCTTTTTTTTAAGTTTTACCTATATCGAATTAATGGATAAGACGGTTTATTTGAATCATTATTATTTTATAAGCATAATAAGCTTTCTAATGATTTTTTTACCCTTAAACACTTCCTTCTCCATAGATTCATACCTACAAAAAAAATCATATAAATTAGTTCCGAATTGGACCATCGATTCTATAAAAATAATGTTGACTGTTGTGTATCTATATGCTGGTTTAGCAAAAATAAATTCCGATTGGTTACTGAAAGCAATGCCTTTAAAGATATGGCTCCCCTCAAAATATGATTTACCTTTCTTAGGAGAAAATTTGATGCAACAAAATTGGTTTCATTACGCTATGAGTTGGTCAGGAATGTTTTACGACTTATTGATTCCTTTTTTATTGTTTAATAAAAGAACCAGAGTTTTTGCTTTTGTTTTAGTAGTTTTCTTTCATGTATTCACCAGAGTTCTTTTCCCCATTGGGATGTTTCCGTTTGTAATGATTATTTCCACTCTAATTTTCTTTGAATCAAATTTCCATAAAAAAATTATTTTATTTCTGAAAAAAAGAATCAATCGTTTACTAAAATTGAAAAATAATATAGAAATTAATGACACATACCCATTGTCAAATAGAAAATTATATTTGACAATTATTTTCCTGTTTTTGAGTGTTCAACTTTTATTCCCTTTTAGACACATAGCCTATCCAGGAGAATTATTTTGGACAGAAGAAGGGTATCGATTCTCATGGAGAGTGATGCTTATCGAAAAAATGGGGTATACCAACTTTAAAATAGTAGATACCAAAACAAAAGAATTCTTTTTTGTAAATAATCAAGATTTTCTTAGCCCATTACAAGTAAAACAGATGAGTTTTCAACCAGATTTTATATTAGAATACGCACATTATCTCGGGGATCATTATACCAAACAAGGATATAAAAACATAGCGGTATTCGCAGAGAGTCATGTTGCTTTAAACGGAAGATTAAGTCAACCATTTATTGATAAAAATATTGATTTATACAAAATAGAAGAATCTTGGAAACATAAAAATTGGATACTACCATTTAACGATGAGATTAAAGGACTTTAAGCTATTCTGTGTTATCTGCCTACTAAGTTTAAGCGTGATTGCTCAGAACAAAGTTACCGGGGTAATTATTGATGAAAACTCTCAATTTCCTATCGATAAGGTTGCTGTTTATGAAAGGGATTTTGGACTTTTAACCTTATCCAATACTGAAGGCTTTTTTCAATTTGAAACTGATAGTAAAGAACTTCATTTAATATTTTATGCTGTAAATTATAAAGTAACTGAGCTGGATATTGAAATAACTGAAGATGTATTTATCAATCAAAATTTAACACTATTATCAGAACAATTAACAGAAGTTCAGATAAAAGCTAGAAAAGCTAAAGCATTTGAATTAAGTCGTCTAAAAGATGTAGAAGAAACGGCAATTTATGCTGGAAAAAAAACAGAAGTAGTTTTAGTAGATCAATCAATGGCAAATCTTGCATCCAACAATGCAAGGCAAATTTTTAGTCAAGTAGCAGGATTAAATATATTTCAAAATGATGATGCAGGATTGCAACTAAATATTGGAGGTAGAGGTTTAGATCCAAATCGAACTTCTAATTTTAATACTCGTCAAAATGGGTATGACATAAGTGCGGACGTATTAGGGTATCCCGAAAGTTATTATACTCCAGCGGCAGAAGCCCTAAAGGAAATACAGGTTATTCGTGGAGCAGCTTCATTACAATATGGAACGCAATTTGGAGGTCTAGTGAATTTTATTATAAAGCCACCAAACCCCAATAAATTAATAGAAGTAGTTATAAGAAATACGCTAGGTAGTAACCGGTTGTATACAAATTTCACCAGTGTAAGTGGCACAAAAAAAAATTGGAGTTATTATTCTTTTTTTAACTATAAGAAAGGGGATGGTTTTAGACCTAATTCACAATTTGAATCTATAAATGCCTATGCTCATTTAGGATATCAGTTTAGCGACGCCACGACTCTCAAAGGAGAAATCACCTATTTTTCATACATAGCACAACAAGCAGGCGGTTTAAACGATCAGATGTTTGGAGAAAATCCATTTCAGAGTAACCGAACTAGAAACTGGTTTGCGATTGATTGGCTATTGTATAATCTAAAATTTTCTCATCGATTTTCAAAAACAACTAATTTTACTTTCAATGCCTTTGGTTTAAACGCCTCCAGAAATGCTTTAGGATTTAGAACTAACCGTGTTGACCAAGTAGACTCAATTGAAGAAAGAGATTTAATAAAAGGAGATTTTAATAATTTTGGTTTTGAGGCCAGATTATTACATGAATATCAACTATTTAGTAAAAATGCAACATTGTTAGTAGGATCTAAGTTTTACAAATCAAACAACACAGCGGAACAAGGGCCTGGATCTAACGGATCGGACGCTAATTTTAATTTTCAATTGGATGATTATCAAAATTATCAAAACCAATCTAACTTCACCTACCCCAACCTAAACATTACTTTTTTCGGTGAAAATATTATATACCTCAGCGAAAAACTATCGATCACCCCGGGTCTAAGAGTCGAATATATAAAAACTGAAAGCGATGGTTACTATAAACAAATTAATACCGATGCTGCTGGAAATATAATTTTAAATGAAACTATCGAGGATGACGAAATACGAAAAAGAACCTTTATATTATTTGGTATAGGTGCCAGTTATAAGCCTCTTTCAAATACTGAAATTTATGGTAATATTTCTCAAAATTATCGTTCAGTAACGTTTACTGACATTAGTATAAGTAATCCTGCTTTTAGCATTAACCCTAATATTGACGACGAAAAGGGATTTACAGCAGACCTCGGTTTTAGAGGGAATTATAAAAGAAAAATATCATTTGACATCGGTGCTTTTGGACTGGTATATAACGATCGAATTGGTTTTGTGCAAAAGGCATTTTCTGATGGAAGCGTAAAAAGCGAACGTGGTAATGTAGGTGATGCCTTTATTTATGGAATAGAATCCCTCATCGATTTTAATTTGAATAAAATTTTTATTAAAGACAACGATTTCAGTTTTAATTATTTTACGAATATTTCGGTAATTGATTCAAAATACACTTACTCGCAAGTAAATGGCGTGGAGGGAAATAAGGTTGAATTTGTACCTAATTTAAACTTTAAAACAGGAATTAAGTTTGGTTATAAAAATTTACTTTCTAACATACAATACACCTATCTCTCCGAACAATTTACTGATGCTACAAATGCAAAAGAAGGTAATTTAAGTGGTGTTATAGGTCAAATACCAGCCTATGATGTCCTAGATATTTCCTTATCCTATACCTACAGACAATTTAAATTAGAAGCTGGTGTTAATAATCTGACTAATAATTATTATTTTACAAGACGAGCAACAGGTTATCCAGGGCCGGGAATTATTCCTTCACCTGACAGAAATTTTTATACAACTCTAGAAATAAAGTTTTAATATATTTAGAATCATTATCAAAAAATTATAAATCTTAGAAAAAAGATTAATGAATAAAGTGCAACAAATAGAAAAAGAAGTTTCTACGTTAAGAAATCAACTTAAAAAGCATCGACTGTATAAAACTCTAAAAAGTGTTAAAGACATAAAAGTTTTTATGGAGAATCATGTCTTTGCGGTTTGGGATTTTATGTCTCTTTTAAAATATCTCCAATTGAAATTAACGACCGTTCAAACTCCCTGGTTTCCTACAAAAAACGCAACTTTATCAAGGTTTATTAATGAAATTGTACATGGTGAGGAAAGTGATATCAACGAATTAGGGGAGCCTAAAAGTCATTTCGAAATGTATTTAGATGCAATGCAACAGGTGAACGGAAATACAAATGAAATAAATAAATTAATTGAATTAATTAAATCAGGAAAACCACTTACTTATTCACTTAACCAAATTAATATTGATAATAGAATCGCTGAATTTGTTAACTATACTTTTTCGATTATTGAAACTGGAAAAGTACATCTAGTAGCTGCTTCTTTTACATTTGGCCGAGAAGATCTTATTCCAGATATGTTTATTGAAATTTTAAAAAATGCAGACGCTGAAAACAAAAAATATAATAAATTAATTTACTATCTTGAACGTCATGTAGAGATAGATGGTGATGAACATGGACCTCTATCTCTAAAAATGGTTACTGAACTATGTGGAAACGATATTCAAAAATGGAACGAATCACTAGCGGTTGCAAAAAAATCACTAGAAAAAAGAATTTTGTTATGGGATGCAATAAGTGATATTATAATAAAAAAAAATATGAAATTTTAATTAGTTATTTTTTTGTTTAAAGAAATACTTTCTCTTTTTTATGGACCATACCAATGTTGCTGGCACAATAGCTAATGTCGGAATTGTTGAGGCTAAAGGTGCTGGGGTCCCCTTAACTAAATGCATCCCATAAGTTAAGAGTATCGTAATGGTTGAGGGTATACATACTGCTAAGAATATTGCTAAACTATATTTTTTAACATATACGGCAATATATTCAGCTCCTTTCATAAAAAAACCTCCTAATAAAAAAGTATAAAAAGCTTGTTTTATGGAGGCAATCATTGAATCAAAAGCTACATAAGTAATAAAATAATTTATGCAAAAAACAGTTACACCCATTACAATGGCTCCTGCCATGCCAATTTTATAATCAAAATAGTAATTTAAATTATTTTTCATAAATCTGCATAAAAAATTTATTTTTAAGAATCAAAAATAATAAAACTGTTGATGCTATTAGTTAATAAATTTTCCAATCTAAAAAACTTCAAAAAATGAATCGACCTGGTATAAGCATTTTAGGTTGTGGGTGGTTGGGAAAACCATTGGCAGAATATTTTATTAAAGATGGAAGAAAAGTAAATGGAACAACTACAACTCCAAGTAAGATAGTTTCTCTAAATGAAATAAAAATAAATCCTTTTGTTATCGATATAAACAAAAGAAATAATGATTTTAAAAGCTTTCTAAAAACTAAATTATTAGTTATTGCTATTCCATCAAAAAACATTGAAGACTTTGAGTATTTAATCTCAGAAATAGAAAAATCAACTATTAAAAAAATAATATTTATTAGTTCTACTTCAGTTTATCCGTTGAATAACTCAATAACAACAGAGAATAGCCCAGTTCATAAAACCAATCTCTCAAAAATTGAACAACTATTTAGAGTTAATATTAATTTTAAAACTACTATTATTCGATTTGGAGGTCTTATCGGGTTTGATAGAAAACCAGGAAAGTTCTTCAAAAAAGAGATTGTTATTGATCGTCCTAAAGGGTATATAAACCTTATTCATAGGGATGATTGTATACAAATAATTAATTGTATCATTACAAATAATATATGGGAAGAAACCTTAAATGCCTGTTCAGATTCTCATCCAACTAGAAGAGATTTTTATACTAAAGAATTTTTAAAAGAAGGTCGTAATACTCCAATTTTTAATGAGTCCTCATCTAATAGTTATAAAATTATAAGTAGCAATCGGCTTAAACTACTATTAAATTATAGTTTTAAATATGCTAATTTAATGGAATATTAAAAAGCCTCAATAATTAAATTGAAGCTTTTTTAATTGTATAAATAATTAATTAAGCGTTTTGTTTCTTTATTAAATTAAGAGCAGAACCCTGGTTGTACCACTCAATTTGAGAGTCGTTATAGGTATGATTCACTACAATTATATCCTTTGTATCATCGGAATGTATTGCTTCAATTGTTAATGTCTTACCGGGTGCAAATTCATTCAAATCTAAAAAGTTAAACGTATCATCCTCCTGAATTAAATCGTAATCGCTTTCATTAGCAAAAGTCAGACCTAACATTCCTTGCTTTTTTAGATTAGTTTCGTGAATTCTTGCAAATGATTTTACAATTACCGCAGCAACTCCTAAATGACGGGGTTCCATAGCAGCGTGCTCTCTTGAAGAGCCCTCTCCATAATTATGATCGCCAACAACAACAGTGTGTATTCCAGCATCTTTATAAGCTCTTTGTGTTTTTGGGACTGCATCGTAATCTCCATTTAATTGACTTTTCACAAAGTTCGTTTTCATATTAAATGCATTGACGGCTCCAATTAAACAATTGTTTGAAATATTATCTAAATGTCCTCTATAACGTAACCAAGGGCCCGCCATAGATATATGGTCTGTTGTACATTTACCGTGTGCTTTGATCAACAGTTTTGCGCCTTCTATTTTATTACCAATTGGAATAAATGGAGTTAACAATTGTAAGCGTTCAGAATCTTCTTTCACTGTAACTTTAACATGACCTCCATCTGCTTCAGGGGCTAAATATCCATTATCTAAAACGTCAAATCCATTGGGTGGTAATTCCCATCCTGTAGGTTCATCAAACATCACTTCTTCACCATTTTGATTGGTTATAGTATCTATCATTGGGTTAAAATCTAGCCTCCCAGAAATAGCAATAGCAGCAGTTATTTCAGGTGAAGCGACAAAAGCATGGGTATTTGGATTTCCATCTGCTCGCTTTGCAAAATTTCTATTAAAAGAATGTACGATACTATTTTTTGGAGCATTTTTAGGATCACTATATCTTGCCCACTGACCAATACAAGGTCCACAGGCATTTGTAAATATTTTTGCATTTAAATTTTTAAAAACTTGAAGTATACCATCACGCTCTGCGGTGTAACGAACTTGCTCTGACCCAGGGTTTATACCTAAATCAGCTTTCATTAGAATTCCTTTATCTAAAGCTTGCTGTGCGATAGATGAAGCTCTGGATAAATCCTCATAAGATGAATTTGTACAAGAACCTATTAACCCCCACTCTACTTCTAATGGCCATTCATTATCAGTTGCAACTTTAGTCATTGTTTGACCAACCTTTGTGGATAAATCGGGAGTAAATGGTCCATTTAACAGAGGGCTTAACTCAGTTAAATTTATTTCAATTACCTCATCAAAATAATTTTCTGGATTGGCATAAACCTCAGCATCACCTGTTAAATATTCTTTTATTTCATTAGCTGCATCAGCAACATCTGCCCTATCTGTAGAACGCAAATAACGTTCCATTGAATCATCATATCCAAATGTAGATGTAGTAGCTCCTATTTCAGCACCCATATTACAAATAGTTCCTTTACCTGTACAAGATAATGATTGAGCACCATCACCAAAATATTCAACAATAGCACCTGTACCTCCTTTAGCACTTACAATACCAGCTACTTTTAAAATAACATCTTTTGGAGCTGTCCAACCAGAAACTTTACCAGTTAATTTTACTCCAATTAGTTTAGGAAATTTTAATTCCCAAGGCATACCAGCCATTACATCGACTGCATCAGCTCCACCAACTCCAATTGCTACCATTCCCAATCCACCTGCATTAACGGTGTGTGAATCTGTGCCAATCATCATTCCTCCAGGAAATGCATAGTTTTCTAAAACAACTTGGTGTATAATTCCAGCACCGGGTTTCCAAAACCCAATTCCATATTTATTGGATACCGACTCTAAAAAATTAAAAACTTCACTACTAATATTATTTGCATTTTTCAGGTCAGTAGCAGCTCCTTCTTTGGCCTGAATTAAATGATCACAATGAACCGTAGTAGGAACGGCCACTTTATTTTTTCCAGCTTGCATAAATTGTAATAAAGCCATTTGGGCAGTAGCATCTTGACAAGCTATACGATCTGGAGCAAAATCTACATAATCTTTTCCTCTTAGAAGCTCCTTGGTTGCATTTCCATCCCAAAGATGGTTATACAATATTTTTTCTGAAAGAGTTAATGGTTTTCCGGTAATTTCTCTTGCTTTATCTACTCGCTCTACCATTTGAGAGTAGACTTTTTTTATCATTTCAATATCGAATGCCATATTTATATTTTATAATTTTAAAACTTAACTTATAATTCTTTAAGATTAAAGTTTTGCGAAATTACAAAATATATAGAATATTAACAAATACGGAACAATATCGCTTATTTAATGAGTATAATTTATCGATAACAAGAATTTGCTGATTATATATTAATAAAACAATGATTAATGACTTGAATAATTATGAATAATGTAATTTAAAACAAGTTTTTTATGATATCCTCAATACTTAAACCTTCTGCCTCTGCTTTGTAGTTTTTAATTAATCGGTGACGAAGGATACCTATTGCTACTTTTTGAACATCTTCTATATCTGGAGAAAATTTTCCATGAAGTGCAGCGTATGTTTTTGCTCCTGATATTAAATTTTGAGAAGCTCTAGGTCCAGCACCCCAGTCTATATATTTT
>Ga0206123_10003974_pt1 | contig 11869 bp, 8 predicted proteins | sample Helgoland_Spring_2_FD_160086 | JGI IMG/M metagenome (GOLD analysis project Ga0206123, IMG submission 160086) | Pelagic subsurface seawater microbial communities from Kabeltonne, Helgoland, North Sea - Helgoland_Spring_Bloom_20160316_1 | ecosystem: Environmental > Aquatic > Marine > Epipelagic ... | reverse complement strand
GAGGACGGTGAGGAAGGCGTCGCCGTAGGCTTCCAGCTTGCGGTCGCCGACGCCGCTGACGGCGGCCATCTCATAGCGGTCGCGGGGACGCAGGGCGAGCATGTCCATCAGGGTGGCGTCGTGGAAGATCACATAGGGCGGCACGCCTTCTTCCTCCGCCAGCTGCTTGCGGCGGGCGCGCAGCGCCTCCCAGAGCTGGCGGTCCGCTTCCGCCACCTGCGGTTTGCTGCGGCGGGTGCGCTCGGCGGATTTGGCCGCGTCCTTGCGCAGATGCAGCGGCACTTCACCGCGCAGGTAGGGGCGGCAGGTTTCGGTGAGCTTGAGGGCGCCGTAGCCGTCCGCGTCCACGGCGAGCAGGCCGCGCGCCACCAGTTGCCGGTAGATGGCGCGCCACTGGCTGGCGGAGAACTCGCCGCCGATGTTCCAGGTGGAGACGTGGTCGTGGCCGGCGGCGGCGACTTTGTCGCTGCGGTTGCCGGTGAGCACGTCCACCAGATGGTTGACGCCGAAACGCTGGCCGGTGCGGAACACACAGCTGAGCGCCTTTTGCGACGCTTCGGTGGCGTCGAAGGTCTGAGGCGGGTTCAGGCAGGTGTCGCAGTTGCCGCACGGCTGCTCCAGGTTTTCGCCGAAGTAGTGCAGTAGCGCCTGACGGCGGCAGTGGGTCACTTCGCAGAGCCCCAGCATCGCTTCCAGGCGCTGATGCTCGTGGCGTTTGAACTGCTCGTTGCCTTCCGACTGCGCCAGCATCTGCTTGTGGCGGATGGCGTCTTCCAGGCCGTAGGCCATCCAGGCGGTGGCGGGCTCGCCGTCACGGCCGGCGCGGCCGGTCTCCTGGTAGTAGGCTTCGATGCTTTTCGGCAGGTCCAGGTGGGCGACGAAGCGCACGTCCGGTTTGTCGATGCCCATGCCGAACGCCACCGTGGCCACCATCACCAGGCCGTCCTCGCGCAAAAAGCGCTGCTGGTGGTCGGCGCGCATCGCGCCGCTCAGGCCGGCGTGGTAGGGCAGGGCGGGGATGCCCTGGTCGGTCAGCCACTGGGCGGTCTGGTCCACCTTGTTGCGCGACAGGCAGTAGACGATGCCCGCTTCGCCGGCGTGTTCGGCGCGCAGCAGGCGCAGCAGCTGTTTGCGGGCGCCGTCCTTGCGTTCGATGCGGTACTGGATATTGGGCCGGTCGAAGCTGGACACATAGTGGCGCGCGCCGGTGAGGTCCAGGCGCTCGGCGATTTCCGTGCGGGTGCGCGGGTCCGCGGTGGCGGTGAGCGCGATGCGCGGCACCTTGGGGAATTCACGGTGCAACAGGGAGAGCTGCAGATAGTCGCTGCGGAAGTCGTGGCCCCATTGCGACACGCAATGGGCCTCGTCGATGGCGAACAGCGCCAGCGGCGACTGATGCAGCAGCTCCAGGGTGCGCGGCTGGATCAGCCGTTCCGGCGCCACATAGAGCAGGTCCAGCTCGCCGTTGCGTACCTGCTGCTGCAGGGACTGGCTCTGCTCGGCGCTGAGCGTGGAATTCAGGAAGGCGGCGCGCACCCCCAGCGCATTGAGCGCGCTGACCTGATCCTGCATCAGCGCGATCAGCGGGCTCACCACCACGCCCACGCCGTCGCGCACCAGCGACGGAATCTGGTAGCACAGGGATTTACCGCCGCCGGTGGGCATCAGCACCAGGGCGTCGTCGCCGTCGATCAGGTTGTCGATGATGGCGCGTTGTTCGCCACGGAAGTCGTGATAACCGAAGACGTGCTGTAAAACGGAGAGGGCGTCGCGTTGCATGGCGGCGAGTATACCCGCCCGCCGCCACACTGACATCCGGCTGACACCCTTTTCCGTTATTGTCGCCCCCTGTTTTAAGATCGGGCTTTCGTCGGTTTAAGAGAATGGCTATGAGATTCGGGAAGGTATTCTGGGAATTCCTGTGGCTGGGCTGTATCAGCTTCGGTGGTCCCGCCGCCCATGTGGGCTATTTCCACCGCCGCTTCGTGGTGCGGCTGGGCTGGCTGGACGAGGCCACCTACGCCCGTCTGCTGGCCCTGACACAGTTTCTGCCCGGGCCGGCGTCCAGCCAGCTCGGTTTCGCCATCGGCCGTCACCGGGGCGGGCTGGCCGGCGGCGTTGCGGCTTTCCTGGGATTCACCCTGCCGTCTTTCCTGATCATGGTGATGGTGGCCCTGTACGCCACCCGGCTGCCCGAGGCCTGGCTGAACGGCCTGGTCACCGGCCTGAAATGGCTGGCGGTGGTGGTGGTGGCCGATGCGGTGCTGAACCTGGGCGGCAAATTCTGCCGCGACCGCTTCACCCGTGGCGTGGCCCTGGCCACGGCGGTGGTGCTGTGGCTGTTCCCCGGCGTCGGTGTGCAGTTGCTGGCGTTGCTGGTGGCGGCGCTGATCGGCCGCCACTGGCTGAAGCCCTCGGCGGCGCCGGAGGACGCGGGCGCGGGCGAAAGCCGGGTGGCCTGGCTGCCGTTCGGCCTGTTCGCCGCCGTCTGGCTGCTGCTGTGGCTGATCGGCGGCGGCACCCTGGGCGGGCTGGCCCGGGACTTCTACAGCGCCGGGGCGCTGGTGTTCGGCGGCGGCCATGTGGTGTTGCCGCTGCTGGAAGGCTTTGTCGGCGACGCCATGAGCCAGGACCAGTTCCTCACCGGCTACGCCACCGCCCAGGCGGTGCCCGGGCCGATGTTCTCACTGGCCGCCTATCTGGGCGCGCAGCTGGTGCCGGCCAGCCCCTGGCTGGGCGCCGGCGTGGCCACCCTGGCCATCTTCCTGCCCGGCTTCCTGCTGGTGCTGGCGCTCAGCGACGCCTGGCGCGCCCTGGCGGCCCGTCCCGCCATGGCCGGCGCGGTGGCCGGCATCAACGCGGCAGTGGTCGGTCTGCTGCTGGCGGCCCTGTATCAGCCGGTGTTCCTGTCGGTGGTGGCCGGGCCCCGCGACCTGGCCCTGGTGGTGCTCGGGTTCCTGGCCCTGCGGTCGGGGCGGGTGCCGTTGCTGGCCCTGGTGGTGGCGATGGCCGCTCTTGGCCTGGTCATTCATTAGCGCTTCGTGACCTGACCCCGCGGTACGCAACGATACCGACCTACTGATCGAAGTGCAGGTTCATGCCCAGGGCTCGGGTAATCCGGAGCATGGTGTCAAAACCGGGCTTTCCCTCCGGCGATAATGCCTTATACAGCCCGGCCCGAGTGAGCCCGGCCTCAGTGGCCAGCTGGCTCATGTTCCGGGCCCGTGCGATATCGTTCAACGCGGCCCGGATCAGAGAGCCGTCGCCGGGATCGTCATCAATACAGGCGTTCAGGTACAACACCATATCCTCGCTGTTCTCGAGGTGATCTGCGGCATCCCAGCGTTTCAGCGGGTTGGGGGCAGTCATGATTCCTCCTGATATTGTTTGGCCAGCGCCCTGGCCGCTTCGATATCTCTGCTTTGGCTGCCTTTGTCGCCACCCGTGAGCAGGATGACCACCTCCTGGCCGCGCATGGTCAGGTACACGCGATAACCCGGCCCGGTGTGTATGCGGAGTTCGTAAACCCCCTTACCCACGGATTTCATATCGCCCGTGTTGCCCAGAGACAGCCGGCGGATGCGGGCGAGGACGCGGGCCTTCCCTTGACCGTCCTTAAGTCCACGAAGCCAGTCCTCGAATCGGGAAGTGGTGAGGATCGACTCAATGCCGCCAATGTAAACCATGGTATACACATCCGTCAATGGCCTGGTTTACCCGCGCAAGCTTTAGTCACTGGCGAGTGCATTCACGGTAAACAGGGGGCAAGCCGGGTTCCGTAAGCCCAGGCTGAAAAACGGGTAGGCGATAGCGGAAATGGGGTGCAAACCGTGATTTCGGAAGGTATTTAGCGTGGGTGACCGTTCGGTCTCTTTAATCGCGCCACAACTGTGGAAGTTGATATCAAGGAGATGTTACTTTTTACTGCATTGAATAATAAAAAGAGATAATAAAAATGACTGCCTCAATTAGCGACCATGCCGGGAAAAAACACCGTTATATATATCGCAATGAAACTGGAGAGTTCTGGTGGTGTGCCTTACCTTACGTGGATGAAGGGGGCAGAAAACGGCAGCTTCGGAAATGTTTCCGGGACCGGCGTTATCACGATCAAAATATCGCATTCAGGGCAGCCTTAGCCTGGCGGAACGAAAAAATGGAGGCGATGCGTCTTCAGGGAACCATGATGCCATCCCCTCGGTTGCGGCGCGTTTCCGTTGACCGACTCGGTAACCCGGCCACCAAGGAACACGGGTTTGGCATTATCGGCATCACCGTAAATCGGCGTAGTAAGCCATGGGGCATCAACATATCGGTGACGGCACAGCGCGGCCGCAAAAAATGGTTTTCAATGCGCCGGTACGGTGCTTTCGAGGCATTTCGAATGGGGGTCCGGCAACGCTGTGAATGGATACGGGTGCCCGTCCCTCGAGAGGATGAGCTGCGCCGGCGCTTTGACCACTGGCTACAAGAAAATGCCGGGCTTCTTGATGAATACGACATCCGCACTTAGTAGAGCAAGCGCAAAACCTGACCCCATCAGCCCCATAAGTCAGTCGCCGAACACCTGCTCCAGCGAATCGGCATCAAGAATGCGGCCGGCCCAGGTGTCGATCTCCTCGGCGGTAGCCTGCTCCAGACGCTGGTGTACTTCGTCCGGCAAGGGGCCGAAGCGGTGGGTGAGTAAATCGATCAGCACCTTGACCTGGCCCTGCTGCATCCCTTGCTGCACGCCCTCTTCCTTGGCGAGGCGCTCGAAGCTGGTGACGTATTGCATGTGTTTCTCTCCTTCGATGGCGGTGAGGCGCTGCCCCAGGCGTTGTTCCAGGTGCGGGGGCAGCGCCATCAGCCAGTCGATGACGCGTAATAGTTGAATAATACGGTGTTTTTCTCGGCGTTGGCCATAGAGCAGCCGGATCAGGCGGTAGTCGAGCAGTTTCACGCTGGGGAACTCCAGCGTCCAGTGGCAGCCAAGCACCGATTGTCGATAATCCCGGGGCCGCCAGCCGGGCTGGTGGTCGGCCAACACCGCCAGGCTAGCCACCGGCCGGCGGAAGCGGTCGAAGATGCGGTAGTGGTAGATCATCATGCGCTCGGCGAAGTCGGATTCGCGGCTGCTTTGGATCTCGATGTGCAGATGAATCCACTGCTCGCCCCCACCGATCAGCGCCACCTCCACCAGCTTGTCCACCACACGCCGTCCGGTGTCGGACTCCGGTACAATCTTTTGCAGCTCCTGATCCAGAAAGCGATGGGGTCTTTCCCAGTCGATGGCCTGCCAAGCGTCAGAGAAATAGAACGCCATAAAATCCGACAACATCATTTCAATGGCTTCTTTCCAGGGCGAATCGTAGTCGTCCTGTCGGGTGTTTTGCGTATCATCGTCCGTGGTCACATCCACCTCCTTGTGTTGAAGAAGCAGGGTGACACTGGAGCGGACCGATTGGTTGTGGGAAATCGCGGAAAGGTGTGTCAGTGATTTTAGGAAATACTTGTAAGTGCTTCTGGGGGAGGCAGAAATGATAAAGGTCTCTGGGATCCTGCCGGGGCTTCGCCCCTTTCGCGGGCTAGGCCCGCTCCCACAGAAGACTCGCCTTTCGCGCAAAAAAGGACAACGCACAGTCCGCATAATGTGTGCGTGTCTTCGATAGGCTACGCGCTGGCCACGCCGGTGAAATCACCGTCGGATTATCGTTCAGCAGTGACACGGTGCTGATCCAGGTTTCCAAGGGCCGATTGGTCGCTGGGGAAATTCAGCGCCACGCTGTCCGGGTAACTGCCCACGCCGTCGATGGGGTCCGCCACCGGCACGGGCTGGGCTTAATATCGCGCACCAGCATAATGAGCTGCAAACCGTGATTGCGAAAGAGGGGCGCCGCTGTTGCATACCTGCACTCCGGCGATAAACCGGCTTGCCTCCATACGCATTTTTTTGTGCAAGGAAACGCGGTAGGCTCTGGGAATAATAATGCCAACATAAGCCATCGGAGGGCCTATGTCCGGGAAGGGACGCTTGGCGATAACGGGCTACTCACACTACATACTGCAACTGGGCCACAACGACGAGCCGATATTTCGGGATAATCGGGACTACCAGCATTACCTGGCCGCGCTGCATGCGCTGAAACGACGCTACCGAATCCAGGTGCAAGCATGGTGCTTGCTGGAAAACGAAGTGCATTTACTGCTTTGTCCCGAAGAAGTCCCGGACCGGCTTGGTGGCTTCATAAAGAACGTGGCCGGACGCCACACCAGGGCCTTCAACACCCGCCACGAACATCGCGGCACCCTATGGCAGGGCCGTTACTGCTGCAGTGTGGTGGAACCGGGCCAGGCACGGCTGGATTGCCTGCGTTATATTGAACTGCTCGCGGTGTTGCACGGCCACGTCACCTCCGCCCGGCTTTATCCGTGGAGCAGCTACAAAGTCCGCATGGGCAAAACCGGCGGCGACCAGCTCGACTCGGACCCGGACTATCTCGCCCTGGCAGACACCGAAGCGCAACGCCGAGCCGATTACCGTGAATTGATGGCACTGGGCTGCGACGACCGGCAGCGTGCGTTCATCGACACTACGGTGCGCCGATCCCAGCTTATCGGCGGACCAGGCTTCGCCTTCGAAGTGCAGCGACTCACTGGCAAGCTGATAATAAACCGCGGCCCCGGCCGCCCCCGCAAAACCCCAAAAAAATAATACCCCACCGCATAAACGCCGGCCGCCGATCCTTGACCTTTGCCGGCGGAGGGTCGCTTGCCAAGCCGTCTGCGTGATCCGCCATATTTGTAGGAAAACGGATGGCGTATTTGTGCGCGATATCTTCGGGTTGTAAGTGAATTCCTACAAAAAACAATAACGAGATATTTAATAACGCTAATTAACCGCGGGGCGGCGACCGAAAATTATCGCGGACATATTTCTTTTAAGCCGCGCTATGAACGGGTTTCTTTCCTGTAACAAAGTTAAAGCCTTGAAAGAGCCGGTTTGGTTGTTGTCAATGTCTCGTGAATATTTGTAGCTTGGACTTGTCGGCGGGGCATTCCGCTCCGCCGATGGGAACGGGCCAGGGAACGCAGTAGACCCGTTCTCAAACGACGAATCTGTAAATAGCGACAATATGGAGAAAAGCTATGAACGTTTCAATGAAGAAAGGTCTGCTGGCCATGGTCGGCGCTGTCGCTCTGGCGGGCGCCGGAACGGCTCAAGCTGCAGATCAGTATGCTATCTACAAGGGTACCACCACATTAACAACTTCCACCGGCGCTACCGCTGTCTGTTGGCTTACAATCGCCGGCACTATTGACGAAAATGGTCTCGTAACCATCAAAGCAGCGGGCGCAAGGCCTGGCGACTACCCGACGTGCTCTGCCATTTACCTTGGCAATATTCCTTGGACTGGGACGCTGAGCAACCTGTCTGGGCCGGGTACTGTGCCACTGGATACGAGTGCATCTCTCCCAGGGAATCCTAGTACGGTTTTACCGGCTACTGGCGATCAATGCGGAGGGGTTGTAACTGGCATTAGTTATCCGGGTGTTACTCCCGGCACACAAACAGGCAACTCTATTCCAACCCAGATCGATATAGTAAATCCGGCTACCTGGAACTACGGGTCGAATTGTGCGATTGAAGGGACTCTTAATTTGATTCCCGCACATGGCTAACCAATTCTTGGATGTGTGATAGCTATATCGCTTTAGGGCGTCCGGTGCATCGCATCGGGCGTCTTTTTGATTAAATACGCAGATGTTGATGATTTTTAAAAAACAGTGCCGAGTCAAGGCCTTCTCAATATTCATCGCGCGGATTACGCAGGTGGCTTTAATGCCAGCAGTATTCCCCGCCCAGAGGTCAAGGCAGAGAAGGCCGTATGCGGCCAAAGACTTCTCTTTACTAAACATCGTGAAACGCGCGGAATGGTTCCAAACGAAGACGTAGTCTTCCGGCAGCTGAAGTATTCCGAACTGCCGATCGGCTTGGTCCATTCGGTAGTAAGTGCGGGTTATGGGCGTGGTCCACTCGTCGTCGAGCTTTCAGTGGTGATCACGCTCCGATCATCCGTCATGGTGACACAACAATCCAACCTTTATCAAGCATCGCGGGATAATTTGCTATATTTATCTTTTTAACGACTGCGCGCTCCGATTGAATTGGCTATAACTGGCTATTTAGACGGTGAGGTTTAATTTCTCGGTCTCCGTTTCACTCTCTATCTGCCTCGATGCCGAGGATCCGGCCGTTGTGAAATTTATTCAGGAATGTCCGGACTTGAAGATAAGGCCCCGAATACGGGGCCTTATTACTACTTTACAGGTTGTGATATGTATTTTAAGTAGCTTCCTTTTTTAGGTATAAAAAGGTCTACATAGCTTTCTGGGGCGTTTGACCTCAAGTTAAAGTCAACACGGTTGATATTGTATTGCTCTATTACCATTCGTCCATCGTCGAGGAATTTGACAGGGCCTGAGAGAGTCAAGCTCACCGGGTAACTATAAAAGTTATGAAATACACGCTGTACGAGCCCTCGGCTGGTTAACTCTTCCGCTAGCCTTGGAGCGTCTAGATACAGATCGACTTTTGCGTTGAATACTGGTCCGTTCTCACCTTGAAAGATATATCCTCTAATCGGTTCATCCCGCTCCGCTCCATTGAACCTCATTCGCATTACTTGATACCCGCTTTCTGTAATCTCGGAGTTGGTCCTCTGTGCTAGGCGCTTTAACACCGTCTTGAACGAAGTTGTTAGGACGTGACCGGGAAAAATATGGACCAGAAGGCCTTTTCCGTCGACATACCGATCGGTAACTTCTGCAAAAAGCGTGCTATTTAAATATGTGAATTTATCTTGTGGGCACCTAGTTGGCTTGGCCATGTAGCAAGTTTTGTCAAAATCGAAGAAGCCTGAATTTTCCGTGCACAAACTTTGGTCAGGAAAAGGCACCGCTTCCTCAAAGCCGCAGCCGGTATTGCCACCGACCATAAGTGTTCGTGTTGCGCCACTATTAAGTAACCTTGGTGCTTCTGTGAGTGACGTAACACCAAAAGAGGAGGAAAGGATTTTGGCACTATTAGCTGCCGGCTTTACTCCTCCTTCGTCGACCAGAAAGCCCGTGTTATCAGTAAGAGACTCTGTGTTCATATCTGGCGCTGATGAGGGGCCGGTTTCTTCGATGTCATATTCATTATCGATCGCCAATTCGTCAGACCAGCTTACGCCGGTGCGGAACTCGTTGGTCTCCAAACGACGACTTCGTTCTGTGAAGAGGTTTGCATTCCTATCAGAGGTTGGTGCGGTTTTTAGTACTTGTAGCACATTGCTGCTTCTTTCTGCCCCTTTGAAATACTGCACAAGGTTTGGTCCGCCTCCCGTTAAGGATGCAATTGACTGTGGTATTGCATGATATGGGAGAGCATTCAACCCGACACTAGGAAACTCAGGGTCTTGGGTTGCTAATTCTATGTTGCTCAGAAGCTGTGTTTGCAGTGGGTAACCATCTGTGTCGCAAATGGAAGCGTTGACCATTGTCTCAGGACTACAGGAAGCCTCTGCTGAAGTTATGTCTCCATTCGACATCAATGTATATCTGTATAGAGTTCCATCTTCCCATGCTACGTCTGGCACGAATTTCAGAATCCGCTTTTTCAATGTGACGTTGCCATCTACATTCGCGATGGTATTTCCATCTGTATCTATCTTTTCCACCGTAAAAGTCGTTCCATATTGAACGCTTTCTGGCGATATGTCTTTTGAGAAAGACACCACTATGGGCCGGTTGCTGGGTAGTTTGGGAAGCGGTATTGAGTCGTCTACTGGTAGCTGGTCAGCGAGCGGAAGATCTTGTTCTGCAGGAATGCTGCCAAGGCATCGGCCAACGATCTCATTTTGGAGGTCGAGTGTATTTGGGTTGAGAGCACAAGGATACCCGGGGTAAAGCCCAAGAACTTGTGCGGATCGAACAGGCACAGCCTCTGGGGTGTCGGCGGCTTCGCCGGTTATCCGATCAACCGGGTATCTTTGTTCTACCACGTCGGCTAAGGAAAAATTGTGCGAGACGGGCTGTGTGAAAAGATTCCCCGATAAATCCATCACACCTGCATCAACCGTTAATTGGTATGTGACTGGGGATAGTTCTTTACTATATGTTAATGATTCGCTCGGCTTTATGACCAAAGCGGAACCGTCCATGTAGACTCCGGAACTTAGTTCCGTCTGAACGCCACCTTCGGTTTTGTATAGATGTACTTTCCCTACAACTGATTGACGGTCAAGTGGTTCGCTAAAGTTAAGGATAATGGGGTCGCCGGGTTTGGCCAGCTTGGTTTTATCCGGTCCGCCTTCGGCGGTGTTGTCCGCCAGAGTCCAGCTTTGCAAGGTCGGCGGGGTGGTGTCGGCGAACTCCGCCGGCGGGTTGTTCTGGTCTTTGTAGCTTTGCAGTTGGAAGCTGAGCAGGCCGTAGGCGAATTCCTGGCCGAGTACGTCCGGCTCCACCACGCTCACGGCGTCCAGGTTGAGCACGCCGGCCTGGGGGTCGACCTCGGCGGTGCCGATCAGCTCGATGTGCAGAATGTCCTGGGTGAAGCCGCCGTTGGCTTCCGCGTTTTCGGTGCTGATGGCCACGTCCATGAACAGCCGCACGATGCGCAGGGCGTCGTCCCGGTTGTCCGCGTAGGGGTTGGGCACCAGGTAGCCGGTGGCGTCGGACAGGAAGTGCATTTTCACCGCGCCGGAGCTGATGCCCGCCGGGACCGCACCACCGATCATCACGTCGATGTTGGTGCCGGTAAGAATGGTGCTGCGCGGAATGCGCACCGGCGTCACCTCGGTGTATTGGGTCACGTCCGCCAGTTCCGCGCGCACGTCGCCGCTGGAGCGGGTGGCGCTGTCCTCACCCAGCAGGGTGGAGTTCACCGGCACTTCGTTTACCGGTGCGCCGGTCAGTTCGGAGCGGTTTGGCTCGCCGCTCGGCTTCACCGCCTCGGTGATGCGCTGCACCATGATGGTGGGCTCGCCGCGCGGCGAGGAGTCCTTGGGCGTGAAGGTGATAACGCCGTTGTCGCCGGTGAAGTCCTGCTCAAAGGTACTGCTCAGGCCTGAGCCCAGCGTCAGGGTGTACTCGGTTTTGGTATCCAGATGCTCGGGCTCCGGGTCCACCGTCATATAGGGGCCGTCCACCAGCAGCGCGGCGTCGATCAGGTTGCCTTCGCTGTCGGTGAGCGTGACGGTGGCGTCGCCGCCCTGGCCGTAGCGGGCGGTGGCCGGGTCGATGGGCTGGGTGAACTGGAAACGGAAGGTGGAAAAATCCATCACCGGTTCCTGCTCGGCACCGCTCGGGAAGGTGCGGCTGAGCTCGAAGTCACTGTCCGTGGTCACCAGGTTCTTGGGGCCGCGCTGCAGCGCACGGGTGCTGAACTCAATCTCCCGGTCGGCCGAGGGGCCGCGCGCCAGGTCCAGGCCCTGAACGTCGATTACATAGCGTGTGTGCGGGTCCAGCTCCTCGTCGGGCTGCAGCACCACGCCGCGCCGTTCGCCCGGCACTTCTTCGGCGCTGAAACCCAGCTCGGTGCCGTCGGCTTCGCGGCGCAGAATGATGTTCTGTTCGGCCTGACCGGTTGAGACGCGGCTGGAAAAGCGCAGCACGATGGGGGCACGCGTGGCGATTTCGCTCTGGCCGTCGTCCGGGTAGCTGTAGAGCAGCGATTGGTTGCCGCCCTCGCCCGGGTTGCTGCCAAAGTCGTCAACCGGGGAATCGCCGCCGTCGCCGCCACAGGCGGCCAGCAGCGTGGCGGAGGAAAGCAGTAGCAATGACTGCTTCAGGATTGTTGTCTTCATTATTGTCCCTCCCTCTTAAAACTGCATGCTGATGGAGCCGG
>Ga0206123_10003972_pt1 | contig 11873 bp, 9 predicted proteins | sample Helgoland_Spring_2_FD_160086 | JGI IMG/M metagenome (GOLD analysis project Ga0206123, IMG submission 160086) | Pelagic subsurface seawater microbial communities from Kabeltonne, Helgoland, North Sea - Helgoland_Spring_Bloom_20160316_1 | ecosystem: Environmental > Aquatic > Marine > Epipelagic ... | reverse complement strand
TACATTTCTATAGTCTGTTCTGAAATTTGTAAATCCATGTTTAACCAAATTATCCAAATTACCGATAGTATGAGCTGGATGAACAAATGACTTTAAATTTAAGCCCAATTTAGCAGCCTCCTTTTTACATTCATTTATTTCGTCATTGAAAACCTTTGAATCACATACCCTATCTGTGCAATCTATGTGTGAAAATGTATGACAGCCTATTTCATGTTTTACAGGTGATTGGATTATTTGATTAATTAAATCTGGGGCATACCAATAAGGAGCATCTTTATAATTTGAATTGGGATCGTTAATAAACCAATCAGAATTCTTAAATCTCCAAAAATTATTCTCAAAATCACCTAATTGAGTCATTTCTTTGTGCCCATCACATGATTCTAAAAATAAATGCCCCACCGTGGCCCAAGTAACAGGAATGTTATAGGTGTCAAATATTTCTAGTAATTTAGGAAAGTTTTGCCTTGCTATCTTTGATTTATTTAAAGACAATTGCAATGAGTTCTCTTGTTTTGACCATTGCCATGCCCAAGCAAGTTCAAAGTCTGCACTTATTGTAATTACACACTTATAAGGATTTTGAATAAAATCCCTGTACTCTTTTACAGAATCTACAGTAGGTGTTTTTCCTAAATAAAATTTTATTTTACTGGCAGTTGCCTTTAATTTAGCTTTTATGGGCATTTAAAAAATATTGTGTTAATGTATTTTTTCTAATTCCTTCAGTAAAATTTGATTCACAATGATTCATTGCATTATCACCAAAGATTTCACGTTTTTTAGAATCCTCTAACAATTCTTTTGTTTTTTTAAATAATTCTTCCTTGCTATTAATCACAAAACCTGTTTTATTGTGGATAACGATTTCGTCATTACCACCAACATCAAAAACAATAATTGGAATTCCCATAATACCTGCATCAATTGTAGCTACAGATAAACATTCTTCACGAGATGGATTTATAAATAAATCGAAGGATTGATATGCTTTTTGTAAATCAGTTATAAACCCATGAAAAACAATAACATCGCTAAGATTATACTTAAGGCAAAATTTTTCAAGTTCTTCTCTAGAATCACCATCACCATATACATCAATACTAAAATTCAAGATTTTATTTTCTTTCAAAAATAAAGCTAATTCCAAGAGGAAATGAACACGTTTTAATTCAACCAAACGCCCAACATATCCAATACGAATAACTTTATTATTTTGAAGCTTCCCTTGCTTTTTATTAGGAGTAAAGCCAGTAGAATTATACAAAATCTTTGATTTTTTAGCAGGTAATTTTAATCTTTCCTCAAAAAAGCACATTAATTCATTGTTTACATAAAAAATATTTTTGAGTCTTTTACTTCTCGACATTAGCATAAATGCTATTTTAGATTTTAATGGAATATCATACTCATGGGAGTGAAAAGTCCAAAATATTGGTATTTTGGTCCTCAATGATGCAATAGCGCCAATAATCATCGGAGCAAATAATGAAGCGTGAATGATATCAATTTTATGTTCGATGATGTAATCTGCTATCCACTTTGAGGTCCCTAAATAACCAGATTTCTTAACTACTAAATAATTTACTTTGTGGGATAAATTATGATTGAGTAAGCCATCATTGAATACCAATAAATGGGTATTATTATTCTGGCAAAGCATATTTGCATCGTTAACGGCTTGTTTTTCTGCTCCACCAACAATTAATGAAGACACTAGAATTAATATATTCATCGTGAGTCAGTATAAACTTTATTATAATTATTAATTATTTTATTCCAAGAAATAGCCCCTATTTCTTTCTCTTTTTTTATGTTCAAAGACAATCTCTCAATCTCTTTTTGATTATTCATGAGGCTTTCAATGATTTTCATAAGATCCGTTGTTGAATTTTTAGACTTAGGAAATAACATTCCGGTATGGTTGTGTTTAATTACTTCTGTAATTCCATCTAATTCTGTAGATATAACAGGTTTATCGAAAACAAAAGAAGACATAATAACAGCACTATGAGTGGCATCAGTGTAGGGTGTGATAATAAACTTGCTTTTTTTTATCAGGCCCACTAATTCTTCAGATTTGATATACCTATTTATAAAAATTATATTTTCATTATCTAAATACTCTGATATATCAAACCAAAAATCACCTTTACCCGCAATAACTAACCTCATTCTCGGATTTTTAATATTACTAAACGCCTCCAAAAGAGTATCAACTCCTTTATATTTAGAAATCCTTCCAAAGAATAAAATGTAGTCACCTTCTACAATATATTTAGTTGAAAATGCTTTTAAAATATCTAATGGACCAGAACGTAAAAGTCTTACGCTTTCATCTGACACTTTAAAATAACTAATTACTTCTTTACGTAAATACTCATAGTGCTGTATTGTGATTAACCTATTTCTTTTTACCGTAAATCTATTTATTTGCTCACTGCGTTTATTTTCCTCTCCACTATGAGCTTTGTAATCATGTAAGGTCCAAAACTGTTTGCTTTTACTATTTAAAAAATATAAAGGAAGTAAAAAACCAGAAGCTCCATTGTAATGAATAATATCAAATTTTTCTTTTTTTATAGACTTACTTAACATAAAAATATCGTACAAATTCTGAAGATCGAATATTTTTCTTGATTTTTGATTAAAAACCCACAATCTAAAGTCATCATTTATAAAATCTACAATATTTTTTGAAAAGAGTTCATTGACACGCCGTTTGTTTGTAATTAACAATGGGTCTGATTTCTTTGATTTTAGTTCTAAAATACCATTCTGATACGAATTCCCAGAAATACAAAAAATAACAGTTAAATCTACTTTTTTTGACAAGTGATGACTTAATGAAAATACATTGTCAGGATGACCAAATGCAAGAATTAGTACTTTCATTACCAGCAAATACCTATATAATTACTATGCTCTTCAAGTTCTTCAATACGAGCAAAATCGACTATTATTTTGTTCTCTGAAATATCAATTTCTCTAAACTCTTTTTCTTTATTTGTAATCACAATAGCTTCAGCAAATTCTATAACCTCACTGAGTTCGTCAGTTAGTATTTTGCTGATATGTGGAAGTTTTTCTTCAATAAAACTTTTGTTTTTTCCAACCAACCTTGCCAAGACTACATTTTTATCATAAATTTTAATATCATAACCCTTCCCATAAAGTTTTTCTATAATATCAATTATTGGGCTATACCTTAAATCATCAGTCCCCGATTTAAAACTCAATCCTAAAATACCAATTTTATGTTTTCCTGTATTTTGGATAAGTTCAAACGCATTCTGTTTTTGGATGGAGTTACTTTCTTCAATAGCACTCAAAACAGGAGATTTTAGATAAGAATCGTGGGTTAAAGTCTTTAAAGCCTTTAGATCTTTCGGTAAACAAGATCCTCCATAAGCAAAACCTGGTTTAAAATAGTATGTAGAAATGTTTAGTTGTTTATCCATCCCAAATATTCGCATTACCTCATGGGAATCCATATCTAGCTTTTTACAAATATTCCCAACCTCATTGGCAAATGTAATTTTTAGGGCATGGTATGAGTTATTTACATATTTAATTATTTCTGCCACATTAATTTCTACTCTTTCTATTGGACCACTAACGCCTTGATACATCTCCTCCATTATGTCTAAGGCTCTGTCGTTGTCACTTCCTAGAACTGTTAAGGGAGGATTAAAATAATCTGCCACAGCAGTACCTTCTCTGAGAAACTCTGGATTCGAAACTACTGCAAAATCTTTGTTGCGAATTTTACCTGAAGCTTTTTCGATAATCTCACCTACCTTTTTATTAGTTCCTGGTAATACGGTTGATCTAATAACAACAACATGAAATTTGTCTTTTTCATGTAAGGATTCTCCAATCTGTTTTGCAGTTTTAAATATGTACTCTAAATTTAAATGTCCTTCTTTTGTTGATGGTGTGCCAACACATAAGATAGACACAGTGCTTTCTAATACAGCTTTTTTGTAATCTTTTGTAGCTCTTATGTTTCTCTTTGCAAACTGTCTTGCAATAATAACGTCTACATCTTTTTCTACAATGGTAGGTTTACCCTGATTTATTAATTCTAGTTTTATGTCTTGAATATCGACTCCTATGATTTGATGTCCATTTTCTGCTAAACATCCCATCCCTACACATCCAACATAACCTAAACCAAATATTGATATTTTCATAATTATTTTTTTCTTTTAAAAAATCTTACTTTCCCACTCTTCTCTTTTTCAATTTCTAACACAAATATTATTTTTATAGTAATATCTTCTCCAATCTCAGCTTTCATTCTTTTCTTAATAAAATCTATAGCTTTTTTATCATAGTTAACATCTTTAATTAAATAAACGTCAAAATGATATCCAATCTGGAAGACCTTATACTGTTTTATACTTCTCGCTAAACCCATATTATCCAGGTCTTTTATAGCATAATAAAAAAGATACTGACTAATAAAGCTCCCATCTGTCTTTTGGATCAGATCTCCAGTTCGTCCATTTATTTTTTCAATAACTCGTGATTCTCTTCCACATTTACATTTGTTTTTTGAAAACACTATTTGATCACCTATTTCATAATTAATTAGTGGTGTTGAAAAATTTAATAAATCTGTAATTAACAAATTCCCTTCTTCATCAATTATTGGATTTATCAACTCCTCGCAAATATGCAGATTTTGATACTCACAATCATAAGCAATAAGTCCAACTTCTGCAGCTCCATATTCGTTGGCTACTGGACAACCCAATATTCTTTGAATATAATCTCGTTGATTTTCAAGTAATATTTCTGAAGTAACAAAAGCAACTTTAAAACCCAAAGAGTGTCCATCTAAACCAGAACTTTCTAATAAACTACAAAATTGATGAATGCCTGAAGTATAACCACGAATAAACTTTGGACGACGCTTTTTAATTTCTTGAAAATAATTAAATATACTTGTATTACTTAATGAAAATACGCTAAAATGATGTGTCTTTTGTTCAAAAAATAGTGATTTAATCCTTTCCTTGATTCTATTCACAATTGTTTTTGATGTTTTTGATGAAGTAGTTAATTTCCCCCAAATTAAAACATTTCTATCATCAGGTTTAACTTTCCACCAATCATAAAACCTATTTCTTTGGGCTAACCGATGAGCCTCGCTGTAATTTGAAGTTATAACTTTGCATGGTTGTCCAGTACTTCCACTTGTAATATGCAGATATTCATTATTACTAGTTTTTTTATAAATTTTATCAAATTGTGTAGCTAAAGAATTTTTACTTAGTCGTATAAAGCCAGAAAGAATATTTTTTTTTGTTAATTCTTTTCCAATACTTTTATAATATTCATTATTTTCTCTAACATGATTATTTAATTTTTCAATTTGCATCTCTTGATATTTCTTTAATTTATCAATATTGTAATATTGGCTTTTAGATAAATGATGCGCAATCTTATCAAACCTCAACTTATAATACCTTGAGGCTCTAAGATTATATAAAAAAATTTGTAAAAAATTCATGTAAAAAAGTATTAATTTTTTTGTTCTTTATTTAATTACAAGCAAACATTATTTAAATAGAACATATACAACCACGTTTATAAATTTAAATAAAAACTTAAGTTTAAAGTTTATAATTATAATTAATACCTATAGATTTTTATTAGTTTATTTTTTTTAATTTTTTAGTTTCCAAATTATTGCAGAACAAAAACCTGAAAAAATTGCCCAACAATAATTAATTTTTAATTTTAGCAAGGCCTTTACAAAAGGTATTATCACCATTTTTGGCAAATACCACTTCAGATATTCTTTAATAAAGTCATTATCTTTATGCATCAAACGAAGGACAAACGTATTTCGAACATTATAAAATGTTTTAAAAGTGGATGCTTTTCCGATTGTCATACTTTCTTTATGCAAAATTTTCGCATAAGGGGTATAGAATACCGAAAAACCGATTTTTTTTGCCCTTATTTGCCAGTCCATTTGTTCTGCTTGAAACTGAAACTCTAAATCGTAACCATTTGTCTGCTGATAAACCTTTTTACTAGCCAACATAAAAATATCATCGGCAAATTCAAGTTCTTCAACTCTATTATATTGACCATTATCCTTTTCATTCCCTCCACGATGTCCAAATAACCAATACTTCTCGTTGGTTAACTCATAGCCTGTTGTTTGTAAGATATTTGGTTCATCAAAATAATAAACCTTTCCAGTAACGAAACCAATTGAAGGATCTGTTTGAGCAACCTTTACAAGTTCAGACACAACATTTGGATCTACCTTTACATCATTATTAGTAATTAAAACATAATCAGCATTCTCTTTATTAAAAGCAAAGTCTAATCCTAAATTAAAGCCACCAGAATACCCTAGATTATTTTCAGTTCTTAATACAATAACCTCAGGCCATTTTTTTTCAACATATTCTTTAGTGCCGTCAGTTGAACCATTGTCTATAACTACTACCTCAAAATTTGAATACTCATTCTCTAAATAAGATGAAATACTATCTTCAAGAAGTTGTTTTCCATTATAACTTAATATTAAAACTATTACCCTAGGTTTATTCATGTTTAAAAAAATTATCTAATTATTTTCTAACGATAAGTATATCTCATTAAACTTTTTGGCAATACTATTCCAATCATAATGACAATATGCTATATCTCTATTTAATTTAACTACTTGTTTTCCCTTTAAAATTTTTATTAATTTTTCTTCCCAGGCACTATACTTGTAAACCGATACAACTTCTCCAGCTTTTTCTTTCTTTAAAACTTCAGCTGTATGCCCAGCATCTGTCGTAAAAACGGGAAGCTCGCAAGCCAACGCCTTCATAATAGAAACAGAACACCCTTCATTAGTAGAGTTCAGCATAAATAAATCTGTTGCATGATAAAGGTCAAGTACCTCTTGATCATTTAAGAAACCTAAAAATTTAATTTTGCCTTTTTTAATAAGATCATTAGAGATTTCTTTTAAATAATCTTCATATGTATCCTCTCCGTATCCTCCAATAAAAAAAACAAAATCAAAATCATACTTTTGTTCAATTTGATTTAGAATATTAATTACTTTATCTACTTGCTTTAATGGAACCAACCGAGAAACTGACGTCAAAACAAAAGTTTCGTTCTTTATATTGTATTTCTTTTTTGCAATACTCTTATCTATTGCAGGCTTCCAAATATCAAAATCTACTCCCATGGTAAGGTTCTCAATCTTTCCCTTAAAAACACTTGTTAAATCATCTAAATTTACCTTGTTCATATAGGTGCAGAAGTCAATATTATTGATGTGTTTTTTGAGAAATAAAAATTCCTTAACATAATTAATAGATGCTAAAAAATTCTTTCTAAGTTTAAAAATCTCCCTTTGAGGAAAGTAAATAACACCATGAAATGTAAGTACTAATTTTATATTTTTAGCAATTTTTAAAATTTCTTTGCTCATGATGCTTCCAATACCGTGAATATGGATTATATCAATATTTTCATCAATAATTTCTTTGATAATTTCTTTACTAACAACAAAGCTTTTTAATTTAAATCCCCATAATATTTTTTTATGTTTTGCGGGAAAGAGCTTATGTGTAACTCCCTTAGAAGTATGACTATATATTTTGTCAGCGCGTAAATCAGGTTGCCATACTTCTAAATCAATTGACTTATTTACTTTAAAAACCTCTTGTGATAAAAGAACTGGCCATTCATCATCCATGCCAACCCAATTCCCATTTGGCGTATCAAAATTTATAATTGATCGTGACGTATTTGAGTAGGCTTCATAAGCTGGAGGGTCAAACATTATGTGAATTACCCTTAATTTCTTCTTTGACATAATCTATATTTTTTTTTAAATTGATTAGTTGTAAAAAAAATTTTACATCTGACTTCCTAAATAAACCAAAAAATGATTGAAAGGCAATAATAGCTACAGTAAATACAGGAAGAATAATAAACGTTTGAAAATAAATTGAAAGTGATTCCAAATTAGGAACTAAATAATAATATGCTAATAGATAAACTAAAAAACCATATAACAAAAAATGAAGTTGATACTTGATATATTGTATTTTAATTTTACGAAAAGAAATAAAATAATAAGCTATAAATAAAAATAAATTTATAGTGAGCTGCGTAATCGCAAGAGCCATAGCACCTAGGTTAAATATATCTGGATGAATAAGAATTAATAAGGTCGTTATAAAAACTAAAAATTTCAAGAAATTAATAAGTGATGATAGCCAAAACAACCCAAGTCCTTCAATAATATTTCCATAAGGCATGCCCCAAATTGCAAAAAATGAAGAAAAAATTAACAAACTAAAAAGAGGTGCAGATTCTTCATATTTAATTCCTAAAAGACTCACCATTATAGGATACGAAAAAAGTGATAACGATATGATTACAGGAAAAATAATTAAAAATAAAAACCTTTCAAATTGCCACACCTTACTTTTTATTATATCTAACTTATTAGTTGCAACTAAGCTAGAAAATAATGGAAAAAAAACAGTTCCAGCGGTATTTCCTAATATAATTAACATGCCAGCAATGCTAAAAGCAGCAGTATAAATCCCTATCTCTTTTGTACTTCCAAAATATTCTAGAATAATCTTATCTGAATACATCATTAAAGAATTTGTAATAACAATCACAAAAATAGGGAGAGCAATGTGCCAATATTTTTTAGCAATTTCTTTGTTAAATTTTCCAAATTTCTTTCCTTTAAATAAGAAAATTATTAAAGGGAACGCTAACAGAAAACTTAATACTTTTACACTCGCAAGAGCTATCGCACCGAAACCTAAAAAAACAACCAGAACTCTAAGTATATTTTCTATAATTGATCTTATCAAATTTGGCAAATTTGACTTAGCCTGCTCTGTTTTTGCAATAAAAACAGTTTCAGAAAAATTAAATACAGTTGCAATAATTGTTGAAAATAATATGATAAGAATAACATATTCTGTACCGATACCACTAAATACTTTTTGAAATACAAATTTTTGTACAAAGAAAGTGCAAAGAACAACTATTAGGTATATAATTATTGAAATTCCTAATAACCAGGAATATGTTGTTAAACAATCTTTTTCATTTTCACCTTCTGAAACTAATTTTATATGAGCTGAACCAAACAAACCCGTAATAAACAGGAAAATTGAAACATAAGCAGTAGCAAACGCAATGACACCAAGCACCTCTGGCCCTGCTATCCTTGCAACGGCTATACCTGCAGATGCAGTTATAAACTGTATTGCAAATTTAGAAACAAAATCAATTACAAACTTTTGTTTTAGCATTTCTTAATCGTAATATTTTTTATTAGTTATTAAATTATAATTTCTCAACAATTAAATCAATCATTTATATTGTAAATAAAGTCCATTCCCATGACATATTTTGAACTTTTTGTAGCCCTAAAGGGAAAACTATTCATTATTTCTGATGCCTTTTTATCATTTTCCTCATTGTATTTAAGCTCAAATACTAGTTTGTCCCTATCATGATGTGCGTTTAAAAATAAATTGTTCGTTTTTTTTATTTGGTAGTAATTTAAATTTTCATCAACGGTAACTCTAAATAACTGCCTCTTTTCTTGATAATATTTTCTTCGATATCTATTTAAAAGGGCTGGTTGTAGTTGCATAAAATTTGTGTAAACATCTAAAGGTAAATCACTTTTTTTTACCGCTTGAATAACGTCTGAAAAATCAAAATTTATATTCATCGAAAATGGAGCTAACTTGAAAGATCTTTTATATCCCAAAAGGCCAGATTTAATTTTTAGCTCTAAAACTGGAGTCTTTATATCCTGAAACATATCTCCATACCACCTTATCCTATATTTAATTCTTTGTGAAACACCAGCTAAGTTATCATGTAAACTCTTAAAATCTGGTGTGTCAAAATAAATATTATTGATATACCTCTGGTGATATATTTCACTAAACATAGCAGGATGTAAAGCAATCATATGTCTTAAGTTTTCTACAGATAGGTTTTCTAGGAATGATTTTCTTTCAAAACGGTATGATGGATTCATCAATTAATATCTTTTTTTAAAATATAAAAAACCACAAAAAGCTAAAATAATCGTAAATAAACTTCCGATAATAAAACCTAATTGTATATGTTGGTTATAAATTCTACTTTTTATTTTTTGCCATTGTGATCTATAGGGCCTTATCTCCTTGTAGTACCCTATGTCAAAATTTTTAATAGAAGTTGGATTCTTTTCAGTAAGTGAAAATTCGTTTACAGTTACATTTTTATCGTCTCCAACATTTATAATTACCAATGAATCATATAAATTGTTTCCAATGCCTGTTGATATATAAAAAATGTTATTTTTTGAATCTTGATGGTAAAATAAATTGGCTTGTTGACCATTTACAGTACCTCCAAAATCATCTGAGATTAAGTAAATCTCCTTTTTTAATTCCAATAACTTTGGCATAATATCATTAGAAAAATTAAATGCATGATAATATCTATCATCAAAAGCACCCATTTCCTTTATTTGATCATACCAAATTGGTTTGTGAGAAAAAACAAATATATTTTTGACATCACTACTTCGACTAATTAATTTTATTACTTTATTTAGCCAGGCGAGTTGTTCGCCTTCTATCCTTCCATCATTTGTTATGGCATCGATGAAAATATATGAACTACCTTTATAAATAAACGAATAATAAGGACTTTGTAGTAATTCTAGAAACAATTCTGGTATGCCATATACATCATGGTTTCCTAGCACACTAAAAAAAGGAAAATCGAGTTTACTAGTGAAGGAATCATAAAAATTATTCAATTGTAGTTCGTTACTTTCTCTAATATTATCTCCCAATGAAATAAAAAATTCGGCATTGGTAGCATTTATTCTGTCTATATTTCCAATTAAAGTTGCTGCTGGATAAACCCCAAGCTGATTAACGTTATCTCCATAAAGATGACCTCCAATAATAAATGAATGAGCCACTTTGTTTTTATTAAAATAAAGGCTATGTTTATTGAAGGAAGAGCTAATACTATCATTGCTGATAATGTTCTTAGAGAAAGCACTTTCACCAATCATTAAAAAGAAGAGAAAAGAGAAAAGGACAGTAATCTTATTTAGAGGACTTACCATATTTAATACCATACATTAATTCCTTTATGTTTTTTTGTTTACTAGTCATTGACACATCATTTATACTTAGAATTGAGTTTTTTTCAATTAAGTATTTCATATCAATATCGCTAAGTTTGGTGTTATTCACATAGATTTCAGCTGGTCCAAATTCTGGTTTCTTTTGAAATGCTGTAAACCCAATCGTGCTGGCAGTAATAATAGAATTGTTTATATTAAGAGTTGAATTATCTTTAGCCGCAAATGCAATTTCTGTGTTTAATATATTTAAATTATCCACTTTCATTTTACTATTTTCTCCTGAACTTATTGCTTTATCTAAAACACCATCAATGACACCATTGTTGATAGTTATATTACTACCTGAAGCATCAATAGCATCATTTCCTATATTAAAAAAATTACATTGCTGTATTAAACCATCCGAAAAATCTAAGTCAAGAGCATCAGCATTAGAATTACGAAAATTACAATTATTTAATTCAAAAGAAGATCTAAAAATATTTACATAGTCATCCCCTTCTCTATTAGATAAAAAATTACAATTAGAGAAAATAACTGGTGATTGATAGAATGTAATCGCTCCAGTTAATGACCAATTACCTATCTTAGGATTTGACAGATTATCAAATTTGACATATTTAATCTCTGAATTCTTTCTTGCGTTTATTATACTTAAACCAGCAGATGTTGAATCTGAAGATGTAATATTAATAAACTC
>Ga0206123_10003967_pt1 | contig 11879 bp, 9 predicted proteins | sample Helgoland_Spring_2_FD_160086 | JGI IMG/M metagenome (GOLD analysis project Ga0206123, IMG submission 160086) | Pelagic subsurface seawater microbial communities from Kabeltonne, Helgoland, North Sea - Helgoland_Spring_Bloom_20160316_1 | ecosystem: Environmental > Aquatic > Marine > Epipelagic ... | reverse complement strand
GCCCGAGAAGCTGCTGGCAGAGCTTGACCGGTTTAAAGGTCAATCTGCGCCTCCCATTGACCTTTGGCATCCGGACCAGGTGAGTGATATTGATATCAAGATTGACTCCGCGGGCGATTGGTACCATGAGGGGACGCGGATTCAAAGAATGAGTCTGGTCAGGCTCTTTGCTTCGGTGCTGCGGTTAGAGTCAGACGGTGACTATTATTTGGTCACACCTGTAGAGAAGTGCCGGATTCAGGTCGAAGATGTACCCTTTCAGATTATTCTGATGGATGTGAGTGGCAGCGGTGCAACCCAGCAACTTTGTTTTACCTCAAATATGGCGACAGAAGTCTGTGCGGATGTGCAACATCCGTTGACGTTTGTTCCGCATGCAGCAGGTGGCACAAGTATAAAAGTTGATGGCGTTGAGCCTCAGGATGAGATAAACCAGGATACCAGTTACATCCCCTATATCGAACTGCATCATGGTCTCAAGGGGCGGCTGACGAGAAATGTTTACTATCAACTGATGGAAATCATTGAGCCAGGGACAGGCACACATGAGGGTTGGTACGGGGTATGGAGTTCGGGGACCTTTTTCAGGGTTGCACCCGGGTCAGTGCTCAACTGAGGCTGACCCGGGTTAAACGCATGATTGCTGGATTAGCGGTTGCTATTACATGTTGCCGTAGTTTGGACCACCGGTACCTTCCGGGACGACCCAGGTGATATTTTGAGCCGGATCTTTGATATCGCAAGTTTTGCAATGAACACAGTTCTGCGCATTAATCTGGAATCTCTTTGAACCATCTTCCTCTTCAATGACTTCATAGACGCCGGCCGGGCAGTACCGTTGGGCTGGTTCATCGTAGAGTGGCAAGTTTGAATGAATGGGAATGTTGGGATCTTTCAAATGTAAATGGCACGGTTGGTCTTCTTCGTGAGAAGTATTACTAATAAATACTGATGAAAGTCGATCAAAACTCAAGACGCCGTCAGGCTTGGGATACTCGGGTGGAGTACATTTGTTGGCAAGCTTTAGTTGCGCGTGGTCAGGGTGATCATCATTAAGGGTGAAGGGTAACTTGCCCCGAAAAATATATTGATCGATTAATGTCAGTGGTGAAGACAGGAACAGACCCAGTTTGTGCATAAGTGGCATGGTATTTCGTGCCCTGTAAAGCTCCTCGTGTAACCAGGAATTTTCAAATGCTTCCGGATAAGAGGCGAGCTCATCACCTCCTGTCTTTCCTTCAGACAGCGCGGCCACAATCGATTCGGCCGCTAGCATGCCGGATTTCATTGCTGTGTGAGTGCCTTTTTGTTTCAGGTTATTTAAAAAACCGGCGTCGTCTCCAACCATAAGTCCACCTGGCATCACCAGTTTAGGCAAAGATTGTAGACCACCTTTTACAACAGCGCGCGCGCCATAGGCGACTCGCTTGCCGCCCTCAAGAAACTTGCTGATGACTTTGTGATGTTTGAAGCGTTGAAATTCTTCAAAGGGGCTCAAGTGGGGATTGCTATAACCCAGATCCACGATCAAACCGACCGCAACCTGATTATTTTCCAGATGGTAAAGGTATGAGCCACCCAGGGTTTGACCGGGGAAGTGTCCCAATGGCCAACCAACGGTATGCATGACTTTGCCGGGTACGTGTTTTTCCGGATCAATGTCCCAGATTTCCTTAAAACCAATACCATAATGCTGGGAATCACTGTCGGCATTGAGATTGAACTTTTCCATCACTTGTTTGCCAAGATGCCCGCGGCATCCTTCGGCAAATACAGTATATTTGGCATGAAGCTCATAGCCAGGTTCGAAGGTGCTCTTGTGTTCACCTTTTGCATTGATACCCATGTCACCCGTTGCAATACCTTTTACTGCACCCGTCTCGTCATAAAGTACTTCGGTGGCTGCAAAACCAGGGAAAATATTTACCCCTAGCTCTTCGGCCTGTTCACCTAACCATCGGCACAGGTTACCCAGGCTTACCGCGTGATTGCCGGGATTATGAAGCGCTGTCGGGATCAGCCATCCTGGCAGTTTCATGCCTTGATGATCATCAACGAGGTAGTAAACATCATCCTCGGTAACCGGGTTATTAAGCGGCGCGCCCATTTCCTGCCAATCAGGGAACAACTCGTTTAAGGCCCGTGGTTCTACCACTGCACCGGATAGTATGTGCGCACCGATTTCTGAACCTTTTTCTACGAGGCAGACGGTGATCTCCTGTTCAGTTTCTATTGCCAGTTGTGCGAACCTAATCGCTGTGGCAAGACCGGCAGGACCTCCGCCGACGACAACAAGATCAAATTCCATGGATTCTCTTTCCACGACTACGACTCCTCATTTATGGACTGTTTTGTGATTCGATAGTGATCTGCCAACGACGATAGATCAATTCAGCCGCTATTGTATGAAATGTAGTGTGTGAAAGGAAATCATTCGAATCAATGCATTTGGATAAAGCCAAGCAGTACTAATGCTAAATAAATCATGTAAATTAGTGACTTAGATCATTTTTGTGCGTGTGCACACCTATTGACCGCACTGAAAGAAAACGGCAAAATACGCGCTCTTTAATTCAGACCAAACCCATTTTTCATTACCAGCAGAGGAAGTCCATGAAAGTTCTTGTGACTGTCAAACGTGTGGTTGACTACAACGTTAATGTGCGTGTACTCAGCGACAACACTGGCGTAGATCTAAATAACGTCAAAATGTCGATTAATCCATTTGATGAGATTGCTATAGAAGAAGCAGTTCGACTCAAGGAAGCCGGCAAGGTAGAAGAGGTAGTTGTAGTCTCCGTTGGGGCAAGCAACTGTCAGGAACAGATTCGGACAGCCCTTGCTCTCGGTGCAGACCGGGGCATTCTCGTTGAAACCGATGAAGCTGTGCAGCCATTGGGCATCGCCAAATGTTTAAAGGCAGTTGTTGACAAAGAACAGCCTGGACTCATTATCACTGGCAAGCAGGCAATTGATGGCGACAATAGTCAAACGGGTCAAATGCTGGCAGCCCTGGCCGGCTTGTCTCAAGCAACTTTTGCGTCGGTACTGGAACTCGGCGAGGATTCTGCAACGGTTACTCGTGAGGTTGATGGCGGACTGGAAACAATTTCAGTAAAGCTGCCAGCAATTGTAACAACAGACCTTCGACTCAATGAGCCACGCTATGCTTCGCTGCCGAATATTATGAAAGCAAAGAAGAAGCCAATTGACGTCATGACACCGGCTGACCTTGGGGTCGATGTTACCCCCAGAGTCAAGACATTAAAGGTAATGCCACCCGCAGCGCGTAAGGCTGGCGTGATCGTCGAGACAGTTGAAGAACTAGTTGATAAATTGAAGAACGAAGCGAAGGTGATCTCATGAGTAATTTAGTTGTTGCAGACCACAATAATGAATCAATCAAAGCGTCAACGCTGGTAGCCATCGCTGCTGCCAGGGAAATCGGTGGAGATGTTGATGTACTTGTCGCTGGCGCCGGTTGTGCTGCAGCGGGAGAGGCTGCGTCCAGGATTGAGGGTGTTAATAAAGTACTGGTTGCAGACAATGAAGTCTACGCACACCAGCTGGCGGAAAATCTGGCTGAGCTTGTGGTTGAGCTTGCGGCTGATTATTCCCATATTGTCAGTTCTACCTCAAGCTCGGGCAAAAATTTTATGCCACGGGTTGCCGCCTTATTAGATGTTGCCCAGATCTCTGATATCAGTGCTGTTATTAGTGAAGATACATTTGAGCGCCCGATCTATGCAGGTAACGCGATCGCCACGGTTCAAACGAGCGATGCCAAGAAGGTCATTACGGTTCGGGGAACAGCCTTTGATCCTGTTGCTGCTGAAGGTGGAAGCGCCACTGTTGAGGCAGTGGATGCGGTTAAAGATGCAGGGCTGTCTACCTGGCAGAAAGAAGAGATTGTTAAACTGGATCGTCCTGAACTGACTGCTGCAAGTATCATCATTTCCGGCGGACGGGGTATGCAGAATGGTGAGAACTTTAAGTTGCTCGAATCTGTCGCAGACAAATTGGGTGCGGCGATTGGGGCATCTCGCGCTGCGGTTGATGCGGGTTTTGTCCCTAACGATATGCAAGTGGGTCAAACAGGCAAAATTGTTGCACCTGACCTATATATTGCTGTTGGTATCAGCGGGGCGATTCAGCACCTGGCCGGTATGAAAGACAGTAAGGTGATTGTTGCGATTAACAAGGACGAAGATGCACCTATATTCCAGGTTGCGGATTACGGGCTTGTCGCCGATTTGTTCAAGGCAGTACCTGAACTGGATGCGCTCCTGTAAATATCGAAAGGTGAGTGTTTAGCAAAAAGGCGATGTTCAGGCATCGCCTTTTTTTTGCCTGGGTGATAAGTCGTTGGAGATTTCCACACTAACCTGCGTCTACAGGGCATGCTAGCCCCGTCTTTTGATACTGAGTGCCCGCGATGCATTGGAGTCAACTTTAATGCCGAGGGTGTCATTGATAAAACATGCAATATCAACAACCTTTTCAAGATCGATGCCTGTTTCGATCCCCAGCCCCTTCAGCATATAAAGGACGTCTTCGGTCGCGACATTTCCGGTTGCACCCTTCGCATACGGACAGCCGCCAAGCCCGGCAACCGAGCTATCTACGACACTGACTCCCATCTCCAGCGCTGCATATATATTTGCCAGTGCCTGGCCATAAGTATTATGAAAGTGCACAGCCAATTGACTGACATCAGCCTGCTTAAGGATTTGCGCGATCAGGGATTGGACCTTACCTGGCGTTCCTCGTCCGATGGTGTCTCCAAGACTGACTTCGAAACAACCCATTTCCAGTAATTTTGCCGTGAGATCAGCCACACTTCCCGGATCGATATTGTCACCTTCAAACGGGCAGCCAAGGACACAGGATATATAGCCCCGAATCCTGATATTGTTTGCTTTTGCCAGGGAGAAGATTGGTTTGGCCCGAGCCAGTGCGTCGCTGATGCTGCAATTTGTATTCTTGATTGAAAAGGATTCCGTTGCAGAGATGAACACAGCTGCCTCGTTAACTTTTGCCTGGAGTGCCGCCTCCATACCTTTTAAATTAGGTGTCAAAGTAGAATATATTACGCCTTCCTTGCGTTTTAGTCTTTCCATAATTATTGCTGTATCCGCCATCATCGGTACCCATTTAGGCGATACAAATGCACCGGCTTCTATGTGCCTGATACCGGCGTTGCACAGTTGTTCAATTAGCTCAACCTTATGATCGGTGGAGACCATAGAAGATTGATTCTGGAGTCCATCCCTGACACCAACTTCGACGATCCTGACTGAGCCGGGTAGTAATTTCATAGTTTATGTCACCAGTTAAATTCAAAATTGTAAAGAACATCCATGCCGGACTTGACGAATTCATTCCCGGTTTCGTTTTTCCTGATTTTGGCTCAGTGTCCCCATACAAAATTTTTATTTGGGTCTATCACCTTTGACTGTCACTCTCACCCCTGATCTGGTTTCAGGAAAATAGTCCCAAACCGCCATATGTTGCGTGCAACGATTATCCCATAGGGCAACTGAATTGGGTTTCCATTGGAAGCGGCAGTGAAAATTTGGATTTTTGACATGCTCAAACAAAAATTTCAACAATGCATCACTTTCCGGTTTTGTCAGACCTTTGATACGCTTTGTAAATCCGCCATTGACGAACAGTGCTTTTTTACCTGTGACCGGGTGCGTACGGACAACGGGATGCTCCGCGGTTGGGCTTTGCCGCTGCGACGGGTGATCACCGTAGTACCCTGTATAATCTGCAGCATGTACTGCAGTTAAATTTAGCAACAGATTTTTTATTGGCTCACTCAGTGCATCATAGGCTTCATACATATTCGCCCAGAGTGTATCCCCGCCTTGAGATGGGGTCACGGTTATGTAGAGAATGCTGGCCATTGGCGGCTCAACATCAGCGGAAACGTCAGAGTGCCATCCCTCACCATTATTGCGATGCGAAGTTTCATCGGCATGGATTTTCATCAGGGCAGGGTTACCGTCAATAAACGGTGCAGCGGGATGCACATGTAATGGCCCAAAGCGTTCGCCCAGGGCCAGATGCTGCTCATGAGTCAATTCCTGATTTGGGAAGAAGAGAACCAGATGATCCATCCAGGCACGATGTAATGCTTCAAATGTATCGTCTGACATTTCATTAGCCAGATCTAGGCCAGTGATTGTGGCACCAATTTTTGGCGTCAGCGGTTCGATTTCAAATGGTTTCATATTAGCCTCGGTTCCAACTTTAAAGCGGGGGGCGAATGTCCCTGGGCCCCCAAATTGGTCTTGACGATTAATCTCTGTGTTTGGGCACTAGTATAATGCTATAGATATATCATTACCTCATTCACAAAGGTAGCCCCATTTTCTAAAGCAAAGCAATGTGTTCTGTTTTTGACTATTCAATAAAGCAGGCGAAACTAGCTGGATTGAAAATGGAATAATCCACCCTATGGCTGTAATCAGGGGTAGTGATGCCGCACTTGTTGTCGGCAGAATAACCAGGGTTGGGGTGGTGGCTAACTGCCCGAAGTCAACACCCAGGCGCCAGCGGAAAGGACAGGGAGTGTTAGCAATGTCCGCAGCAGGAAGATGGCGGCCAGCGAGGTAAAGTTAATCGGTAGCGAAGAACGCAATACCAGCATTCCAAATTCCGACATGAAGATTAATTGGGTCACCGATAAGCCAGCGACAATAAAACGCCAAAATTCAGCTTGTATTTTGGTTGCTACCAGTGCGGGCAAAAATTGATCGCCAAAACCTGCGACCAGTCCTGGCGCTATTAACTCAGCTTCAATGACAGAAAACAGTGTCAACATCATAGTGATTGGTGTGACTAACCAGTTAATGACCGGCGTATGAAAGAGAATGATGGATGCAAGCGTGGCGATTGCCATGCAGGGTCCAAGTACTCCAAATGCAGTGACAATAAAATTCCTAATGAAAAGCCGGACATAAAGTACCGGTCCCGGCGCGCGTTTAGCCTGTGCCAGGGCCGACTGATAGGCGAAAGTCCAACCCGTTGAATCCGCTTCTTCATTGAGGGGGGCCAGCCTGGTTTCTGGTATTAAGGCAAGTGGTGGAATCCTGGACATGACAACAGCGGCCATCAGGCTGCTGATGATTACCGTGAAGTACCAGCCAAAGAATATGTGATCGATGTTTGTAATACTTGCGATAACCAGGGCAAACGGGATTGAGACAATCGAAAAATTGCTCGCAATAATAGACGCTTCCCGTGCATTGTAGCGGCCTTTCTCGTACTGTGAGATGGTGACTAGCAAGCCGATTGAAGATGCAGAGACGACCGAGGTAAGTGTGTCCACTGCAGCTCGGCCAGGTAAGTTGAATAGTTTTCGAAAAAAAGGTTTGCAGTATGCCCCGACAAATTCCATCAAACCGTAATCTGTCATCAGTGGCATGAGTGCAAGCCCTACCAGATAAATGACAACAATATTAAGTCCTATATCCTTGACGACCGTTATTCCTGTATCTGGTAAACGTATAATTTCTGGCCCAATATCGAGATAGACGCAGGCGACAACAACGAAGCCTGCGATTCGCAAGGATAACCACCCGAATGATAAATCGAATGCTTCACTAAACAGAGTGTGAGGAGGGGATTTCTGTGACCTGAGAGTTGATACAATTCCTCCAACTGCAGCGATGGCCACAATCAAAAGTAACAGTTCGTCCAGCATGCGACCTAAATGCAAATGGAAAAAATCTGTCAGTATTCCGAAGACGATTGTTTGTTTGTCAATGGAAACTACTGGAAACAGGAATATAAAGGCGCCGGTACTGGCGGGGATAATAAAAATTAACTGCGCAGCCAGGTGCTTAATCATCAGCATTGCTCGTTAATATCAAAAATACCGTGCCGTCGAATATGTTAGACCCCGGCCTGTTGGTCACAAGCCGGGGTGATTTTTTTTCAGAACTTCTGGTCTAGCGTTTTATCATTGCTACCTGTGGTGTCATTGTCGTCACGGGAGAGGGCATAGGTACATCGGCATTAGCCCAGGCTTTGCTCAGTCTATCCTGGATTTTTTCTGCCCCGGTGGTGTCACCCTGGATATCCAGGGCATCTTTCAATCCAGCTAGCGCCCATCCGTTTTCAGGCCATTTTTTCAGGTCTTGGCGATATGTCTTTTCTGCTGACTTTGCATCGCCACTGGCAAGCTGTGCAGCGCCCAGTGAATGTCTTACCGGGTGGAACCAGTCCGGCGGCTCGGTGTATTGTAACGAGTCTTCTATAGCTACACCTTTCTGCAGCAAAGGTACAGCCTCTTCATATTTTTCCTCGGAAGCCAGAATTTCACCGTTTAAGGTCAATGAGGCAATCTCAAGAATTGAATCGATACTATTCCTGCCGACTCTTTTCATTGCCCTGGTGTCTTCGGCGAGCCTAAGTGCGTCCAACCTGGCCGCTTCTGCTTTTGCCTGAGTGAGATCACCTTTGCCATTAAATGCGCGCCCCCTTGCATAATGCCAAATTGATCTCAAAAATAGCAGTTCCTGAGCGGGTTCAGGCTCAGCTAAAATATCGTCCCAGGCGCTGAATCGCACATCAACAAATAGCGGTTGCGCAACAAATTGTTGGGCGCTACCGGTGAAACCCTGCATCGATAACATCTGCGGTGTTATTGCATCTCGCGTGCCGTCAGCCAACAGGTTTGCCTGTTCCTGCCAGCCTTCAATTGCGGCTGTGGTCGCACCAAAATGCCAGTTGTGGGGAACGTACCCTCCGAGATAGATGAAGCTGTTTGAATGACACACGGATGTAAACCAGCTATCAGCCTCTGTGGCCTTCATATTGTTAAGGGTTGAATCGTGGTATCTGCCAACTCGAAGGTAGATGTGAGCGGGCATATGAACCAGGTGACCGGCATTCGGGGATAAATTTGCCAGCTTGTCCGCATGGGGCTCTGCCCGTTCCGGTGTTGTGGATGCCTCCACAGCATGAATGTAGAGATGGATAGCGCCAATATTTTCCGGATCTATCCGAAGCGCTGCTTCAATCAGGTCTGTAATTTCAGTGGTCCAGGGTTGTGCGGTGCCATCTGTCAGCCAGAAATCCCAGGGATGGAGGTTCATCTGGGAATCTGCCGTGAGGGCAAGAATGTGTGCATCGTTTGGAAAACTGGTGGCAACACCCCGCATGGCATCCGCGTACGCCAGGTTCAGCGGTGTTGGGTCTGCGGGAGCTGTTGAGCGGTATCTTGTTGCTAGTGCTTCAATCAGCGCTTTCTCTTTTTTCGAGACTCCCCGGGCAGGATCATTGGCGATTTCCAGGGCCATTTCGACCAGTTTTGTTGCCCTGGGTGCATTTGATGGCACCATTGGCTGGTTGATGTTGGCACCAAGAACAAAAGCACTACCCCAATAACACATGGCGCAGTCAGGATCGTTAATAGCACCCTCATTGAATGCCAGATCAGCGGCGGCATGGTTAAACCCCCATGCGAGCATCATCCCCTGATTAAAGTACTTCTGGGCCTCGGTCGAATTTGTTGTGATAGCAAAATGCAGTGGTCCGAGGCCATCAAACAGCGGCTGATTGTCCATGGGTGCAGATTCTGCGGAGGATTGAGCTGAAGGATTAGTTGTCGTATCGACAGTCGATTGACTACATCCAACCAAAAAAGTCATAACAATAGTGATAATGGAAATGTGCTTAATTGACATGTGACCTTGATTCCCAGGTGAATAACGTTATGCCAGTGTACTTATGCATATTTCTCATCACAACAGCAACGGGGATTAATCGTCAACTCTTTAGTCGGGGATATCGGCAGGTTTAGACCCTGTTTGTCCAGGCTTGACCCCTGGGAACTTTCAGTGTTTCTATCTCCCCCATACTAACCCATACCGGAAACCGCAAAATGATTAGACTGGCCACCACAGAAAGAGCGTACCCATGGGGTACCCTGCGATCCACCAACGCTTCAAAGGTAAAGGTGATTCTGGAAGAAAAAGGGGTTGCCTATGAAGTTATTCGGCTGCATCCGGGTGATCTTTGGAAAAAACCGCCAGAGATGTTGGTGAAACATCCGCTGGGTAAAGTGCCTTATATAGAAACCGATGACGATGGTGTTATTTTCGATTCCACCGTGATAAATGAATACCTTGATGATAAATATCCACAAAACCCGTTAAAACCTGAAGGAGCAGCGTTGCTCGCGCGGATGCGCATGATTGAGAATTTCGCCGATGAGGCTTTTCTGGTCGGGAGCCTGGCGAGTATCTGGATGCCAATGTGGACCTCACCCGAAAAACGGGATCCGGAGGCGATGGAAGCTGGTCGAAAAAAGCTAAGGGGACAGCCTCTGGGTTATCTTGAACAGGTTGCCGCTGGCGATGGCTTTTTATGTGGTGATTTCACGCTGGCCGACGCTCCTTTTATGGCGGTTGCGATGGTACTGGAAGTCGATAATTTTGACCTTTCAGGCTTTCCTAATTGTGAAGCCTATTTCAACCTGCTTCGAACCCGGGACTCCTATCAATCAATTAGTGCCAAAACGTCACTTGAGAGTTCAGCGGGTCATTCCTGACATTAAAATGCAGTTGCTAGTTGTTATTCAATATGAGTCCTAATTGCCGGGATTGCGCCACCAGTGCACCACTGGAATCCCAAAGTGCGCCACTCTCAATCATCCTGCCATCCGCCAGGTCGCTGGTTCGAAACTGACCCAGCACCCAACCCGGCAGGGGTTTTTGTCTAACATGAACCGTGAGTTCAACCGTCGGTACCCAACCGACGTTACCGAGGAAACTGAACGGGGAGGGTGGGAAGGCATCACAAAACAAAAGTAATGATCGGCTGTCGGGTTCCCGGCCATCGGTGAAATTAATCCAGCCTGATATTTCCGGCACTTCAGACTCTCCGGGTTTTGCTTGATCTGGATGCAGGCGTACATTCAACCTGTTCATAATTGGCAGTTCGATTCCTTGTAAACTTCCCGTCCGGTCAACGCAGTGCTCGGGGAGTGGTATTTTCGGCGGGATCATCGGTATCCTGGTATCAATGCCTACTGATTGTGAGAGATCACCGAAGACCGCCATGACTTCCAGACGGGCCTTGTTTTCCTGATACAAGGTTGCCCGCGCATTACTTACTGTCTTGCCAATTCTCAGTATCTCAACATTAATCGAGCATTCCGCGCCGGGAATGCCTGGCCGAAGGTAATGGGTTGTAATTGATAGGGGATCGGGATGCGACAACTCCCGGGAAAGCGCATTTGTGATAAGAGATAGCAGATAGCCGCCATTAGGATTGGTACCAATATTCCACTCCGGACTCACCATACCTTGCCAGCTACCGGCGGTTGTGCTGGTTACATTAGTTTCATTGTCAAAGCAATGCACACCTATTCTCCTTGAGTGAGCGAATATTGATCACAAAATTGTTGTGCCTAGTATACATTCCTTCGCTCATGCCCGGTATTGGCGCGACGTTTGCGCAGATATTACTGCTGCCATTTGCCAGGTTCCGAATGCACTGTTTCTGTTGGATGCTGCTGGAGTTTCAACAGGTTGTCAGCTAGTTGTAGTAAAAGCCGGATTTTTGCCTGTGAATTGAGACCCGGGTTATCTACAATCTAGCGCTCACCTAGTTAGTTCCCGTCCATAAAGGGACAAATTCAACTGGAAAACGCAAAATCAGATATAAGCTAGGTCGTAATTTCAGGCACTTAGGAGGGAAGTAATACCGCCGAAGATAGTTTTCGGATACACACTAGTTAGTTCCCGTCCATAAATAGACGAAATTCAGTCGAAACTGCAAAACTAAAAATAAGTTAGGCATATATTACAGGCACTTACGAGGGAAGTAATACCGCCGAAGATAGTTTGTGGATAGACACT
>Ga0206123_10003965_pt1 | contig 11879 bp, 8 predicted proteins | sample Helgoland_Spring_2_FD_160086 | JGI IMG/M metagenome (GOLD analysis project Ga0206123, IMG submission 160086) | Pelagic subsurface seawater microbial communities from Kabeltonne, Helgoland, North Sea - Helgoland_Spring_Bloom_20160316_1 | ecosystem: Environmental > Aquatic > Marine > Epipelagic ... | reverse complement strand
TCTTGTATCAATTTCAAGATTTCCTCGGCGTTATATTCACCCGGCTTCGAGTTTTGTCGCGCGGCCTTTGTGGCAAGATTCTGCAAAACTGTATTGGCCGGAGTAGTCAGTCCGTACATTCTGCCGATCATGGCAATTTCACCATTCAGATAATCGCTTTCAATATCCCCCTTACCATTCACCAGACTTTGCCAGGAAGAGCCACCTGAACGGCGCTTGCCATCAATAGGTTTCATCTGGATTAAGTCAGCGTACCGGCGTTTCACCTCTTCATCACCAGCAAGACTGATACCTGCGGCAGAGATAGCCTGCACCGCTTCTTCGCGCAACAATCTTGAAATAGCTGCAATGTCACCGCCCGGCTGGCAAACCGCATAGAGTGAGTTGTTAAGGTTTCCCAGCAACTTTTGATACTTCCAGCGCATAATTTCGGCGTCCGCAACAGCGGAAAAATTAGCCTGATTTAGCGCTTCGGTCACTTTGATGATTATGTCGTCAACTCCCTTCGGGTAACACCCGGCATCCAGCACACCAGACTTGTTAGCGCTGTTGCACTCAACAATGCCGGGCTCAAAGTGATTACCCGGTAACATCACAACCATGCCGTAAACATGGGTAAACAGTCGAAGTGCCTCGCGTTCATTGTTTACACCATTCTGACAACAGACCACGGGGATATCTGGTCCGGCCGCGGCTAACAAATCCTGTAATGCGTGCAACGTCTGCTGACCTTTTACCGTGAGAATGACAACGTCATCCCGGTGAAATTCTATCTGCTCAGGGTGGCTCACAATGGGTATCCGGAGCGTCACCGTGCGGTTGGGTGTTTTGAAAGTCAGACCCTGGGTTTTGATCGCCTCATAGTGCGCACCACGGGCAATAAGCAGCACGTCATAACCATGATCAAACAACTCGGCGCCAATCGTTCCACCAACCGCCCCCGCACCGAATATAATAAATCGCATAATCTGAGCCTTCTGAGATATCCCAGGCAAAAAATAAAGTTTACCCGAGCGATTCAATTTTTGCTCTGGTTGAAAGATGTTTCACTCAACCGGGGAATAATCCCTGTTGGAAAATCAACCCAGGTGCCTGGCTTTTTACGTATACTCCCTGGCATCCAAAGAACCTTTGACCATTCACCAGCAAGACGGAGGCACCAGGATGCGCCGACTACTCTTATTGTGCTCTATTCTCATGGGCTGCGTCCCACTACAGGCAATGGAACCTCGAACTGAGCACACATTTCAACTCGGGAAAGGCGAAGCAGCACCAGCCGTCACTCTGAATGAGATTGCATGGCTCGCGGGAAGCTGGACTGGAACTGCCTTTGGCAAACACTTTGAAGAGGTATGGAATCCACCCTCCTCCGGTTCAATGGTTGGCTTGTTCAAGTTGATGAATGGCGACACCGTCGAATTTTATGAACTGATGACCATCAGCAGCATTGAGGGTAGATTAAGCCTCAGGGTTAAACATTTTTCTGCAGATTTTGTCGCCTGGGAAGATAAAACGGACTTTGTCGACTTCAAGTTGGTTGGGATCGAAGCTAGTGCTGTGCATTTTTCAGGGATTAGTTTCTATCGAAGAGGTCCGAACAAGCTGGAAGGCTATATAGTCATGCGTAGCAATGGCCAGATCAGCGAAGAAAAACTGGTCTATGAAAGGGTTGGAAACGATAAGCACAAGCACGATTAACAGCCCACCAATTGCCTGATAGACTGATGACTTTCAAAACCACCGGCCGCCGATAATGAGCTACCTTGATCAAGCATTGAAAACAGAGCAGTTTCTCTCGTCCCAACAGGTTGATACTGAGGCTGGCATCAGTTGGAACAGAGTACCGGGCGGCAAGCCAACCCATTCTCTCTATCACGGTTCCGCCGGTATTATATTGTTCTACATAGAACTATATTTGGCGACCGGTCGGGAAAACTATCTCGAAACTGCCCGCAATGCCGGTAACAATCTACTGGCCTATGTGAACAAAAAAGCGGAGCAGGAAGCATTCATCACCATCGGCTTTTATAGCGGATGGCCGGGTTACGTTTACGCCCTCAACGAACTTTATAAAGTGAGCGGGGATATCAATCACCAGCAAGGTGCGAGGTTGGCATTAGATCGAATTACCGCACAGTCATCTGAGCTTGGTCATGGTATCGGCTGGATTGAACCCATTCCTTTTTCGGATATCACAGGGATCAAGGGGGAAAGAGAAGTCATCGATCTTTCCGTCGGCGCAGCAGGCGCCGGTGTCATCTACCTCTATGCCTTTCGCGAAGGCTTGCTGAAAGATACAACCCTCGCAGAAAAAACCGCTGACAGATTGCTTGAAGTTGGCCAGAAGACCCCGGATGGTATGCGCTGGTTGATGATGACGGATATGCCCTTTCCATTTACCGCACCAAATTTTGCCCACGGGGGTGCTGGCGTCGGCTATTTTCTCGCTGATCTGTACCGGGAGACCCACAACCAGGCATATCTTGATGCCGCCATCTCCGCTGCTGACTATGTGAAAAGCAAATCCGTTCCCTCGGGTGAAGGCCTGCTCGTCTGTCACACGGAAGAACAACAGCCACCAACCACATTTTATCTCGGCGTATGTCATGGACCCGCCGGTACCGGCAGGTTTATGTACTTACTCGGCGAGATCACAAAAGACAGCAGTTACATGGACTGGGTTGGCGCCAACTTTAAAGGATTACTGAGTACTGGCGCACCCGAACAACGGAGCAAGGGGCTTTGGCAAAACTATGGTCAGTGTTGCGGTGATGCAGGCATCGGTGACTACGCTTTGTTTTTGTACAACGTCACTAAAGAAGATAGCTACCTCGATTATGCCCGGCATACAGCCGATCATGTGATTAACCGGGGCAACAACTCCAGGGGTTTGTGCTGGGAAACCGCTGAACACAGGGACAGAAATGATTTTGTTGAATCCCAGACCGGTTATATGCAGGGTGCTGCGGGCGTTGCGAGTTTTCTACTACACCTGAATTCAGTGCTGGATAACAAACCAGTCAAACTGATTTTACCGGAAACGCCCTTTCAATATCAGTACGCGACATAACCGGAAACTTGCACGACTATGACAAAATCCAGATTAGAGTGAGCAGTCAATGAGCGCCAGGACTTATTGGCAGAACACATTTAGTCGATTCGATTTTAAAGCCGGTACGCTCAAGGCCGATATTGTCGCAGGTTTAACAGTCTCGTTAGTTGCAATTCCCCAGTCACTTGCCTATGCGCAACTGGCTGGTGTACCGGCATACTACGGATTGTATGCAGCCCTGATTCCAACTTTGATGGGTGCACTTTTTGGCTCATCCAATCAACTGTCAACCGGTCCGGTCGCCATGACCTCACTGCTGACGGCAGCAAGCGTTGCTCCCCTGGCGGCACAGGGCACTGACCTGTTCTATTCATACGTCATACTGCTTGCTCTAATCTCAGGACTGATCCAAATAGCATTTGGGGCCATGCGCGCCGGTATCCTGCTGAATTTTCTCTCAAACCCGGTGCTTATGGGTTTTATTAATGCAGCAGCAATTATTATTGGGCTCTCGCAATTGCCGACACTGATGGGGATACCCACGGCACAGTCTGCACACTTGTTACTCGACATAAGCCAGGTCGTCTTACACCTTGATCAACTTCACCTGCCATCGCTCGCATTTGGATTGGCGGCAATGACCTTGTTGATCAGCTTCAAGCAATTTGCGCCGCGGATTCCCGGCGTTCTTGTCACCGTTGTCATTCTCACATTCGTTAGCTACTGGATAGGCTATGGTTCCATGGGCGGCAGTGTCATCGGTGTGGTTCCTGGCGGGCTGCCGACATTGAGCGTGCCACCATTCGATTGGCAGGCCACGGTTGCACTGTTACCCGCAGGTTTTGTCATCGCATTGATCAGCTTTATGGAAGCCATGTCGAGTTGCAAGGTCATCTCTATCAAAACCCGTCAACCCTGGGATGAAAACAGGGAACTGATTGGGCAAGGACTCGCCAAGGTCGCCGCAGCGTTCAGCCAATCAATGCCCGTCAGCGGCTCTTTTTCACGTTCCGCGTTAAATCTTGCCTCGGGTGCGAGAACACCTCTCGCGTCTATTATATCTGCAATGTTTGTACTGCTCACCCTGCTGTTTTTCACATCCTTGCTCCACCATTTACCGAAACCAGTGCTGGCGGCGATTATTATGATGGCAGTGCTCAATCTCATCAATTTTGAATCTATCCGGAATGCCTGGCAGGCAAGCAAAGACGACGGTGTTGCTGCGATCATCACCTTTATCGCAACACTTGCATTTGCACCCAATATCCAAAACGGTATTCTAACCGGCATTTTGCTATCACTGGCATTGCTTCTGTTTCGAATGATGCGCCCCCGGGTTGCGGTGCTGGGTAAACACAGCGATACAACGCTCCGTGATGCTGTGCTGCATAAACTGCCCCCCTTACATCCTGGGTTAGGTGCCATTCGGTTTGACGGCGCCCTGCGTTTTGTCAACGTCTCTTATTTTGAAAATGCATTGCTCAAGCTGGAGCGAGAAAACCCGGAGATGGTTTGCATTCTGGTGCAATCTAGCGGTATTAACCAGATTGACGCTTCAGGCATCGAGATGTTGCGTAATCTACTGGAACGATTAAAAAGCAATGGCATACAACTGACCTTCAGTTCCGTCAAACATCAAGTATCCAAAGTCATGTCAAATACGGGGCTCATCGACCAAATTGGTCACAAGAATATTTTTGCCACCGACAAGGATGCGGTTGAGGAGTTATGTGACAGACTAAACCAGTCGCCACCGACACCTGCCAGCACAGAATAGTATTAAGTCTCAGAAAGAACTGGCATGGGACATTAACCAGGTAACACAGCGACACACATCGGGAAAAAAACAATGTCAGAAAATAATGGAATAAAAATTATCTATGAAGAATCAATCGTCAGGTTGGTACTAGACCGCCCCAAACAACTGAATGCACTTAACGACGATATTCGCAAAGAAATTGCCGCTACACTCAACGAACTGATGGAGCGCCCTGACATTCGATTGCTGGTCCTAAGCGGTGAAGGTAAATCTTTTTGTTCAGGCGCTGATTTGAAAACAACCTCCTATCCCAGGGTCGAAGGCGACTGGTCTACGCGAAGAAATCGTACCGCAACCTGGCAGCGTTTACTGGAGCAACTGGACCGCATCCCCCAGGTCAGCATCGCCTCTATCCAGGGTCACGTCATTGGTGGTGGTGCTCTTTTGGCCACAGCCTGTGACTTCAGAGTTGTCTCTGAAAATGTAGTATTTCGGATACCTGAACTGGCACTGGGCATTCCAAATGTCTGGAACGGTACACCACTACTTGCGCGAGAAGTTGGCTTGCCAACGACCCGCGATTGGGTGATGACGGCACGTAAAGTCAACGCCCAGGAATTAAAGCAGAGTGGCTGGGCGCAACGGGTGACGTCTCTGGACAAGTTAACTGAAGAAACAGAGAAACTTGTCAAAGAACTCATGGATATTCCGCCTGCGTCACTTGCAATGACCCGGTCATTAACCTCGGCGCTCGGCAGGTCTGCTTCCGGCATGTCCATGGGGTGGGCAGATGCAGACCTGCAGCAATGGGCCTTTACTGAAGACGAGTACAAAGAAACCATTCGCAGCTATACCAAAAATATTGGGGACAAGCCGACAAAGTAGCAAGACCCTGTGGAAGACCTTACTCTGATGGCACAATTCGCATAATTGTTCGCCGGGCTTTTTCTGAAAGTTCGTCTACACTTCAGTAGAAGAGTGCCGCATTGAGATTTCACCTGAACAATACTCTTTCAGTATCGAGTTAGTGCTAGATAAAACAAGTACTGGAAATATTCATGACCCCCACCACAACCAGTTTTGATCACCTACAGGTTTACAAAATCACCTGCGTACTAGCGGTGGTTGCGTTTGCTGCAGACGGCTATCTATCTGATCAACGCTGGAATTATCCCGATATTGTTCTCAATCTTCGTCTTGCTCTAATTGTCATTGCCACCGCACTGTTTGTCGCGCTTTCAACGAATAAGGCAGTTCAACAATTCTCGGGTGAGTTGATTCTGTTGGCATGTATTGTTGCCTACTTTTACTGCGCAATTGCTAGTCAGTCGACAAACCAGGGTATCGACGAAGTACTTGGTTCCATTCTTACACTTTGTGCCTCTGCAACCATTTTTCACAGAATCAGCCTGGTACTGACTGCATTGCTCAGCGGCACAGTCATTTATCTTTTCTATGCACTGCAAGTACCAGACCCCGAAGTCTCTTTTGAGAAATTTGCGGTGACTATCCTCCTCTTTACTTCAGTTTTTTTCGTCATGATCAGCTCCAACATCACTGCGCGACGAAAACAAAGTCAATCTGAGCAAATTGCAAATGCCTGGTTCGATAGCGCCGCAGATGCCTTGATTCGAACAACAACCGATGCATCCGAACCATTTAAGGTGAACAAGGCAGCAATCGAACTTTTTGGTACCGCTGATCAAAAGGAAATCATCGATAGATTGTTGGCTGCTTTTCTAAAAGAACAACAACCGGAGAAAAGCCGCGAAATGTGGCTTCAGAATGCCACAGATCTCGATGAGCTAGATGAAGTGCTGGCACTTCAAACTGTTCAGGGAGCCAAATTTTGGGGAGACCTCTCTATCAGGAAGATACAGATAGGCGAAGAACAGCTCACACTAGCGCGCATCTCGGATGTGTCAGCGAGGATCAATCATGATCAGGCTCGAGAAGCTGCGATCCTTGAAGCAGAGAAGGCTGTACACACTCGAACCCGGTTTCTTGCCAACATGAGCCATGAAATACGCACGCCGATGAACGGGGTTATCGGCATGACATCTTTGTTACTGGACACCCAACTCAACGACCAGCAACGCGAATTTCTCGATACCATAAGAATGAGCGGCGACTCATTGCTCTCAATCATCAATGAAATCCTCGATTTTTCCAAAATTGAGGCTGACCAGATCGAACTGGACATACGCGAGTTTGACCTCGAAAGATGCATCGTTGATGCCTTGAGCATTGTCGGTCCAGCGGCCCGGGACAAAGGCTTGGAGCTTGTCCTTGGTATGGATGCCAGAGCGCCGTATATGTACAAAGGTGATGATTCCAGAATTCAGCAGGTGCTCGTGAATCTGCTTTCAAATGCCGTGAAGTTCACAAGCTCAGGGGCCGTGTCAGTGAAGGTCACCACCACCGTGCCAGTCAGAGAGAACAAAGATTGTAAGGTAATGTTTGATGTCGTTGATAGCGGCGTTGGCATTGAGGCAAGCAAACTTTCAAGCCTTTTCGACCCATTCACGCAGGCAGATTCATCAACGACGAGAAAATTTGGTGGTACAGGACTGGGACTGACCATCAGCAAGCGGCTTGCCATCTTGATGGGTGGTGATGTCTCTGTAACGAGTCAACCGGGTCAGGGATCATGTTTTAGTTTTAGCTGTTCCCTGGGTCTAATCAACCCGCCATTAAAAGTTGGCGCTTTCGAGATATTAAATACCAAACGATTACTCTTAATCTGTTCGGAAACAGCAAAACCTTTAAGCGAATTTACTTTAAGCGGACTGAATCTGGACATAACAACTCGCAACCTGGAGCAACCAACGGAAGCGATCGAGGATCCGGAAACTTTTGAGCTCGTAATGGTAGACGCTAACGATGAAGCACTGCCGAATCTTCAAGCGTTACTCCGAGATGCTAACATTCAAGCGCCTTTGCTTGTGGTGGCTCCGATCGGCTCCAAACACTTTCTCACAGGTGAGTATGCTCAGGTTGTCTCTAAACCAATAAGACCCTCTGAACTCGTCACTGCAATGGCTGAGACCCTGTCGGGAGAATTCCGCGACTCAAAGGCCAGAGGAATCGAAAAATTGCCACCACTAAACGTCCAAAACCTTTCGTTCCTACTCGCAGAAGATAATATCGTCAACCAGAAGGTTGCCCTGAATATGTTCAAACGATTAGGCATACACGCAGACGCCGTCGGCAATGGAAAGGAGGCGGTAGAGATTCTCCACCAGCGACACTACGATGTTGTATTCATGGACATGCAAATGCCGGAGATAGACGGCCTTGAGGCAAGCGTCCTCATTCGCCAGTCACCTGATCTGGACCAACCCTACATCATCGCGATGACAGCCAATGCGATGCATGAAGACCAGGAGCATTGTATAGCGGCGGGCATGGATGGTTATCTTGCAAAACCGGTCAGACTGACGGATGTTCACAAGTCAATTTCAACCGCCCTGGACCACATGGCTCATTAGCAACAACATCTGTTCAAGACGGTGTAATTAACTCCCCAGCCTGGCGACCGTTTGTCTGAATTGGGGTTTGTTTTTTGCCCATCACAGGGCAAATGACCTACCCTGTCAGTCTCTTTTCGTGGCTTTTAACCATTTGGTAAAGGGTGTTGAACAAAAAACTCACATCACGTTGTAACCTCCAGATTGAAGCCTATAAACCTGATCTCGTCTGGCTGATTTTTGATGGTTGCATCGATCGTGAAGCAATGAGTGAAGCCGCCAACCGAATCAGCGATGGCAAAAAATATCGTTACCGAAACAGAGTTTGGGATGTTCGCGGATGTGAACTCGACCTTCCTCACGAAGACATCATCAAACTGGTTTCCAAATCGAACAAGCTTCAAACAGGGGGCTCTTGTGTTGCAACCCTGGTCGACAGACAACTTCACTTTGGGCTGGTTCGAATATTTTCTGCCTATGCCGACGAGGGCAAAAAGGCACACCAGATTTGCCTTGATGAAGCCGACCTGGATCCGCTACTGAAAAAGCCACTGGGACAGGGTGATATGTCCGCAACATAAAACCAACGATTGAGACCTGGCCCTTTAGCTCTAACTACCCGGTTGGGTCACGATAACCCGTACTTCAGGTTGATTAGAATTGTTGCTCAGCCAGCATAGACTTCCGCATGATTAAAACCCATGGTATCCCGCCCGCTCACAATCGGTAACACATGGTTTTGTGAATCATATTTCAGCACACGAACAATAGGCGGAATCATCCTGATGGATAATCCACAGCGCTGCAAGCTGGAATTATTAATATCAGAATGGTGCAGTACCCGTTCGTTAAATAATATGAATTGACCCGGCTCAAGTTCAATATCGACAGCAAGGCTAGTATCAATCGTTGCCGGATCAACCATTTCAAGAAATGCCATATCCGGCGTTGCCTTTATATGCGGCATTAACTTCCGATGCGACCCGGGGATAATTTGCATACACGCATTCTCACGTTTGACCCTGTCAATCGCTAACCACGCTGAAATAATCACTGGTGGCTCCAACGGCCAATAGTTGTAATCCTGGTGCCAGGGTATCTCTTTTGCGCCTGGGCCCTTGTCGAAAAAATGAGCACGCCACAGCAGCAGGTTCTCACCGTAAATACTCGTCATCCGGGATACCATTTCCGGCAATGTAGATAAGCGGTATGCCAGCGGAGAATCAAGGAACCTGTTGTGGTGGCGGGGTATAAGGCGTGCGTGCCAACCTTCCTCGGGCCAGGGCACAGGGTCTGATTGCAATAGTCGAGTGATATCAGCCCTCAGGTCGATCATTGTTGCAGCGGGCATCGCATCGAATGGACCCAGGTATCCTTGCCGGTGAAATTGTTCGACTTCAATTTTATTTAACCGTGTCGTCACTTCATTATCTCCTGAAGGTCTAGCCTCGTGGTCATACAATCACTTTTTTGCCTGCCGAACCATTTCCGCCACATCAGCCAACAACCGTTTGGCATTAAAAATTGTGCCATTCTTGATGGTATACGAAACACCGCCAACCCGCTCAAGTTTGCCCTCAGATCGATTCAGTTTCATGTGTCCAGTGCCGTAAAGTAATTTGAAGTTGGCAACGGGATTTCCCGCCACAAGTACAATATCTGCCTGTTTACCGGGCGTAATCGAACCAATCTGATCTTCCAACCCCATCAGTTCGGCGCCATTTAGGGTGGCTGCCTGAATAACTTCAAGCGGATGAAAACCAGCCTCCTGTAATAGTTCCAATTCGCGAATATAAGCAAAGCCAAATAGTTTGAAGATAAACCCCGCATCGGAACCTGCGGCAACCCGACCACCCAGGTTCTTGTACTCATTGACAAACTGCATCCAGCGTTTGAAATTATTTCCCCAGGCAACCTCGTCAGCCGTGGTCCAGTCAAAATGGTAAGAGCCATGTAATCTTGGATCAGGCATAAAAAACTTTTGCAGTGCAGGCCATGTATAAGTTGCATGCCATTCAGCATCCCGCGCGCGCATCACATCCCGATTAGCCTCATAAATTGTAAAAGTTGGTACAAGCGTAAACTCAAGCGCCAGCATCTCGTTCATCACCGCCTGCCAATGTGCAGAGCCAGGTTCAGCGGCCTGCTCCCAGAGTCTGCCCGCTTCAGAAAAACGCCACTGCTCATCGGCATAATTGTAATCCGGTGGGTAGTTCTGAATACGCCTGTCTGTAAAAAGCGCCTCGGGTAAACCATACCAGTGCTCCATCGAGTCAAGTCCTGCCCTGGCACTGTCCAGCGCATTCACATGGTAGACACCATTCTGGTCGTGATGGCTTGCAGTGCCAATGCCCAGTTTTTTTGCCTCATCGTAAACCGCGATCAATGCCTCCCGGGTGCCACCTCTTAATTTCACACCAAGGGCACCTTTCTTGACTACCGCCCGAACCCATTTTCGGGCCTCGCTTGCGTCTACCACCTGACTGCCGGGAAACATGGCGTAAGGGATAATTCTTGGCGCTACAATTAATCCGTCAGCGCTACGGCGGGCATGGTCTACCGTCCAACCCAACCCCATCGTTGACCCTGTCTCCCGCACCGTGGTTATCCCGTGGGCCAACCAAAGCTTGAAGACGTATTCCGGTGGCGTAAGCGGACCCGCCAGTGCCTGACTGGGTGTGCCGATATGTGTGTGAGCATCAATCAACCCCGGCAAAGCTGTCATGCCCGCACCATCTATTCGATACTCCCCATTAATCTCTACCAGAGGTATTGTGTTGGAACCGTTAGACTTGTTGCTTGCTGCCGGTGGCCGCTTTGAATCTCGAGCACGGGCAGGCATGGCTGTGCGTATCGCAACAATTTTGTCCTTTTCGATATGAATATTTACCGGTCCCCGGGGCGGCGAACCGAGTCCATCGATTAACATCACATTTTCAATCACAAGCTTTGGAAATGGGCCTGCAGATTCATCCGCGCTTTTCGCGGGCGCTGGAGCAGGTGCCTCAATGCCATATTTACCCAGCGATTCAATACCTTCTTCACCTGGGCTTGCAACTAATCGAGGCGTAATGCCGAGGCTCACCAGCATCAGTACTGTTAGAATGAGTTTTCCCATTATTTTATCTCCATCGCTGTGTTTATTTTTGTTGCTGTAAGAGCGCCCTATCGGGATCCGGCACTCTGCAATTTGCCTCGATCACTTGCCAGCGTCTTTATTCCCGCAGATCAACACACTATAAGGTTGTTAGCAGAGAACCCGGGCCCCTTGTAGTCAGCAGCTGCAGTACTCTAATCTGCCTGATATAACACCATAAAAATTCAAAAGTTTTCCAATCGATCAATTCAGCGGTCACTGGCAGGAATTCTGCAGTAAATTCTTCTCGAACGCCAACCAGTCAAAGCGCTCTGGTATGACCAATGTATGGCACTACCAAATTTGGTCTCAGGAATCTTTGCCAGCCAGTGACCCACTGGATAGAATGAACACACATCCTTCGATCGGACGTTAACCTCATGAAACTCCTGCTTGTTCTCATTTTATTGATTTCGAACACATGGGTCTATGCCGCCGCGCTAAAACCTCTGAGAGTGGGTG
>Ga0206123_10003964_pt1 | contig 11880 bp, 9 predicted proteins | sample Helgoland_Spring_2_FD_160086 | JGI IMG/M metagenome (GOLD analysis project Ga0206123, IMG submission 160086) | Pelagic subsurface seawater microbial communities from Kabeltonne, Helgoland, North Sea - Helgoland_Spring_Bloom_20160316_1 | ecosystem: Environmental > Aquatic > Marine > Epipelagic ... | reverse complement strand
CATACATGTTTGGTAGCTTGTTTCTGCATTACTTGGAAAAGAATTTACAGTTAACATACTTGTCGCATCATCCACATGAGCCAATGATAAAACATCATTTGTAATACTGAAATCTCGAACATATGTATTGTCAAAATCTGACTCATCGGTTTGACCATCGATAGCGATACTGTAAGTCAACTTATAGTTTCCTAACTCCCAAGAAGCAGCAGAAACAGAAGAGAATTCTGTTGGGTTACCATTAAAAATTGCTAAAGTATCACCTGATGCAATAAAAGCAGAAACTGTGTTCGTGTAAACATTTCCTGAAGGACCATCCACTGAAGCTGTTACGCTAAAAGTATTGTCATCAGAACCAAAGTTATACATTTGCATTCCAACTTGGAAAGTATAATTATTATTTGCCATTGCCTGTGGAATTGAACCATAACGTGGATTTAACACATCAGACTCTGAAGAACCTCCGTCATTGGCATAAAGGTTTTGCTTGTTACCCATAAACATAACAACCTCCCCATTTAACATTTCAGCAACAATTGTAGCTCCATCAGGCTCGCTTACCATAACCAAAGGTATGGTCACATTCAATCCATCATCACCACCAGCCATGCCAACGGCATCCCCAGTATGGTTGATTATGATACAACCAACAGCACCAGCAACTTGTGCATTGTATGCTTTGGTTCCAAATTGACATGAACCTCTATAAAAAACAGCAATTTTACCCGTTAAATCATTAACCAATGGGTTACAAGATTCTTGAGCTAAGGGATGTTGGTATGCATATAGCTCATTTACACCAGGAGTCCCATCATCCACCAACATAATTGGTGCTTCAACAAAGGTATTCGGTACCAAGAAATCTGGACAAGACCAGTCTCCGCCAGCAGGATCGGCCCATTCAAATGCAAAATTGTTAGCAATTGCAGCAGGAGAAACTCCTCTTACAACTACTTGGGCATTACTTGCAAATGCAAATACTACCACGATTAAAGAAAGTATTAATTTTTTCATAAATATATTTTTAGTGTAACACGAATTTAATACAAAATTGACAATATTAAAAACATAAAGAAAAGTATCTAACCATATTTAGATAATACCCCATACATTTCAATTAAAATGTCTCGATTGAAGTTACTTTGATCTTGAATAATTCTCCGAAACCTTTTCCCAATCTACGACGTTAAAAAACGCGTTAATGTAATCAGGTCTCCTGTTTTGGTAATTTAAATAGTAAGCATGTTCCCAAACATCAAGACCAAGAACAGGTGTTCCTCCACAGCCCTCACCCATGAGTGGATTGTCTTGATTTGGAGTTGAACAAACTTCAAGCTTTCCATCCGTTACACACAACCAAGCCCAACCAGAACCGAATCGAGTTGCCGCTGCCTTAGAAAAGGCGTCTTTGAATGCTTCAAAAGAACCAAAAGCGCTGTTTATGGCATCCGCAAGTTCTCCCGAAGGATCACCCCCACCGTTTGGAGACATAATTTCCCAAAATAAAGAATGATTATAAAAACCTCCTCCGTTATTTCTAACAGCTGGTTTATCAGAACAATTTGATAAAATATCTACAATCGTTTTGCCCTCTAAGTCTGTTCCTGAAATGGCATTATTAAGATTATTCGTGTATCCCTGGTGGTGTTTGGAGTGATGAATCTCCATAGTTTTTGCATCAATATGTGGTTCAAGTGCATCATATGCATAACTCAAACTGGGTAGTTCAAATGACATTGTTTTTTATTTTTAAAAGTTATAATTCAACTCAAAAATAGACATTTCATAGCAATTGAAATTTCAATACCACTTATTTTTCTTTAGCCATATTGAGTCGAGTATATAAGTAAGGGCATTTTTCGCATGCTTTATACGTATATTTACCCCATGATTCCCTCAAATACAAAAAGACCAATCACAGATTGGCTACCAATGTCTATCAAAGAAGCCTCAAAAAGATCTTGGGAAGATTTTGACGTTATTCTAATATCGGGTGATGCCTATGTAGATCATCCAGCATTTGGAACCTCTGTGGTTGGAAGAATTATTGAAGATGAAGGATTAAAAGTAGGTATTGTCGCACAGCCAAACTGGAAAGACGATTTAAGAGATTTTAAAAAATTAGGAAAGCCAAGATTGTTTTTTGGAATCACTGCAGGATGTATGGATTCTATGGTAAATCATTACACGGCAAATAAACGACTTCGTTCAACAGACGCATATACCCCTGGAGGAGTATCCGGATTTAGACCCGACTACGCTTCCATTGAATATTCCAAAATATTAAAAGACTTATTTCCTGAAACACCTGTTTTATTGGGAGGAATAGAAGCTTCTTTAAGGAGAGTGACTCATTATGATTATTGGAAAGATGAGCTTATGCCTTCCATTCTCGTTGATTCAAAAGCAGATGCCCTTGTCTATGGAATGGGAGATCAACCACTTAGAGAGATTTTAAGATTGCTCAAAAAAGGAGTCCCTTTTGAACACATCAAGACCATAAAACAAGTTGCTTTTCTTCAAAATGAAGAACTTGAGCTACCTAAAGTAAAATCTTGGGAAACAGTAGAGCTTTCTAGTCACGAAACCTGCCTTAAAGACAAGCTCAAATATGCTGCAAATTTTAAAATTGTCGAGGTTGAATCAAACAAATGGCAAGCCAATAGAATAACTCAAAATGTAAATGGGAAAACACTCATTATAAATCCCCCATACAAGACGATGAGCGAAAAGGAAATTGACACGTCCTTTGACCTACCCTATACAAGAGAACCTCATCCGAAGTATAAAAAAAGAGGAGCTATTCCTGCCTATGAAATGATCAAGTTCTCCATCAATATGCATCGAGGATGTTTCGGAGGATGTAGTTTTTGCACCATTTCTGCTCATCAAGGAAAATTTATTGCATCCAGAAGTGAAAAATCGATTCTAAATGAACTCGAAGAGCTTGTTGATCTTCCCGATTTTAAAGGCTACATCTCAGATTTAGGAGGTCCTTCTGCGAACATGTATAAAATGAAGGGAAAAGATGAATCTATATGTGAGAAATGTGTTTCCCCGAGTTGCATACACCCGGTGATTTGCAATAATTTGGATACCTCTCACAAATCAATGACAGATCTTTACAAAAAAGTAGACAAACATCCGAAAGTGAAAAAGGCCTTTGTCGGATCAGGAATCAGATATGATTTGTTGGTGGATGATTTCAATAAGAACAATGCCGATGGCAACCATGACGAATACATTGAGCAAGTCATCACGAGGCATGTTAGTGGTCGCTTGAAGGTAGCGCCAGAACACACCTCTGATCAAACCTTGAAAGTAATGCGCAAACCCTCGTTCAAGTACTTTCATAAGTTCAAAGAAAAGTATGATAAAATTTCAGAAAAGCATCAGCTAAATCAACAGCTAGTCCCTTATTTTATTTCCTCTCATCCAGGCTGTGATGATGCCGACATGGCCAACCTTGCCGCGGAAACAAAGGACATGGGATTTCAATTAGAGCAGGTGCAAGATTTCACACCGACCCCCATGACTGTGGCTACGGTAATTTATTATGCAGGAGTTCATCCTTACACATTAAAACCCATTGAGACGGTTAAAACCAAAGAAGAAAAGCAAGATCAAAACAAATTTTTCTTTTGGTACAAAAAAGAGAACAGAAATTGGATTAAGAATAAACTTCAAAAAGCCCAGAGACCTGATTTAATTGAAAAACTCGTTGGCAATGACAAGCCAAAAGAAATGCCACCCTGGCTCGAGAAAAGAAGAAGAAATAGGAAATAAGTAGATTTTAGTTCAATTGAGATTCAATAAAGTCCAATGCTTTTGTTCCAAAAGAATTGTTATTCCATATTTGAATATTGCCTTTGTAATAAAACAAATATGTAGGATAAGACCCCTTAACCAAATCTCGAAGCGTTTTATCCGACCTAATCATTGAATATTTCAACCCTGCTTTTCGCAGTTCCTTTTCGAGCTTGCCTTCCTTTGCTCCCAATGAAACAATTTTATACTCAATACTCAAATTCGGATTCCTTTTTTTAAATTGATTAATCAAATTGATAGAGGAAATACAATAAGGACAGTTTGGTAAAGAAACAATTTCAAAACGATTTTTGGTTTTAAGCGAATCAACTTCATTTTGAACAACACGATATTCATTTTTTATATCCGAATGATAAATGGGATAAAATGCAAAATATAGGCTACAAGGAGCGAGACCTAACAAAATAAACAGGACCAATTTGAATTTGAACTTTCTTGTTTTCTTCCAAATCAAATAACAAAGAGATGCTGATAAAAAAAGCAACAAAATTAGAGGCATAATTTTGGTCATTTGCCAAGAAAGGCCCGTCGACAGTAAAAGCAATTCAATCCAATTCATTTTCAATGATAAAAATAATCAATTCATGGAATGAATAGTTAAAATGAAAACTATTTCAACGTAGACATGCCACCATCAACGCCAATCGTTTGACCTGTCATCCATTCATTTTCAAGACACAATTGAACAGCTTTGGCAATATCGATCGGTTGTCCTATTTTCTTTAACGGATGTCTCATCGCAGCGTTTTCTTTTTTTTGCTCTGTATCAAGTAACCCTTCCGCCAAGGATGTTTCGGTCAAAGAAGGATTTACAATATTTACTCTAATATTTGGCGCCCATTCCGCGGCAAGACTTCTGCCAAGTGCTTCTAATCCTCCCTTAGCTGCGGCAATTGAAGCGTGAAAAGACATTCCTTGATGGGCCGCAACAGTGCCAAAAAGAACAATAGACCCTTTGTTTCTTTTTAGATCTCGGAAGTATTTTTGAATCACACGTACTGCGCCCAACACATTCATCTGAAAATCTTGTAAAAAATCTTCTTCACTTAACCGATGAAATGGCTTTAAATTTATGGATCCTGGGCAGTAAACCAACCCCGAAAGGTTGTCAAGATCAGGCAAATCATCTTTAAGAACATCACATACAAAGTGATTTTCTAATGCGCTTTCATTTCTTGAAAACACGACACATTCGTATTCAGAAAGCAAATCAACAACTGACTGACCTATTCCTTTTGTCCCACCAACTACTAAAATTTTCTTTTTCATATATTCAAAACAAGTTCATATTTGAAATGTTTAAGATTGACAGGACATTTAATATTTGTTGTAGCAATGACTTAAATGTGTTATTTTTGCTTTAAATAAAAGGTTATTTAAATTTAATCTAAATAAAAAGAAATGATTACCGTTACGGATTCTGCTAAAAAACAAGCCATACACCTCATGGAAGATGACGATAAAAAAGGTTTTTTTATCCGCGTTGGAGTAGAAGGTGGTGGATGTTCAGGTTTAATGTATCAATTGACATTTGACAATACGAGAAAAGAAGGAGACTCTAGTTTCGAAGATAACGGGATAGAAGTCGTTGTTGACAAAAAAAGTTATCTCTACTTAATGGGAACTATTTTAGATTTTTCTGGAGGACTCAATGGTAAAGGATTTGTATTTAAAAACCCCAATGCCGATAGAACATGCGGATGCGGAGAATCTTTTTCAGTCTAACCGATACAACACTTATTTAAATGGCTCAATATACTGAAAACGAACTCGCAAAAGACTTAGACAAGCAAGATTACAAGTTTGGCTTTGTCACTGACGTGGAAACTGATAAAATTCCAGAAGGTCTAAATGAAGATATCATTCGTCTCATTTCTTCTAAAAAAAATGAGCCTTCATGGCTTTTGGAATACCGATTAAAATCATTTGAAATTTGGAAAAGCATGGCAGAGCCCAATTGGGCACATGTCAGATACAAGAAACCAGATTTTCAAAAAATCATCTATTACGCGGCTCCAACACAAACCAAGAAATATGAATCATGGGATGATGTTGACCCTGAAATGAAAGAAACCATGGCCAAGCTAGGGATTTCTTTAGAGGAGCAAAAAAAACTGACTGGCGTAGCTGTGGATTTTGTAATGGATTCGGTGTCAGTTGCAACATCTTTCAAATCAAAACTTAAAGAACTCGGAATTATTTTCTGTTCTTTTTCGGAAGCCGTTCAAGAATATCCTGAACTTGTAAAAGAACACATGGGAACCGTAGTTCCAAATACAGACAATTTTTACGCTGCACTCAACAGTGCGGTATTCACAGATGGTTCCTTTTGCTATATCCCAAAGGGTGTTAGATGTCCTATGGAGCTCTCTACATATTTTAGAATTAATGCTGGAGGCACGGGACAATTTGAACGCACATTGGTCATTGCTGATGAGGGCTCTTATGTTTCCTACCTGGAAGGTTGTACTGCTCCACAACGTGATGAAAATCAATTACACGCCGCTGTTGTTGAGCTCAAAGCAATGAATGATGCAGAAATCAAGTATTCTACTGTTCAGAATTGGTATCCGGGAGATGAAAACGGTCTTGGTGGTATTTTTAACTTTGTAACAAAAAGAGGTATCTGCGAAACAAACGCAAAAATTTCTTGGACACAAGTTGAAACAGGATCGGCAGTTACATGGAAGTATCCATCATGCATATTAAAAGGAGACGGTTCTATTGGTGAGTTTTATTCTGTAGCTGTTACAAACAATTATCAACAAGCCGATACTGGAACCAAAATGATTCACCTCGGGAAAAGAACAAAGAGCACTATTATTTCAAAGGGGATATCTGCAGGAAATTCTGAAAACTCATATCGAGGATTGGTTCAAATTCAAAAAAACGCACATGGTGCAAGAAATTTCTCTCAATGTGATTCATTATTAATGACTGATCATTGCGGGGCCCATACCTTTCCATATATAGAATGTAAAAACCCAAGTGCTCAAATTGAACACGAAGCCACAACTTCTAAAATCGGAGAAGATCAGTTGTTCTATTGTAAACAGAGAGGAATATCTGAAGAAAAAGCGATAAGCTTAATTGTAAACGGATATTGCAAAGAAGTATTAAATCAGCTTCCTATGGAGTTTGCTGTTGAAGCACAAAAACTATTAGCCATTAGCTTAGAAGGGTCAGTAGGATAAATCAAAAAGACATGATTGAAATAAAAAATTTACACGCAAAGATTGAAGGTAAAGAAATCCTTAAAGGACTAAACCTTAAAGTTAACGCTGGGGAGGTACATGCCATAATGGGACCTAATGGCGCTGGAAAAAGTACACTTGCTAGTATCTTAGCGGGACGTGAGGAATATGAAATTATTGAAGGAGAAGTTACGTTTGAAGGTTCAGATCTTCTCGAACTCTCTACGGAAGAAAGAGCGCATTTAGGATTGTTTTTGGCTTTTCAATATCCCGTTGAAATTCCTGGAGTTTCTAATGTGAATTTCCTTCGAACAGCCATCAATGAAATTCGTGATGCAAAAGGGGAAGACCCAATATCAGCGAAAGATTTTATGGCGATGGTTCGTGAAAAATCCAAAATAGTTGAATTAGACAGTAGTTTAGCGTCTCGTTCGGTTAATGAAGGATTTTCCGGTGGAGAAAAGAAGAGAAATGAGATTTTTCAAATGGCGATGCTGAACCCAAAGCTTGCCGTCCTTGATGAGACAGATTCAGGTTTAGACATTGACGCTCTTCGTATAGTCGCGAAAGGTGTAAACACCCTGAAATCTGCAAATAATGCTACAATAGTTATCACCCACTATCAAAGACTCCTAGATTATATTGTTCCAGACTTCGTTCACGTGCTATATGATGGTAGAATTGTGAAAACGGGGAATAAAGAGCTTGCTCTTAAGCTCGAAGAGAAGGGATACGATTGGATCAAAGAGGAAACACAAGTAGGATAAATGATGGAAGACGTGCTTACACAAACAAAATTCGATATACTCAGAACGCGCCTGACTCAAACAGTTCTTCCGCTAACAGAGAAGGCTAAAGAAAAAGCTCAAGCGCTACTTGAATACTCAGACTTTCCAACAAGAAGAAATGAAGCTTGGAAATATACCAATGTAAATGGATTAAATAAACTTCTACTTGATGACTCAGGATCAAAAAGCACAGAGCTAAGTATCATATCAAAAAATGCACAGAGAGTTCATGTTGTAAACGGTCATATTGCCAAAGACCAAACCGATCTTTCTGGTGTTAAAACTTCTTGGAATCTTTTACCAGAGCTAGCTAGTGAAGAACCCTTCGATGCCTTAAATCTACTTTATTGTACCGCTGCGATTGAACTCAATTTTGATGATGTAGAAAATAAGACTATCGAATTGGTGTTTGAAAACACGTGTAATTCAGCAATTTCCCCAAGACTTTTCATCAATTGTAAAAAAGGAGCAAAAGGAACAGTTATTTTAAACTTTCAAGGGGCTCAAGATAATGCAAGTTTTATAAATGTTTCCACCTATGTGGAGGTAGAAGAAAATGCAAATCTAAGTATTCATAAGATTCAAAAAAACGGCACGAATGCATTCGATTTACAACGAGAATATGTGAATCAAGCAGACAATAGTACTTTCACAATGAATACGTTTCCCCTATCCGGAAGGATGACCCGAAATGATTTAATAATCAACGTGAATGGCAACAACTGCGAGACCTTTATGAATGGTGCCTATACATTAAAAGGGAAGTCTCACTGTGACAACCATACCACAGTCGACCATAAAGTTGCCCACTGTTATTCTAAAGAGCTCTATAAAGGAGTCATTGATGACCGTGCCACGAATGTATTTAACGGAAAAGTGTTCGTTCGAAAGGACGCGCAAAAAATAAATGCATTTCAATCTAATGCAAACATTTTATTGAGTGATACAGGCACCGTGAACTCCAAACCCGAGCTCGAGATCTATGCAGATGATGTAAAATGTTCTCATGGATCAACCACCGGTCAATTGGATGAAGAGGCGGTCTTCTATCTGCGGTCGCGAGGATTGTCTGAAAAATCTGCAAAAGAGCTTTTGGTTAAGGCCTTCTTGGGCGAAGTACTTGAAGAAGTGGAGCATGATGATGTTCGTTCCTATGTAGAAGAACAGATTGAACTGCATTTTTTAGCTTAATAATTCCCTGTCGATTTGTACTAAAAAGTCAGCTGCATTGTCTAAATGCTTGCTCTTCTTATCTTCGGACATTCTATTGAAAGAATGCACCATCATCGACATTCTTGGGTTTTTTAAGAAAAAACCCTGATTTACAGAGATGAACCGCCAAAACAAGCCATCCCATACTTCATTCCAAGGACCATTGCCGTAATTGCTCATTTTTTTGATATAGTTGGATCCTCCAATGTAGGGTTTGGTGGCAAAAGTTCCCCCATCAGCAAACTGACTCATACCATAAACATTCGGAACCATAACCCAATCATACGCATCGATAAACAATTCCATAAACCAACGATACACCTCATCCGGATGGAATTCGCACAAAAGCATGAAGTTTCCAAGCACCATAAGTCTTTCTATATGGTGGCAATAACCTGTTTTCAGTACTTTTTTAATGGTGTCGTCAACAGGCTCAATCCCAGTAGTTCCATCATAAAAGCTTTGGGGTATCTTACGATCAAAACCCCAGGAATTTTGTGTTCGAGAGTAGCTTCCTTTACAGACATACATCCCACGAATGAATTCTCTCCACCCCATGATTTGACGAATGAAGCCTTCTAAAGAATTTAATGGTATCTCATTATTTTTGGCAAAAAGCAAACTTTTATTGATCACCTCTCGGGGGGAAATCAAACCTGCATTCATAAGAGGCGAAAGCAAGCTATGGTTTAAAAAGATTTCCTCTTTTACAATTGCATCTTCATAGATTCCAAATTCGTTAAACCGTTCATGTAAAAAATTTTCTAACCAGAGAGCAGATTCCTCAAATGTAATTGGGTATATCCTGTTCTTATCTATAATCCCAGGATGGTCTTTAAAGAAGGATTCTACGTAAGCAAAGGCTTCTTCGAAATATCGATTTGATAGAGGGGATTCAATAACTGGGGGTTTCTTCCCTTTGGGATATTTCTTTCGGTTATCCATATCATAGGTCCACTTCCCTCCTGTCGGGTTGCCATCATTCTCCATCAAAACATTGTGTTTTACACGTTGTTGCTTGTAGAAAGTAGTTTGGAAGAAAGATTTTTTATCGGACCGAAAAAAGCTACTTAGATCTTCATTAGAATTTATAAAATAGGGTGTCTCAAGCTTATTTAAGTACATTCTATCCGTAAACACATGTATTCTCTTTAATAGCCAATTATCTACAGGATCGTAAAATTGAATTTCAGAAATTCCCTTGTGAATTAAATCTTCAAGTAGCGATGAAATAGAAGCGTTTTCGTTAAAGGCATCTATATAAACAACCGTTCTGTTTTTTGACTCAAGATAGGCCTGATAAGCCTTCATTGAGGCTCTGTGAAAAGCTATTTTTTGCTTGTGAAACTTGTATTGTCGAAAAAACAAGTACTCTTCGATGAGATATATGTCGCATCCGTTATCAATTAGCTTGCTTTCAGAAAAAAGCTGATGCGGAAATATCAAATTGACTTTACTTTTGTTTTTTTCCATTATTTCTGGTGTGTGTAATTACAATTCTTTTGCTTTCAATCCTTACTTCTTTATTCCTTCTATGGCCCCATATTTTTTTTCTGGCTTGCTTAGCTACTTCTACTATATCAATCAAAGGTTCAATGCAATCAGAAGAAATATGATGGAACTGGCGATCTAATAGCGTCATTTTCCAGGGCTCATGTATGAATTCAATCGGGACATTTTTTAGTTCAGGAACCCATTTTTTAATAAAGACACCTTTGGGATCATGATCTTGTGACTGTTTGATAGGGTTGTACATTCGAATGGTGTTAACACCTGTTGTTCCTGCCTGCATTTGAAATTGTGGATAATGAATACCTGGCTCATAGTCTAGGAATTGTTGTGCAAGGTGGTAGACACCCGATCTCCAATCGCAGTCCAAATGAAAACACAATACAGATACGAGCATAGCCCGCATTCGAAAATTTATCCAGCCTGTTTCGGAAACACATCTCATACACGCATCTACTAGAGGAATCCCAGTCTTTCCTTGCTTCCAAGCAAGAAGAAACTTAGGATTATTGTCGTGTTCAAGGGTTTCATAGCCTCTGTTGATACAATGTGTTTCATAAGTACATTCTACCTCAAACTTCTGTATAAAATGACAACGCCATTTTAATCTTGTAAGTAATCCATTAAAGCTTCGTTTATAATTTTCGTAATTGGGATTGAACTTTACATAATGAACAGCTTGCTTAACAGATAAATTACCCCAAGCCAAATAGGGTGAAATTCTCCCACATGACTTTCTGCTTTCAAGAGGTTTTGATATATGCCGACTATAATTAGATCCTCTGCCTTCGCAAAAAGAATGAAGATAACGCCAAGCATAATATTCACCAGCCTTTTGAAAACGATCTGGATAGTTCTTGAGTGATGTAGCCAATCCATTCGGAAGTTGAAACGGAAATGTCCCGAAGTCCTGCTCATTTTCCGAATAAATGTTCTTAATCACAGAACTACTCATTGTACTGTACCAGTTTTTATCCCAATTAACCCTATTCTTTATACCTCTAATGATACCGTCTCGTTGAAACTCTTGCCAAATAACATCTCGGTCATTGAAAAAAGACTTTACGCTTTGGTCTCGTAGCCATGTTCTTTTCGTTCCGCTTTCTTGGTATGAAAATACGCGTTGAATGTCAAATACATCACACAAATGCTGGAAAACAGACGGTGCATCACCGAAGAGTATTTCAACCTTTCGATTGAACGGCTTCAGTGACTCGTTCATGTCGATAATGGAATGATATATAAACTGTAAATGTCTTTCAGCATGGTCTGGTTCACTTAAAGCGGATGGTTCAATAATATAAATTGGCAGGTAATTACATATTGAATTATTTTCAGCTTCAAAAAAG
>Ga0206123_10003956_pt1 | contig 11902 bp, 7 predicted proteins | sample Helgoland_Spring_2_FD_160086 | JGI IMG/M metagenome (GOLD analysis project Ga0206123, IMG submission 160086) | Pelagic subsurface seawater microbial communities from Kabeltonne, Helgoland, North Sea - Helgoland_Spring_Bloom_20160316_1 | ecosystem: Environmental > Aquatic > Marine > Epipelagic ... | reverse complement strand
AAGCGACCGAAGTGGCGCTTGACCAGCTCATAGCACTGTCGCAGGAAGCTGCCGCTGCTGGCGTGCGGCCACCACGCTTTGCCTTCGACAGTGTGATCGACAGCGCCAGTCAGATTATCACCGGCGTACCTTTCACCGAGGGTGAGGACAGTGCGATTTGGGCAGATACTCAGCAGAAAATCGCAACCCTTCGGGAAGCCGAAGCTATCAACCAAGCTCAGGCGGACGAGCTGGCAAATGCTGCTCGCGCGGCGCTCGTCGATCATTGGCAACCTGCCTACGAGCGACTGATCGCCTGGCAGCAAGAAGACATCGTGAACGCCAGCGAGATCTCTCAAGGTGTAGGGGCGCTGCCTGATGGCGAGGCTTACTACAATGAGCGGCTTGCCAACCAGACCACCACAGATCTGACCGCGGATGAGATACACCAGATCGGTCTTGATGAAGTCGCTCGATTAAAAGCAGAGATGGAAGTCATTAGAAACAGCGTCGGTTTCGACGGCGACCTAAAGGCGTTCTTTGCCATGCTGCGCGACAGCAAAGACGATCAGCGGCACTACTACCCTGACACCGACGAGGGTCGTCAGGCTTACATCGATGATGCCACTGCCGCGATCGAGAATATTAAAGCCAAGCTAGGAGCCTATTTTGGCATATTGCCCAAGGCGGATCTGGAGGTGAGACGCGTCGAGGCGTTTAGGGAGCAGCCCGGCGCGGCTCAGCACTATTTCCCCGGCACGCCAGACGGTAGCCGCCCCGGCATCTACTACGCACACTTGTCCGATATGACGGCGATGCCAAAAGGCGAACTGGAAGTGATCGCCTACCATGAGGGCCTGCCAGGCCATCATATGCAGATCGCGATCCAGCAGGAGCTAGAAAGCGTGCCGACCTTCCGCACCCAGGCCGGATTTACAGCCTACTCAGAAGGCTGGGGGCTGTACTCGGAGTTTTTAGCAAAGGAAATGGAAGGCACGTACACTGACCCCTACTCAGACTTCGGTCGACTTGGCTCGGAAATCTGGCGCGCGATTCGTCTGGTACTAGACACCGGCTTGCACGCCAAGAACTGGACAGAGGAGCAGGCAGTTCAGTATTTCCTCGACAATTCCGCCATCACCGAGGCGCAGGCTCGTTCGGAAGTACAGCGTTACATGGTGATGCCTGGGCAGGCTACAAGCTACAAAATTGGCATGCTGAAAATTCAGGAACTACGCGGGAAAGCTGAGCAGGCTCTAGGCGATAAGTTCGACATCCGCGGCTTCCATGATGCCGTGCTAGGAGGCGGTGCGGTTCCACTCAGTGTGCTTGAGACCATGGTTGATCAGTGGGTTGCTCAAGTGCAGAGGGGGTAGCAGCGAAAAGGGGCCGGAGGGGTTACAAAAGGGGGCTGACCTCTTTTGTAACCCCTTATGTAATCCCCCAAAAAGTAGTCGAGGTTTTAAGTAGAGACTCTTATGATGATGTCACGAGGAGTGACCTATAAAGAAATCTCGATTTACTGACTGTCAGATAGTAGCCATGCTCGAGCAAGCCGAAGCGGGAACGTCAGTTGCCGACCTCTGCTGAGAATACGGCATGAGCATCGCCAGTTTTACCAATGGCGGTCGAAATACAGCGGTATTGATGCATCTCTGATGTGACCTTTGCCCATCACTAGTACCACTTTGAAAAGGACCAAGAACATAATGAAACTTTATAACTCTATGGGGCCTAACCCGCATATTGTCCGCATGTTTGCTGCCGAGCTTGGCGTGTCGCTAGAACTCATTGAGATTGATTTGATGGCAGGCGAGAATCGCGAATCCGCCTATCTCGCTCGGAATCCAGCGGGTCAATTGCCTGCGCTTGAGCTAGATGATGGAGAGATTATTGCTGAGTCTACAGCTATCTGTGAATATCTTGATGAGACGAGCACAAAAACCTTATTAGGCGACACCGCCGCAGAGCGCGCGCAAACTCGAATGTGGACGCGAAGACTCGACCTATCTATTTGTGAACCGATGCTAAATGGTTTTCGCTACTCTGAGGGGCTGCCAATTTTTCAGAATCGAATGATTATGATTCCTGAAGCAGCGGCAGGCTTAAAGAATGTGGCTCAAGATAGGCTTGCCTGGCTAGATCAACAGATGGCGGATGGTCGCCAATTCATCGTTGGTGAACGTGTAACGCTTGCCGATGTTTTTCTTTATTGCATGCTCACCTTTGGCAAGGCTGTCGGTCAGCCTATGTCGCCAGACCACACGCATATCGCCAAGTGGTATGAGCGTATGGCCGCTAGACCTAGCGCTGAAGCGTAGTATCCCATAATGTTGAATTCGGCCTAAGATTATAGACGCAGCTAGGTGATTACGAGAAACATGAGCACAATTATTTACCCAACAACTAATCTTAATCAGATCGAGCAGCTAAGAATCTGTCGAGGTGATGGCATTTATGTTTACGATGAAGACGGTAAGTGTTACCTCGAGGGACTCTCTGGGCTTTGGTGCGCGTCTTTGGGTTATGCCAATGAAGAACTCATCGACGCGATAACCCAACAGCTCAGGACTCTCCCCTACAGCCAATTATTCGGTGGTCGTACTCATCAGCGCGCAATAGACCTGGCCGATGAGTTGGCATCGATGGTTCCGGTAGACGATGCGCGTATTTTTTTCGCCAATTCAGGCAGCGAAGCGAACGATTCTCATGTAAAAATGCTGCGTTATTATTTTAACGTTATAGTGAAGCCGCAAAAGAAGAAAATTATTGCTTTCGAGAAGTCTTATCATGGCGTTACGGTTGCTTCAGCATCGTTGACCGGCCTTCCCGCGATGCATGCGCATTTTGACCTTCCTACCAAGGCTTTAGGCGTACTTCGCGCTGCCACGCCTCATTACTATCATGGTCAAGTGAACGACGAATCAGAAACAGAGTTCGTTATGCGTTTAATCAATGATGTTGAGGCGCTCATCCTACGCGAGGGCCCAAACACGATTGCCGCATTTATAGCCGAGCCTGTCGGCGGCGCTGCTGGCGTGATGGTGCCTCCAAAAGGTTATTTTCCCGCGCTGAAAAAAGTTTTGGATAAGTACGATATCTTATTTTGGGCTGACGAGGTGATCTGCGGTTTCGGGCGAACAGGAAATGACTTTGGTTGTACAACCATGGAAATAAAGCCAGACTTGATGAGCCTCGCGAAGCAGCTTTCGTCAGCGTATATACCAATTAGTGCGAGCATAATTCCTGGGTTTATGCACGAGGCCATGCGCGACCCGAGCGAAAAGATAGGGATCTTTGGGCACGGTTATACCTACACGGGTCATCCTGTTGCCTGTGCGGCGGCGCTGAAAACGCTTGAGATCTATAAGAGAGACAAATTGTTCGAGAATGCTGCTGTCGTAGGCGCTTATATGCAGACTAGACTCAGAGAATTTAGCGATCACCCCCTTGTTGGCGAGGTGCGCGGCACTGGACTCATCGCAGCTGTCGAACTCATGCAAGACAAAGACACCCGCACGAGCTTCAGCGACGGGAGGGTAGGTGCGATAGCTAAGCAGTTCTGCCAAGAGCAAGGACTTTTGATCCGCGCGGTGGCTGGTAATAGCCTCGCCTTTTGTCCGCCGCTTATTATCAACAAAGAACAGGTAGATGAGATGATCACGATGTTCGATTCGGCGCTGGAGCAAACACTTGTTTTCGCAACGCGTGAAAAACTGTTTGCTCTTTAATACCTACTATTCTGAATAAAATAGTGTCGTGTTTTCATCAGGGCTGTGGTCGGTGAGTAGTGACACTATGACCATAACTGGCAGGCCAATAATCCAGCCCATGTAAGAGGAAGCCATACCAAAGGGCTCTCCGGCCAATGACCAAATTACTGCAGACCCCCCTCCGCAAAGCATACTCCAGTATGCTCCCTTCGCAGTAGTCCGTCGCCAGAACAATAGCCCGAGCATGGGAAAGAACAGCCCAGCAGCACCAAATGTGTAGGCGTAGAGAATTAACTCCAATACATTTGGCACTCGATATGCGAGCCCGATAGCGAGTATGCCGAATACGATTACTGCGATGCGCGCGACACGGACAAGTTCTCTATCACTCGCCTCCGGTTTGAGTCTCTTTCGATAGATATCATTGACAAAAATAACGACCGGACCCATTAGCATCGAGTCAGCAGAGGACATCACCGCTGCCACATACGCTGCGATCACAATACCTGCAATTCCTGATGGCAGTAGCTCTAAGATTATCATGGGAGTAGCCATCTCTGGGTCTGTGATTTCTGGCAGTAACATCCGTGCAATCATACCGATTAACGTGCTGCCGATAGCAAAAAGAGGCCACTCGATTGGCACACCTGTGAGGAGGAAGCTTCGGCGTGCAGTTTTTTCGTCCCGTGCAGCGATGATGCGCTGCATCCCTGCTATCGAAATAAACCAAACAGGAAATACCGCAAAGAACCACTCGGCGATCGTTCCCCATCCTGCCGCGCCCCATTCGACCATAGAAGCTGTTTCGGGGTCGGACTCAAAGTGCGCAACAATACCTTCCCAGCCTCCTACTTCAATGAGACCAATCGGCACCGCGATGAATACGATCCCCACCATAAGGACCACCATCTGGAACACATCGGTGAATATGACTGCTTTAAGTCCACCCATCGCGGTGTAGGCTAGGACGATTGCGCCAGATGCAATAACAGCTAGTGTTAGGTCAACGCCCATGGTGACTTGCACGAGTTTAGCGCCGGCGATAATCTGCCCGCCAACGAATGTAAACCACGCAAGCCCGATAACAACTGCAGCGATGGTTCCCGTACGGCGATCGAAGCGCGCTTCAAATAAATCCCCCGTAGTCAGCCCCTTTACGGCGTCCGCCCAACGTTTAACTTTTGGCACCATGAAAAAGGAAACGATGATGATGCTTAACCCTGAGATCGCGATAAACCATGAGCCGGCTATCCCGAGTGTAAAGCCGAGCCCGCCCATCGCTATGCTAAAGCCTCCTCCTATGTCGGTTGCAGCGGTGGAGGCAGTCGTTTGTAGTAGGTTCATATCGCGATCGGCGGCCAGGAACGACTCGCTGTCTCCGCCTTCTTTTTCTGAACGCGCGACTCTGAGACCTATTCCAATTAGGACAATGAAATAGATTCCCATCGCGAGTAGGTCTAAGCCATGCAATGCTGTCATAGTATTTTGCTTCCCAGCTCTTGGTTGTCTCTCATCATTTCGTTGTCGACAATTCCTCTCAGAGGGCAGGCGATTCGCTGCAAAGGGGCTGTATCAGAATTGTTATTAAGGTAGCCTCCTATTCATGCTCGATCGAGTCTAACAAGAAGGGGATGTTAATGTCGCATGAAGCTAGACCGGCAACAAAAAACTCGGCGCTGTTCTATCAATCCGAACTCCAGCGGCCGCTCTTTTCGCATAGCGAAGGCATTTATTTGTGGGACGTCAACGGCAAGCGCTATATTGATGGCAGCAGTGGTGCGATGGTTTCAAACATTGGCCACTCTAATGCGCGCGTATTGGCCGCAATGGCTGCGCAGATGGATAAGGGGACTTTCGCGTATCGGCTGCATTTCGAGAATGAACCGGCAGAGAAACTCGCCGATGAACTCGTCGCTCGCAGCCCTGCAGGCCTAGACAGGGTCTTCTTCGTATCGGGTGGCTCTGAGGCGGTAGAGAGTTGCCTCAAACTAGGTCGGCAGTGGGCTATCGCGACAGGTCAGCCCGATCGCCACAAAGTTATCTCCTGTTTCCCCTCGTATCACGGTTGTACTTTTGGTGCGCTTAGCATCACCGGCTATACCCCGCTCAGTGAGCCCTTTGATGCGATGATGCAAGCGATGCCAAAAATTCCGGCGCCGCGCTGCTACCTAGAGCGAGACATTTACTCAGAGGAGAACGATGATGCGCTCGGCCTACGGTATGCGGAAAATCTGCGCGAAGAGATTCTTAAGCAAGGCGCCGATTCGGTGCTCGCCTTTATCTATGAGCCCGTTGGAGGCGCATCAACAGGAGCACTCGTTGCGCCTTCTACTTTTCATCAGCGGATTCAAGAAATCTGCCGAGAATTTGGTATTCTGTTAATACTAGATGAAGTGATGACCGGCGTTGGCCGCACCGGTAAATTTCTTGCTGCAGAACACTGGCAACTCGAACCAGATATGATCGCATTATCGAAGGGGCTCGCAGCCGGGTATTCTCCATTAGGTGCGATGCTCGCGAGTAATCGCTTGGTTGATCCAGTGCTTGCTAATGGCGGGTTTATGCATGGTTTTACGAGCGCAGGAAATCCACTTTCTTGTGCCGCGGGGTTAGCCGTACTGAACGAGCTCGACTCGCTCGATCTTGTAGTGAATTGTGAGCTGCGCGGCATCGAACTCAAAGCTGGGCTCAAAAAACTCATGACGAAATATCCTTTTATCGGCGATGTTCGCGGAGAAGGATTGCTGCAAGCATTCGAGTTAGTATCGGATTGCGGCACCATGGCTCCTTTACCCAAGGCGCTCAATGCACATTCGACTCTTGTCGACATCGCCTATGAGAATGGCCTCATCATTTATTCGCGCCGAACACGAGGGGGAGTTGAGGGAGATCACTTTCTTGTTTGTCCTCCCCTAAGTGTCTCCTCAGAACAGGTTGTCGACATACTGAGGCTACTCGAGGAGAGTCTTGAACAGTTCGCAGAGACATTGCCGGCCTTTCCTAACATTAAAGGATCTTCGTGATGAAGTGTATCTATAGCGACGCCCAAGAACATCATTACCCTAAGAGTTATTTAGTCAATGGTGTACGGCAGGCCAATCCTGAATCGCCCGAGCGAATTAGCATGCTACTCGAGGGAGTTCTTGCCGCCGGTTTAACAATCGAATCTCCAGTGGCTTACAGTCGCGAGCATTTGCGGCGAGCACACCCTGAGCGGTATCTCACTTTCCTAGAAAATGTCGCAGAGCGCTGGCAGCGTATTCCAGACGCTGCCGACGAGGTGACGCCAAATATCCATCCCGACACTCGCAGTGGCGGCTACCCGAAGTCGGTTGTGGCACAGGCTGGATTTCATATGCTCGACGCTTCCTGTCCGATTACCAGTGACACGTGGAACAGCTCTGTCTGGAGCGCTTGGAGTGCCGTTCATGCGGCCGAGCAGGTCATTGCCGGCGACGCTTCTTGCTATGCTTTATGCCGTCCACCCGGCCATCATGCTGGGCCAGAAGTGGCCGGTGGATTTTGCTATTTGAATAACACCGCGATTGCAGCAGAGCATCTGCGCACGAAATTCTCTCGCGTTGCGGTGCTCGATGTTGACTTGCACCATGGCAATGGTACCCAGATGTGCTTCTATAATCGTGCTGACATACTTACCGTGTCACTTCACGCGGATCCCGAACGCTTTTATCCATTTTTTTGGGGCTATGCTGATGAACGTGGCGAAGCTGATGGTGAGGGGTTTAACAAAAACTTCCCTCTGCCGCGTGGCACTGGCGATGAGATTTATCTAGAAACCCTGGCCAAGGCGATTGCAGAGGTTGAAGCATTCGAACCTGATGCGCTCGTTATTGCCTTGGGGCTCGATGGCTTTGAGGGAGATCCTATTGCAGGTCTATCGATTACGACTCAGGGGTTTTATGAAATAGGCAGCATGATCGCCCGCCGGCTGGCGATGCCGACAGTGATCATTCAGGAAGGCGGTTATCCGTGCGAAGAGTTGGGGCAAAATTTGGCGTCTTTTGTTAAGGGATTTGACTGTTAAGTACGCGAAAGGCTGTTTTACTTTGAAGGGCTTATTAACACTATGCGAATAACTCATCTCTGGCTTCCGGTTTTTATACTTTTGCCTGCGCTCGCTAATGCGCAATCAGCATTAATGGCTCTCCAGCCTGACCGAATATTCTCTGGCGAAAAGCTTTATGAGTCTGGTGAATGGCTTTTGGTTAAAGAAGGCTATGTCGTTGACATTATTCGAACAGAGACGGAGTTGCCACCTGGAGCTGAGAAACAGCAACTAAAAGGCAAAACAATGATACCCGCCCTAATCGATGCACACGCGCACTTAGGATATCAGTCTGTAAACAGTTGGGGAGCGAAAAACTACAACGAAGCTAATTTACTCGATAATCTCTCGCAGTATGCCTACTACGGTTTCTCAACTGTGTTTTCAGCAGGCAGTGATCCGGTTGCGTTGATTAATGAGCTTCGAGCCACTATCGATCTTAAGTCGCTACCTGTAGCAACACCTCTCGCCGCCTATGGTGTAGCTCCTACAGGCTTCGGTCCAAATAATACGTTCCTAGACGAGATTCGCACTGTTGAAGCGGAGCAAGAGACAAATATACTGTTTGGCTTGGACCAGACGTCTGATATTCAAACGCTGATAAAGGCAGTGGAACCAAAACGAGACGCTATTATTAAGATATGGGTAGACGATCGAGCGGGTACACAGCCGAAATTAGCCGAATCTCTGTACACCGAGTTAGTTAATCAGGCTAATCAGAGGGGGATTAAAGTAGTAGCGCATCAACAAGACTCAGTTGACACTGCTAGGCTGGTAAAAGCTGGTGTTGCGGGATTTTTACATGGAAGGTTCGAGGATGAGATAGGAGAGGAATTGAGTCGTTCGCTTGCCGAATCGAATACTTTCGTTATTCCGAATCTGGGGCTTTCTTTGCTCCGCAACATGACTATTTCTGAAGACCCACTGTTAATTGAGACGTTGCCCTCTGCCACTTTATCTCGGCTCGGCAGCAGAGTGTTTGCAAAGACTTACAAAACGATGCCTGCCTCTAATTCCAGTGACCTGATTCGGTGGCAATTAGACCAATTGATTTCAAATCTCGACGCATCAATAAAAAGGAGTTTTGGGTCTGCTATAGCGCGCGGTGTTCCAATCATATTAGGAACTGATGCTGGGGCACTCCCAGATCATTTTTTTGGCTACACCGGTCATAAGGAATTAGAGATATTTGTTGCCTTAGGAATGACGCCAGAGCAAGCAATTGGAGCCGCAACTTATGCAGCTGCATCACAACTCGGTCTTAATGATCGAGGTCTGCTAGAGAAGGGAAGGCGCGCAGATTTCCTCTTGTTGAATGCTAATCCGCTGAATGATATTCGCGCCACGCAAAATATCCACGCTGTATTTTTGCTTGGTAACGAACTAGATCGAAAAGCAATTGTTGGGCGATTAACACAAGCAAGATAGACGCGACTGAATTCCTAGCTGTGGGGATTAAGGTTACTCGGTCCCAACCATTTCGCCGACAAAGATGCCGAGCGGTAGCACTGCCGTTACCCCGACATTGGGTGCATTACCTGCACTCTTAACAGGGCTTTGAGGACTTCGTTGGACTTGCGTGGACTAATATTTGGTGGAGGCGGGGGGAATTGAACCAAAGGCATAAAATACTAATAAATAACGCTATTATCTATTCAGCATTTTATTATTGGACTTAATATTGGACTTCCCAACATTGCTATCAAATAAGCAACACACAAAAATGTACTAATTAGAATATAATTCACGCTAGACTGAAGTTTAGGTAATCAACTTAAATTCTGTCGTGAAGTGTCTGTGAAAATAATTAGTAAGCCTCATATCTATGCGTCCTTATTCCTACTGCTTATTTCACTAGCAGGAGGGTCCCATGCTCAGATACCACAACCTGAGCGTGATGCTCTTATTGCTTTATACAACTCAACTGGCGGTGCTGACTGGTCGAATAGCACGGGTTGGATGGGAGCAGCTGGCACGGAATGTGACTGGTATGGGATTACTTGTTCAAATGGGAGCGTGACCGAGCTTCGACTTAGCGGCAATTCTCTTAGTGGCAGTATCCCTGGGGCGGCTGACAAACTTAACTACCCTTGATCTAGCGTTTAATTCCCTCAGTGGAAGTATTCCCTCTGAGCTGGGTAATTTGACGAACTTAACGGACCTTTTCCTTGATATTAATTCCCTCAGTGGAAATATTCCCTCTGAGCTGGGGAATCTTACAAACTTAGCTTATCTATACCTTAATAATAACACCCTCACCGGCAGTATCCCCTCTGAGCTGGGTAATCTGACGAACTTAATAGGCCTCCCTCTTTACAATAATTCCCTCACTGGGAGCATCCCTCCTGAACTGGGCAATCTGTCAATGCTGAGTAGCCTTCATCTGGGCAGAAATTCCCTTAGTGGAAGTATCCCCTCTGAGCTGGGGAATCTGACAAACTTAACCAACCTTAGCCTTGACGAAAATCGTCTAAGTGGCGTTATTCCTCCTGAGCTGGGTAATCTGACGAACTTAACAGGCATGTATCTTCAGAATAATTCCCTCAGAGGAAGCATTCCTCCTGAGTTGGGGAGTTTAATAAACTTAACTAATCTTTATCTTAATGATAATTCCCTCACCGGCCGCATCCCTTCTGAGCTGGGAAACCTGACAAACTTAATTAGACTTAGTCTGGATAATAATTCCCTAAGTGGGAGCATACCAACTTCGTTGAATTCCTTTGGCATTAGTGACAACGCATTTAATGCGGCGCCAGCAGTGTCCATTTCCGATGGAAATCGAACGATTGATGACACAGACGGTGCTGCTGGAGAGGCAGTGTCCTTCACGGCTACTGCGACTGACTCTGACGGTAGCGTAGCGTCTAGCTCATGGCTTATAGCTGGAGAAGTCGTCGCCAGTGGTACGAGTGCTAACCTGACTCTCGGCGATGGCACCACCACGGTGACATTCCGAGCGACAGACGATGACGGCGACAGCTCAAGCACGAGTGTGACGATTACAGTCGTGGCGCCTTCCCTTGAGCGTGATGCGTTGATTGCCCTATACAACTCAACTAGCGGGGCTGACTGGACGAATAATGCGGGTTGGATGGGGGCTGCTGGCACGGAATGTGACTGGTATGGGATTACTTGTTCAAATGGGAGCGTGACCGAGCTTCGACTTAGCGGCAATTCTCTCAGTGGCAGTATCCCTTCTGAGCTGGGGAATCTAACAAACTTAACTGGCCTTTATCTTAATGATAATTCCCTCAGTGGCAGTATCCCCTCTGAGCTGGGGAATCTGACGAATTTAAGAAGCCTCTATCTTTATAATAATTCGCTTAGTGGAAACATCCCTCCTGAGTTGGGCAATCTATCAATGCTAGTGAGGCTTCCGCTGGGTAGGAACTCCCTTAGTGGAGATATACCCTCTGAGCTGGGTAATCTGACAAATTTAACCAACCTTAGTCTCGATGAAAATCGCCTCAGTGGTAATATTCCTCCTGAGCTGGGTAATTTAAATAGTCTAACAAGACTTATTCTTCCTAATAATTCCCTCAGTGGCAGTATCCCTTCTGAATTGGGAAATCTGACAAACTTAACTCTCCTATACCTTAACGGTAATTCCCTCAGTGGCAGTATGCCTCCTGAGCTGGGGGGCTTAACAAATTTAACTAATCTATATCTTAATGATAATTCCCTCAGTGGCAGTATCCCTTCTGAGCTGGGAAATCTGACAAACTTAGCTGTCCTTAATCTGGATAATAATTCCCTAAGTGGGAGCGTACCAAGTTCGTTGAATTCTTTTGGAATTAGTGTCAGTGCATTTAATGCGGCGCCAGCAGTGTCCATTTCCGATGGAAATCGAACGATTGATGACACAGACGGTGCTGCTGGAGAGACAGTGTCCTTCACGGCTACTGCGACTGACTCTGACGGTAGCGTAGCGTCTAGCTCATGGCTTATTAACGGTGCGGAGGTCGCCAGTGGTACTAGCGCTAACCTGACTCTCGGTGATGGCAGCACCACGGTGACGTTCCGTGCGACAGACGACGATGGCGACAGCACTAGCACGAGTGTGACGATTACTGTTGTAGCTCCGGTGATTGCAAACGTAGCCCCGGTTGTAGCGATTATTGGTGGTAACCGCAGCATTGTTGAT
>Ga0206123_10003951_pt1 | contig 11914 bp, 7 predicted proteins | sample Helgoland_Spring_2_FD_160086 | JGI IMG/M metagenome (GOLD analysis project Ga0206123, IMG submission 160086) | Pelagic subsurface seawater microbial communities from Kabeltonne, Helgoland, North Sea - Helgoland_Spring_Bloom_20160316_1 | ecosystem: Environmental > Aquatic > Marine > Epipelagic ... | reverse complement strand
CCACTGACTCTCGTCAAATGGTTGGCTAGTTTAGTCTAAAGACCGTGGATATCATGGGCCTTATCGTTACTCCAATTGTAACACAATCGGAGTAGGTTGAGATAATGGCCTTGACCATCCTTTGTCATCTTCTCGTGAAGTGCATCGTTGGTCATGAACATGTCACCCCAAACGTTAGCAGCAGTCCCCTTCTTACCCTTAGGCAAGTCAAAGATTTCTAGAGTTGTTGGCTCAAGTAGATTCTTCCAAACAATTGCTGGATTGACAGCCATGGTAACTTCAACAATGATTTCGTCTTCGTTAAGGCCGGTTCCAGTTTGCCAGGATTCTTCGCCAAGATCGGCAAGGAATGGTAGGCAGAGGTCAATAATTGACAATCCAGTCATTGGGTCTGCACCAGTCATCTGAGCATATGCTTCACGCATTCGTCCACGGTCTGCACCACGTGCGCCTGTGATCATTCGCAACTTATCGATGGATGTTGGAACAAGGAAACGGATGTCTGTGTAGTAAACAAGCGCTTGTTCATTACTTCCCTGTGGTGCGAAGATGTGAGAGAATGGTTGTTGACCACTACTCTCTCCGAGCATATCCATTGGATACAGTGTCTTGAGTGCGTTTGTTGCAACCGATTGAACAACTCTTCGAATCAATCGCTCAGGAGCAGCTGAAACATCGTTGAAACTTTCCATGTACTCGTCAAGGTTGAGGATATCATATCCACGAACAGCGAGAATAGAATGTACGTTTGGACCGAGAATCTTGTCGTCTCCAATCATTGCTTGACTGATCCAACGAGCACCCTTAGCGAAGTCGCTTGCAGTAACAAGGTCAGCGTATGCTTTGTATCGGCGTGCGACTCTGTTCATGAAGTCAGCTTGGTCGAGCTTTGTGAATACTGTAGCAGCATAATTTGACTTCAAAGCGTGGTCAGCGACCTGGCTTGCGTTAACACAAGTCAAGAGGTTACCTTGGTCGTGAGGGTACATCAACAGACGTCGGCGCTTTGCAGCTCCACCTAGAGATCCAACCTTAGGATCTGTAAGCATGTATCCAAGACAAGCGGTAACTTCGAACAATCGAGCATACTTGTCTTCATCACTTGCGTTCTTAATCCACTCATCAAGTCCAGGCTCAATGCAGTGGAATTCAAGAGGAACCATTTCAGAACCTGCTCCAAACATTTGTCGAACAGTCGAGGAACTCATCATCCCCATCATTGTGTAGAGGGAGGTCTTTCCAGTTGTCATGTAAACGTCAGTGATTCCTTCTTCTCCGAATGAAATTCTTCTGTCAGGGAGGTTAACAAGGAGGTTGAATGAAGTTGCAGTATCTCTGTTTCCGTCAACAGCAGGGTGAATCCATGTTGTTGGCTTTGTCATGAGATATCCACTCGCATCTTTTCCAAATCCAGCAGGTGAATATCGAATCCATCCAAGTCTGTTGTTGAAAGCTACACCGCGATGCATCAATGAAGGATAGTAGACCTTGTCTTGAGGATCTGAATCAGGAACGACACCACGGTGTCCGAGTCCCCAGAGAACAGGCTCCCACTCAGCAAGACCTTCTTCGCCACCGCCAAGGAATGGATGGTTTCCGCTGACAGTTTCACCTGTTAGGAGAGAACCACCCAAACGCTCTTCGTCACCAGTAGAACAGAAAAAGAATGTTTGAGTTGTTACCAACTGCTTAGGAGTCCACATGTTGGCGTTGACGACAGTCTTCTGCTTTAGGAAATCAGAAAGGGTTGAAATTCGGCGCTCAAATTTGAATCGTTCTGATTCAATCCAGGTCGATCCAAAGACCAAGTTCGTGTTGAGAAGCTTAGGGCGTCCAGGACCGATGTATCTTGTACGAGGGTCAGCCTTGGTATCATCACTTGCATGAATTGGTTCCCAAGGACCATGTTGTGGAATGTACTTCAGGAATTCTTCGTGGTCAAAAGGCATCTTTTGTGCCTCTTTAACGGCGTCTTCGACCTTATCCATCAATTGGACATATGTTTCGGTCGGTGTGATTCTACCACTTTCTTTGAATTGCTTATGCGATACTGCTCGATGTTCCCACATTCTTCTTCACCTCAAAATTTCCTCTTTTTTACAGGGGTTTTATTTTCTTCGGCAGGGGCATCCTCTTTCGATTCTTCCTCGCCTTGTTCCTCAGGGGTACTCTCCTCTTCTTCAAGACTCTCCTCTTCTTCAGGAGTTTCTTCTTCAGAGATTTCTTCCTCTTCGATTATAATTTCATCTTCTTCAGGAACTTCTTCCTCATCAGGGGCTTCTTCTCCCTTATCCATTAAATCTTCAACGACTTCGTCAATTTCCTCGTCTTCTACAGGTTCAACTTCAACAGTCTCGTCTCCTGAATCCCTTACAATAAGAAGTTGCAAGATAAGACCAGTTGTTCCAGCAACAGCTCCCAAACCAATGATGGCGCCATTATTGATACGCTGACCATCAGGCACATCTTCATTTGAGAGCACACCAGTAGTCGGTGGTATATCAGATCCATTTACATTTGAAACGATTTCAACAGCAGCCCATGCAGCGAATAAGAGCAATACAATTGACAGCAAATTTGCCGTCGAAGCATTCGATTTGACCCATCCTAGAAGGGGTGTTTGAGCATCTTCCATAGTGGCTCCTCGCGATATTTGCATATAACATATATCCCTTAACAAAAGGAATTTTCATTATTCTTGGTTATATGCATTGACAATCGGAGATTCATCGAGATGGAAGAATGAGTATGTTGCCCACCAAGTAATTGTATCCAAGGCATCAACGAGATTACTCCTTCCACTCTGTTCATCTCCATATTCCTTACCTGTCGTATCCATCCAATCTTCCATTTCATCGACGGTATCGCAGGTTTGATGATAACACCAATATCCATCAACAAGACCACCAAAGCCCATAGTGACGGTTCCGAGATTATCCTGGAAGGTAGCATGGTCTGAACGAGCAGTCGTATCTTCGTAGACAATAATTTCGGGACGATCTTTAGCCATCCAATCATCAACCTTCCAAGTTTCTGCATCATATCCTGTACCGATGAGAGGTGACATTTGTTCTTCAACTCCTATGGCGTCTGATCCAATCCACATAGCGAGGTTTACCATACCTGGTTGATTCATGACATCATGGTCTAAACTCGGTCCAATGTAAACACGCATAGGCCAAACTTCCTCATCCTTTGGATATCCATCAGGATCGATTTCAGGCTGAGGGTCGCAATCTCCATCGCCGCCACCGTGACCATTTCCACAAGGAGCACCACCGCCACCAGGCCAATTTACACCAGCCATGTCAAGATTAACGTAATTTGTTACTTCGACATTAGGATTCTCTTCCTTTACCCATTCATCAGTCCAGAAATCACTACCACGCTTTCCACCTTCTTCACCAGACCATAGACAAAACACCATTGTGTTACGAGTACTGTATCCAGCCATTGCTTCAGCAACGGTTAGAACCATGCTCGTACCAGCCGTATTGTCATATGCGCCAACACGTGTTCCGTATGTTCTTCCGAATATATGTGGATCTAACATACCTCCATTGATAGGAGGGGCAATATCGAAATGCGCTCCAAACACCATCCATTTGTCTGGATTAACTTCTCCGAATCGATATCCACAGATATTGTACGCTTCTGGATTTTGAGAACCTGTCATCAAAGAATCATATACGAACCTCTGAGTGATAACTTCTAAACCAAAATTTTCGAGTGTCTGAATCAAGTGTAGCGCGGCATCTTCGTAGGCAGCATTACCCTGTCCTGCCCAACGGTCAAGGTACCCAACGGCACCATCAACTACATCGGTAGGGTCGGAGGTTTCATCAGATAACATCGACAAATAATTGTACGTTGTTCTTCCATCTACAACACCAGTGGAATGCCGTCCACCATCTGCTTCAGAGTATGCTGGCATTTGATCACGCAGAATTGCGAATTCATAGGGTAAAACATCGATACCAGTATGCATTTCGTACGAGAATGAGGAGGCATTTCCAGATGGCATGTATCGAACAGCGACTCCAAACGGATCTGAAAAACCGCCACGATCAACCCACGTCCCCCACGATTCGCTCGTTTCTCGTAGAGGCCAGAGGGTTGTACCAAACTCAGCAATTAACAAAACGCCGCGATTGGTTCTTGGCGGCGCTAAAACAGATAACTCAACAACATCACCATCTTCAATATCTAGGACGGTTGAATTAAAGACAAAACCAGTCGCAGAATCCTTTACCAAATATGGAATAAAAACAGAAACATCACCAGCAGCTTCGAAACTAATAGTCTGGAAAAGACCACCAGTCCACACACTAGGCGATACTTCTAGTGATTCAGATGAAAGCACGTCAACCTGGCTGTCACCAAAACAACCGGATAAAGGCGCCATTAACATTAAGCAAACAAAGCCCAAGGCGGTACCGAAGTCTTTCCCCATACATCCCTTCCAACATTTCTCTCTATCTCAATTCTTTGATGGAATGTGCTCAATAGTTTGATAATGGAACAGGGAGATAACTAGTATTGAGAATATGCAAAACGAAGAGAAAGCATTGGCCGTACGAACAGGATATCTATGGGCAATACATGTCGTAGAACTTGACGATGACCGTTGCCCACTGATTGAAGGATAAATATCCAAACAATGGTTCACCAAGTTGTATCAAATATGGCACTATCATCTTTGAAGGATTTGAATTCCAGATAATTACCACATGGATCTTTAATGAACATTGTCGCCTGTGAGCCTGGCTGATTTTCATAACGAGTGTATGGATCAACTACGAATTCGATGTTTTCAGACTCAAATTTTCCTTTCAACTTATGCCAATCATTCCAATCCATGACAATACCGAAGTGAAGAGCAGGGATATCTTTTCCGTCAACAGGATTGGTTGATAATTTGGGCATTTGAGGGACTTTATGTGCAACAATTTGATGGCCATAGAATTTGAAGACACAGGATTCTTCCTTTTCTCTACCAACTGAGCACCCTAGGACTTCTGTGTAGAATTGTTTTGCTGCAATAAGGTCATCTACTGGAAAAGCAAGATGGAATGGCCTGAGTTTCTTTGGAGGAGAATAGTCGGTTCCACAACTTCTGCATACGTCATTATCATCCCAGTCACATTGACGTATGCAACCACTCAAACCTTCACTTCCACTTAACGGAGCAACCGATTGATACTGTTGATGTTACTGCAGGGGAGGCCCCAGAAATCAATGCGTCAACAGCATCTTTCAATTCTGATGTAGTAGCTTGGGTTGGGTCGCGTGGACTATCATCCATACGGCCGCGATAGACTACCACGCCTTCAGAATCGAGTAAGAAAAACTCTGGAGTTCTTTCAGCCCCCCATGCCGTTGCAGTTACTTGTGTAGGATCATGAAGATAGGGGTATGGCATACCTGATTCGGCCCGCTTGACCATATTTTCAAACGAGTCAGCAGGATAGTTCACAGGGTCATTTGAGTTGATTCCAACGAATCCAAACCCTCGTTCCCTGCAATATTCAGACATAGCATTGATTCGATCAACACTCGCAACCACGTATGGGCAGTGGTTGCATTCGAACACAATCACACAACCGTTTTCATTCATTGAATCAGAGAGAGTAAGAACTTCCTTTCCCTCAGATGCGTTTGAATTTTTTAATGAATAATTTGGCGCCTTGTCTCCGACTTGAATGGTCATAACGGATGCTTAACGACCTAATTCTTAGGTCTTCGCTTTTCATCGTGTGGTCGTTGTTGCAAGTTTTTGTTCGCATTCGTTGAGTCTTTGACGTGCTAAAGGATGATCAGGTTCGATTGCAAGAATGCCTCTCCAAGCAGCAGAAGCCATGTCAGTTTTTCCATGTGCGTGATAGATGGCAGCCGCTCGAAGTCTTGCCTCAAGGTGATTTCCATCCGCACGGATAGCAGCTTCAAAGTCTCCTAGTGCATTCTCCATTCGTTCCCATTCGAGGTAAAGCAATCCTCTTTGATGCCATGCATCTCCATATTCAGGAGCAATACGAAGTGCTTCATTCAGAGGAGCCTCCGCCCGTTCATGACGATCGAGAGCGATGTAACATGCTGCAAGTTTTGTAAGCGCTTGATGGTGGTGTGGGGCAACTTCGAGAACATTCTTGAAACCGTCCTTTGCCTCTTCCCATTCACCTAATCTAGACTGAGCATCAGCCCGAGCGAATACCGCTACGGTTAGTTCTGGTGCAAGGGAAAGAAGGGTTTCAGCATCGGCTTTTGCTTCAACTGCTTGGTTCAATGCAAGATGGCAACTAATACGGTTTAGTCGTGCCCGAATGTGTTTAGGATTTTCATCCAATACTTCGTTGTAGAGTCCAACCGCTCTTTCGAGTTCTCCGAGTCGGATTGCAACATTGCCACGAACATAGGAAATCGTTGTACTCTTTCCTTGGATTCCGGCAGCATCGATGTAACGAGTAGCTGCATTCAAATCATCCATATCAATTGCTAGGAGAGCAGATTCGACCGATACGGATGCATCAGTTTCACCCAACAACCTTCGCGCCCGAACAAGCGAATCACTCGCTTCATCAGCGCTCTTCAACAATCGTTGTGTTCGGGCAAGGCCTAACCATGCAACACCAAGTTCTCTATTCATAGATAGTGCAGCATTGAATGATTCGATTGCAGAAGAGAGGAGGATCTTATCGGTTTCACCCGTTCCATCTCGCGTCCTATCAGCACGAGCGAGATGTAAGCGCCCTTCAACGATATGAAGTTCAGGATGGTCAATAATTTGAGGCGTATTATCAAGTAAAACTTGAGCGGCCTCAATTCTCCCTTCTGCGAGCCTTCTTGAGGCGACAATACTACGTAACTCAGGGTCCATTGGGAATTTTTCAACCGCCTGTTCAAGACATGCTTCTGACCCAATGAGATCTCCACTTTCCGCAAGCAAATCCGCTTTCAATAAAATCAGTTTTGCGCCACCACATTCGAGTGCAACAGCGTGAATGGCGGCCTTCAAAGCCTCGGCCTCTCTACCGTTTCGAATACTCAATAATTCAGCTCTTAGAGCCCAAGCATCTCCTATTTGGCGATCAAGATTTAAGCAACTATCAACAGCTTCTAGAGAGCGTTCATTTTCTCCTTCTCCTTCCAGTAAGATTGCGTATTGTAACCAATAATCAGGTTTTTGATTATCTTCTTCAAGCGCTTGCTCAATAGCCTCGATTGCTTCATTTGGAGACCCTGCACGATGGCGTAGTCCTGAAAGAAGAGATCGATCGGCTGGAGTATCAACTCCCAAAGCCTCCAAACGTCGAACAGCTTTTTCAGCACCCTCGTCTCCTTGTCGAACGAGGATGTGTGCTTGGGTTCTCAGCAATTCTGGATTGTCTGGATCATTACGCAGTCTTGCTTCAAGCCAATGCTGGCGCATCACTTCGTCTGATTTGAGTAGGGCAATTTGCTCAAGCCCTTGCAACACAACATCATTGCCAGGTAAGGACTGATGAGCAGCACCTAAGGCAGCAGAAGCCCAATCTATGTTCTGAAGATAGAGGGCGCAAATTCCTAATTGAAGGGCTTGACGCCCGTCTAAATGAAGTTCTTCAGCAGTAATATTGCGCGATTCTAAAACTCCAAACAACTGATCTGCGAGAGCGATCTGCATGACAGTAAGATCTGGCGAAAGCTCAGAAACAGAAATTGTTGAACAAACCGATTTAATGGCTGTAATCGAAGCACGTAGAGGATCCACATCTTTCGATTGTAAATTCTGGATGTTCTCATATGCCTCGACTCCACTATTAATCTCTGGTTGAGTTGAACGCAATGCCTGAATCAAAGCATCATACGATTCAATTTTTTCTTGAAGAGCAGATACAATTTCAGTTGTTTGTTTCGCATGCGCACCCTGAGATTCAGAGAGAACCATTGTCCGATCGACAACAGCTTGGAGTGTTTCCCGAGCAACAAAAATTTGCCATCCAAGGACGCCCCCAGTTAAGATGAATAGACTGAATAAAGCAATCGATAATGGTTCCATTAGTCAGAAAGCACACAGTCTGCCTTTATGTTCTGCGGTAAAACTGACAGTCTAGATGTCGATTTCACAGGGCCCCGCCAATCTCCAACTCCCTATGATTCGAACAAAAAATCATCAAAAGACGGCTCACATTGAAAGACTAAGCCGTATTTTGCCACGATAGGTGAGCCTATGTCGAACGATGAAACCACTTCTTCATCCTTCGGAGATTTAGAAGAGTATGCGTCCTCATGGGCCGAATCTGGGTTTGATACAGAAGCCATTTCAGAACATTTTAATCATAATATTCGTTTGTCAGATATTGAGGATATAGAAACCACAATTCATCACTGTGAAACGTTAAGGAAGCGTCTAGCCCTTGCAAACGAAGAAAAAACCTACCTCGAGCGTCTTAGAAACCCATTCAATGTTGAAGACGTAGAACTCGACTTTATGGAATGGAGTAAAACGAATTTACCATGGGAATCTGCTTGTTACCGCTATTATCCTCTCTGGTCTTCAGACGATGAAAAAGAGTCTCAATACTGGAATTTACTGCAAAACTTTGTTTCTTTTGACGAGTCGAGTTGGCCTGCTATACAACTTCTCACTCCTTTTTTGGCAGAGCCTGATACGTACGAAAACTTACTACACGAAGTTTCCAAAATCGAAGAGAGCGAAGCACGTCAACGACAAATGCTTGATGAGGCGTTATCGGTTCTACGTGAACAGGGTTTTGATATTACAAAACCAACAGGGAACTTTATCGAACAACTTTCGAAAATAGATCACTATCAGGCGATTTCAGATCGAAAAGAATATGTTCTCCTCGACATAAAAAATTCAATCCAACCGTTTGATACAACCCTTTCAGAAACATTGGAAAAACGAACACAAGAAATCGATATCGAAGATCGAGAATCGTTGGAAAAATTAGAAAGGAATATTCAAACAATTAGCCACCACCTCAAAGAACGTCTTGTTGAGATGAATACCATCTTATCGAATTGGAGTAATCAGGGGTTCACGTATCTTTCAACTACTCAAATCAGTTCTTCGGAATTACTTGAATGGGAGCATATGTTGCCAGAGATTGAACAATCGTTCAATATTCACTCTTCAGTAATGGAACGTTGGGAGACGATATCTACATCATGGGGATTGGAGAATGACGAGATCAAGAATATTGCAGGCAAGCTAGAGCATACTGAAACATTCCTTGAGAAAATCGAAGGCCTAGAACAAGAATGGACGAATCTTGAACTACGGACAGCCTCAATCATCGAACACTGGGAACAATTTGGATTTGATCTAGATATCTGGCGATACAGAGCAACCGAAGAGCCACGTTCTGCTTTAGCAGGCCTCACCATATATGTCCCTCATCTAGAGAAGGCATCTGAATTAATGGATTCGTTGTTCAATCTCGATACCTCATTAGGAGGAGAAGAAGAAGTAGAACAGCGGACAACACTTCTCCAAACAGTTGATTTGGACGCAGACATTCTATCGGAAATGGAGGATTGGATTGAGAAGCGCACCCTCAGAAACACACGTCATCGCCGTATGTTGGAACGAGAATGGAGCCGGTTAATGAGGGAAGGAAAAACTGAGTCCGAACCGAATTTCTCAGATTTACATTCATTTGAGCAAGCGATTGCATCAATTGAACGACAAGGTCAACACCATCAATTCGAACACTCATCTTCCCGAATAATTAGCAATGCGAAGCGTGAATTACAAACACTTGAATCTCAAGGTTGGAATGTAGGAGAACTCATCAACTTAGCAGAGAAAGAACCGGCTGAATTCATCCGCCAATTTTCATTATCAAGAGTTGCAATTTCAAACGTCTCTAAAATTCAAAGAAGACTTTCTGCCCTTGATTGGCGAAGAGATGTAACAAAAGGATTAGAGATTTCTGAATTGGTCCGCAATCCTCTTTCTCTTAGAGGGATTGAAACACAAATCCCTGCCTTAATACGCCATTTATCAAGCCGTCCGATCGAAGAAGAGGAATTCAATTATCCTCTATGGTCGCCAACACAAAGACCCGTCTTGCTTCCCAAGAAAGAGAATCCTCCAACTGTTAAGAAACACGTAATTATTCAACCGCAAACAACGTTGGAAGATGCACAAGAAGCAATACTCGAAGCTATGGAAGAAAAGGTTGAGGTTGAAACTTCAGAACTTCAAGAAGAATCAGTAGTGGTTAAGGAAGAAGTAACCTCTAAGATCACAGTTCCTTTAGTTGAAGATAAACCCATTCAGAAACCTATCGAAAAACAAGAGAAGAGCATAGAAACTACGCCAAACCCACGTTTATTGAATTCGTTTGAATCCATCCTGAAACGCCTTTCTTTGTCTGAAGGTTTGGCCTTTAATGCTCAGGGCAATCTGGATACTAAACATCTTAGAAGAACTCTTGCAGAACACGTAGGTATTGAGCCTAGAGATGTTCGTGTTGATAGAATGATTCGTCTTTTACTCCGACTCTTGCCATCAGACGATGCCTTCAACGATCAACGCGCAGTTTTAATTGATAACATAGAGGAAGTCCTTCCAAAATATCAGCAGTGGATTCGAATGCGCTTAGAAGCACGACATTCAGGAGCGGTTGGAAACTTCCTTGAGGATTCGATCCAGTTGGGAGCGGCATTGGAACGTACACCAGGTCCTGGAGTGAAGGTCCCCCTTACTGCAGATACGTTACCACTCCCAGAATCTTCGAACCTACAAGATATGGGGAAAAGCGTTCAACGGCTTGTCGAAGCTCTAGATCTGGCTACAGCTGGCGGCGTGAACTAATCTGACAACTCATCCATGAGTGCATCAGTAATTTCCTGAGACACTACCTGCTCCTGAGGAGCAGCGGCTACAGGTATACGGGGCGCTTCTGGTAGCGGCGCATCCAACGGTAATGAAGCAGAATCAAAGCCTTGCATAGAAGGTTGAGCTGGAAGAATTGCTGGAGGCATGGGTAGTGGATTCGGTTGTGGAATTACTGGTGGGGGCGGGGGTAAAGGATTCGGCTGAGGCATGATTTGCGGAGGCGGAGGTAATGGAGTGGGTTGTGGCGTTGCTTGAGGAGGCGCTGGAATAACAACAGGCTGGGTTGGTTGCGGCACTACAACACCCTCCTGCTCAGGAGCCTGCATCTCCGAAGATGCGGTTTCCATCATTGGGACTGCCGGCGTTACAGGAATCTCTACAATAGCCGGTGGCCCAACAGGAATTTGCTCATTCATCTGTGGAGGTGCTGCTATCTGCATTGGTTGAGGTGCGGGAATAGGAGATCTCAAACTCGCATGTAATTCATCGATTGAAGTGGAATCTATTTCCCCTGTTTTCATGTAACCCGCTAAAGTAGGTCCGATTAAGGCCATACTGGCTCGGAATGTAGGCTTGAAAACACCTATCAAATCAATATCAAAAACATGAGTACTTCCACATGAAGAAAATACGAGGCGATGATTTTCCAAGTATGTAGGGGCGTATTTTATGCCGAATAAGATGGCTGAAATTCCTAAAACCATTGTAATTTGAAACGGGAAGAGGCACAAAACCAACCCAACAAAGAAGAGACCGCCACTGACTCCCATTTCCACCTTAGTTGGTTTTTCAACAATGTGTTGGAATCCAGTTAATTCACTATCTAATGCCACTTTCAGATCAATTCGTGGAACTCCATCTTGATGCATTTTAGTTTCAACAATTCGAAACAAACCCTCTCCTACAATGATTGAAGTAGACTCAAGACCATCCTTCGATTCTGTTAATGTAAATTCAACAACTTCTTCGTCGTTATTCAAGAAGAGTGGTTTAGCACGAATGGGAAGGGCAAGCACATCATGAATCTCTTTTTCTTCAATAGAGTCTTGCTCTGAACTTTCTATGATC
>Ga0206123_10003947_pt1 | contig 11921 bp, 13 predicted proteins | sample Helgoland_Spring_2_FD_160086 | JGI IMG/M metagenome (GOLD analysis project Ga0206123, IMG submission 160086) | Pelagic subsurface seawater microbial communities from Kabeltonne, Helgoland, North Sea - Helgoland_Spring_Bloom_20160316_1 | ecosystem: Environmental > Aquatic > Marine > Epipelagic ... | reverse complement strand
GGTCTGGTCCCCTGGCTCGATCGGACTGCACATGTATCCAACATCGGTGTTGTGTTTGGTCAACGTACACAATTATGGTGGGACTTGCCGGTGATAGAGTCATTTCAGTTACTCAGGGATATCTATCGAATTCCTGATCACGAGTACAGGAAAACGAGTCAGGAATTGATCGACACCATGAATCTTGGGGCCATGCTGGATACACCGGTACGCCAGCTTTCCCTGGGTCAGCGTATGCGCTGCGACCTGGTCGCGTCCCTGTTACACCGTCCTGACATTCTGTTCCTGGATGAACCAACTATTGGGCTGGATGCGACTTCCAAGATTGCCGTGCGGGAGTTTATTAAGAAGCTGAATCGTGAAAGTAACGTGACAGTTATCCTAACGACCCACGATATGGATGATATTGAAGCGCTTTGCGAACGTATTGTTGTGATTGGGAATGGTGTCATCCTGAGTGATGGTTCCCTGTCCAGTCTGAGGGAGAAGGTAAATGGGGAGCGCAGGTTAAAAATTGAATTCAGGGAACAAATCACTTTTGAAGATCCCGACGCCCGGGTTGTCTCCAGCTCTGGTCTGGAATATCACCTGGCCTTTGACCCAGGGGTTGTTGCTCCGACAACACTAATAGCCCGAATTACCCAACGCTACGAGGTCACTGATCTGCTGGTGGAGAATCCACCGGTGGAAGAATTGATTTCCATGCTCTATAAAAGCAATCGAGTGAAGGAGTAAAGGTGAAAACATCTTTGCTGAGTCGTTCACATCTTAACGCCTATGGTGCCGTAATCGCTGCCCGCTATCGTACTCTGTTGCAATATCGTGCCGCTGCCCTGGCAGGCCTTGTCACCCAGATTTTTTGGGGAGCGATCAGGATAATGGTCATCGTTGCGTTCTATGAACTGAATCCGGAAGGTCAACCCATTACATTGCCCCAGTTGGTTGCCTATGTCTGGCTAGGCCAGGCACTGCTTGGTATGTTCCCGACTAATGTTGATAGTGAAATTGCAGAAATGATTAAGAATGGTGGTGTCGCTTATGAATTGGTGCGGCCGTTGGACTTATATAATTTCTGGTATTGTCGAACTATTGCCTTGCGCACAGCCACAACAACTTTGCGTTCCATCCCGATGTTGGTTTTTGCGGTAGTCTTACTGCCGCTACTTGGGATGGCAGAATGGGGCCTGTCGTTACCTCCCGATGGCGCAGCTTTAGCGGGGTTTTGTATCAGTCTGGTGCTCGCATTGGCACTATCCTGCGCAATCACCATGTTGATGCACGTGGTACTTATCTGGTCACTGGATGGCGAAGGTATCAACCGCATACTGCCGGCATTTGCCCTGGTGTTGTCGGGTAATGTATTGCCTCTGCCGTTGTTTCCCGGGTGGTTGCAGCCGTTCCTTGAGTTGCAGCCATTTCAGGGTCTGGTTGATGTACCCTTTCGAATTTACAGTGGCAATATTGAAGGGCAGGGGATGCTGGTGGAGCTTTGCCAACAACTATTTTGGGTGACTGTGCTGACATACTGGGGCAGACGGTCCATGCAGCGTATCACCCGCCACCTGGTCATACAGGGAGGCTAATTGAATTCGATTGCACTCTATTGGCAGTATATAATGGTTTCCCTCAAGAGCCAGATGCAATACCGGACATCCTTCCTGTTGAGCTTTGTTGGTCAGTTGGGTGTTACCGTGATAGAGATCGTCGCAATTTGGGCGCTATTTGACCGATTTGGTGAATTGGATAACTGGAACCTGGCTGAGGTTTGCCTGTTATATGGGCTGGTTAATTCTGCATTTGCGATTTCCTCTGCGCTGTTGTCAGGTTTTGACAGTTTTGGACCCTTGTTCGTAAAAACGGGAAATTTTGATCGCCTGTTATTGCGGCCGAGAAGTGTGGTATTGCAACTAATGGGGCATGAACTGGCGCTCAGGCGACTGGGTCGACTGGTACAGGGTTTACTGGTATTTCTCTGGGCGGCGGTCCAGCTTGAGATTGTATGGGACATTCAGAACGTGTTGTTACTGATGTTCACGCTCTTCGGCGGGATTGCCCTGTTTGCGGGGCTGTTGGTCGTTCAGGCGACCATGTCTTTCTGGACGGTTGAGTCCCTGGAGGTTATGAATACGCTAACCTATGGTGGAGTGCAAACCGTCCAATATCCCCTTGATATTTACAGTGAATGGTTCCGAAAGTTTTTCACCTTTATTGTACCCCTGGCATGCATCTCATACTTTCCGGTACTCGCCATCCTGGATAAAACAGATCCTCTTGGCAGTCACTTTGCCTTTCAGGTGTTGTCACCAGCGCTGGGGTTTGTATTTCTCATGGTGACTTTCTGCTTCTTCTCCTTCGGCACAAAAAAGTATACCTCCACTGGTAGCTGAACCGGCCTGCGTCAGGGATCTTTCTGATCAACGTTGTCCCCGGAGGTCTCCTCAAGTGTCCGATTTGAAGTTTCCGGCAGAAACAGCCAGACCAGAATGGGAATTAATAGTCCAACCAGACTCAGCACTATGACGGAAGTCCAGTTTGATTGAAATACAACAAACAGCGCTGAGATTGAAGAGAGCCCAACAATTCCGCCCATGGTACCAATGACGTTACGAAAGCCTGAGGCTGTTGATCTATGATCTGTAGGGAATAGCTCAGTGCTATAGGCGGTCTGGGTTACATCGGAGCCAAAAACAAAGAAGATCATCACAACCCACAAAAGGGGTAGTATCATCCCGGTAGCGGAGTAGAAAAAACCGACGGCAAGCACGTAACAGATCGCAAATATCATGGCCACCGGACGGCGGCCTTTCCTGTCGCTTAATCTTCCGGCCAACGGGTTTGCAATTATTGCGAATGCACCACCCAGGATGTTGAGAATTCCTACCGCGGCCGGAGTCCAGCTGTGCACATCCTGAAGGTATTTGGGTGCAAAAAAACCGGCGGAGCTCGAGGCAATAGCGAAGATAAAAGTAATTGTGAAAAGCGCCAGGCTTCGACCTGGGTTGTGTTTGAACAGCCCAATCAGGGGTTTGATATATCCGGATTTCAGTTGGGTGCTGGCGATAACTTTAAAGCGCGTGGTTTCAGGGAGGGTTCTGCGCCAATTGATGATCAGTAGTAATGGTATAAGCCCAAGCGCATACAAACTTCTCCAGCCGAAGGGTACTGCGTCGACAAATACAAATGCCAGTGCAGCAAGACCCGCTCCCAGTGCCTGAAGCGCGGCAAGTGCACCTAGCCCCCAGCCCCGGTGCTCATGGGGAAATTCTTCAGCGATAACTACCGCGGCGATCATGATTTCAGCCGATGCAAAACCCCTGGCCAGAAATTGGAAGATGACAAACATTTCTGCATTTGGCGCCAGTGCTGTTGCCCCGGTGAGCAATGTGTAACCGATGACTGTGATGAGGAGCAGTCTTCTTCTGCCCCAACGGTCTGCAGCGAGTGCAAAGAAGATTGCAAAAAAAGATCCTGCTCTTACCAGGGCGCCTAGCAAACCCAGATCCGATTCAGGAATCAATAATTCCTGTTGAATCTGTTTCAGGTTGAGGGCGAACAGGTATACATCATATTGCTCAAAAATCGAGACCGCGGCAACAAGTCCAAGAATTTTCCATTGCAGCCTGGAAAGTGGCGGTGGCTTACCCAGAAACCAGGCTAGTCGATACCACTTGGGAACATTGGAATCCATCGCGGGCTACTGGGGCAGGATGATAGCAAGTTGACTGGACCTTGCTAACAGAGTGCCGTTAGCCGCCCAGATACAACCATCTTCGACCAGATACCCGCTGCTTGCGGTTGACGTTGTAAAGTCGACTAACAGGAACTCGCCGAGGGACGTCTGTTCCCCGGGGTCTGCGAGAAAGTGAATGGTATGGTCAACCGTTGGGCAGTGCATGGGTGGATCCAGGTTTTTTGTGAACAGACCCGGGTACCAGGAATCAGAAATAGCGGCAATCGCAAGATCATCAAATATTCTTCGTTGACTGAATCGGGTCCAGCCGCCAACCCTTGCTACTTCGGCGGCGTCTCCGGGTATTGGCCCGATGGTGATGCGCTGGTCGAATTGGTCCCTGAAGGGTACATAGCCATGAATGCCTTTTGCCATTTTTCGCTCGATGCCAACAGTTTCCGGAAGTGGGACATCCGGCATCACGAATTCAGAGAACTCTACCGCTGGACGGGCGTTTGCAAAAGTAGCAATCGCAATGGCGATAGTTTTATCATTCTGTATCAGCTTGCCAGTCACACTGCTGAGGGTTCGCCCGAGCTTTTCTACCTGTATCTTGAGCCTTGCCGGCCCTGCAATCGAGGCCGACAGGAAATGATAGGTTATTGACCGGATCTGAAATAGCGAAGCAGTTTGCTGCGTCGCCAGTTCCATTTTCATACCGTTTAGAATAATAGCGGCGATATAGCCACCATTAGGGCCGACAAAAACTTGCCAGGCGTCGCTGATATTAGCCTGGTAATCCGAGTAGCCGTGTTCATCCAGACCAACAGGGGTGAGACTGATATCCCTGTCAAAAGTGTGTGTGGCTAACATTGTTTTTGTGTTATTCACAATCGTCGAGTGGTGTGCCTATTTGGACTGATCGATTCTGGCGTCGAGACTGAAATTTCCACCACCCAGTGCCGAGACCATCAATAGCCCAGCCATTATGCCCATATTTTTGAAAAAATTCTGGGTTTCATGCGCCCTGCTAATACCGTCAGGCATAGACCAGAAGTTATGCATAAAAATACTAATGACTAAAACCATGCCCGCGAGCAAAAAAGCCGTCATTTTTGTTTTGAACCCAATGATCATGAAAAGTCCAAGGGACAATTGCAAAAAAATGGTAATCACTAACATGACAGGGACAAAGGGGACGCCATGACTGGCCATGTAACTGCTGGTGCCCTCGAAGTCGACGATTTTCAGAAGACCGGGCATGATGAAATAGATGCCCATTAAAAATCGACCAGCGAGTAGAGCAGAGTTGTTTAGGGCCAGCATGCTATTTCCTGATAATTAGTGTGGAGTGGTTTCTGTGCCGCACTAGTTTGCGACAAATCCAGGTCGTTTGGATATCCTACCATGATAGTTAAATGCTTCCAGTGTAAAGATGATAAGTGCAATCCAGATACACAGGAATGTGATTATTCGGTCAAGGGTAAAAGGCTCGTCGTAGATTACAATGGCGACGATCAGGGATAGTGACGGCGCAAGATACTGGAACATACCAGCGGCCGTCAGGGAAAGCCGCGTGACCGCTGCGGCAAAACAAAGCAGCGGGAATGACGTGACAAATCCACCGAGCATGAGCAGGATGTTAGTCTCAATATTTATGGTGCCAAATGACAATCCCTCGCTCTGATGTACCCAATAGATCGCGATGAATGCCATGGGCAGCAGAATCAGGTTCTCGATCATCAAGCCCGGGATTGAGGGCAGGTTAAGATTCTTTCTGATCAAACCGTAAAAACCAAAACTAAACGCGAGTGTGAGGGCGATCCAGGGCACTGCGCCAAAAAATACCAGCTGGAAGATGATGCCAGTTGCGGCGATGGCGATGGCAACCCACTGCAAAGGTCGAAGGGTTTCCTTCAGAAAAATCATACCTAGAAATACACTGACCAGGGGATTAATAAAATATCCGAGACTGGTTTCGATTATGTTATTGCTGAGGATGCCATAGATGAAAACCAGCCAATTGATCGAGAGCAATAAGGCTGTTGTTCCCAATAACATGAGTTGGTGACCTGTGACTCTGAGTGTCGGAAGTTCTTTTTTTACCGCCAGGATGATGAATAGCAATGCCACTGACCAGATTACGCGATGACTGATAATCTCAATAACATTGACATGTTCGATCGATTTGAAATAAATCGGCACAAAGCCCCAGAAGGAGTATGCGGCTATTGCAAAGTAGGCGCCTTGAATGGTTTTTTTTTCAAACACGAGTTGGGTTAACTTCCCTGTGGTGGAGGATTGGGCCCATAATGGTAGTTGGTTCCGGGTAGATCAGGTGTCGGCGACAATAACAGCCGTGCCGGTAACAGATACCATCATCATACCATTGGTCTGGCCAAAACTTTCATAGTCTACATTGACGCCGACCACAGCATTTGCGCCAAGTTCATCTGCCCAATCTTCCAGATCTTCAAAGGCAATTTCCCGGGCTTTGCCCAATTCGCGTTCGTAAGAGGCAGAGCGACCACCGACGATATCCCTGACAGCGGCGAACATATCCCTGAAAATGTTAGCGCCAAGAATGGCTTCCCCGGTGATGACACCCAGGTACTTTTGAATTTTTTTGCCCTCGATTGTGGGTGTAGTGGTGATAATCATGGTCTGGACTCCAGTTTCTGGATCAAGGATTTAAGCGCAAAGTGAGCCGATCAAAAATCAATAATCAGGATCTCCCCCGAGGCGTTAACAGGCCTGGACAGGTGTTTCTCTTCAACTTTTACTTTATCGTATTTCTTCTTGCAGCGTTCTGCCAGTGCGGTAAATGGAGACCGACAGGGGTCAGAAATCATCACGGTTTTGACCCCGGCTTTTTTTGCCCGGGCAATCAGGTTGAACAACATGCCGGTCATTTCATCCCAGAAGCAGATATCAGCACCCAGAATCACGTCGAAACTTTTAAGTCGCTCCACGGTCAGTTGTTGAAAAGAGACTTTTTCGCTAACAATTTTGACCTTGTTAATGTCGGCGTGCACCTGGAGGTAGGGCAGTACATTTTCATCAGCATCAATACCCGTGACCTTTGCATCGAACTTCTCTGCGCAATATATTCCCAGCAGTCCCCAGCCACAGCCAATTTCGAGGATCCTGACCTTCTTTTTTAATGGGTGCTTCTTCAGGTAGTCCATAATCAGGAAGCTTGAATTCCAAAACTTGTTGCCGTGTAATTCTGCGATATGACCCTCACGCTTGAGGCGACGAATTTCTTTGTGGTTTGCATTGAGGATTTTTACACCGAAGGCGGTGCGGTGAGTGGGTAACGACATGGAACGCTGCTCGCTTGATATAAAAGCGCAGTATTCTAGCGTGATTAGAGGGGTTGTACACCTGATAGTTGTACAACTGCCAGATCGTGACGAAAACATTTCCCGTCAGATAAAGTATGAGTCCTGATGTTTACTTCGAACTATTGTTACAATACCCGGGTCCTGATAGGGATGTTGTTGCTGCAGGCAGCTTTGATCAAAGCTAAAAAAGGAGAGCTTATGTTAGGTGTGCCCAGAAGTCTGGTACCCGCAATGATGGTGGGGTTGATTTCAGTTGTTGGCGTCAGTCACGATGCTGCTGGAGCGGAAATGCCCGGGCAGACAGATCAGGCGGCAGGACCCTCTCCGCTGCAATTGCTACCCGAGTTTCAGTGTGAGCTGAAACCGGTCAAAGCCTCCGCTGATTCCACCACCCGGGATCGACATATCAGGAGAATCAAACGGACCTACAAAAAGTGTATCGCAAACTATAAAGCCGGGCTTTCTGTTGAACAGCAAAAGCTGCGTGATTCCCTTCCTGCCATTAGTGAAAAGCAGGCGCGGGATCTTGTGATGGCAAAAATTGATTTGATGCAGAAAGTTCTGGATACCCGGTACCAGCTTCCCGAGATTTTGGGAGCCGGTGAAAATAGTCTCGATGCCAGGGACTTTTATGACTCAGCACATGGACACTAATGATGATCGGATATATTACTCTGGGAACCAACGACCTCGCCCGCGCCGGTGAATTTTATGACAGCCTGTTAGCCGAAATAGGAGCAAGGCGAACCATGACAGATCCAAGGATGCTGGGTTGGGGTACCAAGACAAGCCAAACGATGTTTTCCGTCATTACGCCGTTTGATGAAGAGGAGATGACCATTGGTAATGGAGTCATGGTTGCGCTTGATGTAAGGGATGCTGCGTCTGTCAGGCGAGTCTATCGGAAGGCGCTTGATCTCGGTGCAACGGACGAGGGTGGACCGAGGGACAGAGGCTCACAGATGGGATTTTATGGGGGCTATTTTCGGGATCTTGATGGCAATAAGCTGGTCGCCTACTGTTTGTCAGCGACACCGGAAGAAATGCTGAATTAATCTGCTATTTTGTGGACTAAGTTCCCGGGTGGCAGATATCTGACATTCAGGCAGGCACTTTACTAACAGTATCAATCAACGATGAACAAGGTGATGTGGATGAGCAGGGTGAAAGAGAAGTACATTTGTTGGTTGTTGATCTCAATGACTTCTATTTTTACGCAGAACGGATATGCTCAAAATGAAACAGTAGTTGTCGGTGATGAAAGTCGAACCAATCTGACCGTCACGGTTTACAACAATGACTTTGCGCTGGTTCGAGAGGTCAGGGAAACCGTCTTACCCAGGGGATTGATTGAGCTTGAGTTCCAGGATGTGCCCCGGACGATTGATGCGACCTCTGTGACCGTGAAGTCATTGGGTAAAAAGCAAAAGTTCTCGGTGCTGGAGCAAAATTATCGCTTCGACTTGTTAAACCGCAACACATTACTGTCAAAATTTGTCGGGCAAAAACTAAAGTACAGTCGATCGGTTCTGGAGGGAAAAAGCTACGAGAAGGTACTTAGGGAAGGGCATTTGTTAGCCATGAATCCCGAGATCGTTGATTTTGGCGATGAGATTGAGATCGACCCGGAAGGAACAATCACACTCTCATATGTACCGGAAGAATTAATTTCAAAACCGACGCTTGTCTGGTTGTTGGAAAACGATACCGCAGGACCACAATTACTTGAAACCTCTTACCTTGCGAACAATCTGTCCTGGCATGCAGATTACATTATGGTGCTTGACGAGCAGTCCTCGGAATTTGATTTGTCAGCCTGGGTTACCATGAATAACCAGAGTGGTGCCCGGTATAATAACGCACAGATTAAATTGGTTGCCGGGGATGTGAACCGGGTGACGGCGCAGGCTCAGCCGGAACTGTATGCCAGGGACCGGATGATGTCTTCTGCCCGGGCAGCGCCACAGGAAGAATCATTGTTTGAGTATCATTTGTATACCATGCCTAGAAAAACCGATCTTGCCAATAATGAGTCCAAGCAACTCAATCTTATGTCCGCTGAAGATGTGAGTTTCAGCAAGGAATATATTCTGGCTTCACATATTGGTAACCAACGGCTGGTCGAAAGTCAGGAGTCCAGGTTTGATGTAAAGCTGAAGTTTGATAATCGAAGCAAGAATAACCTGGGATTACCCTTGCCCGCGGGCAGGGTTCGAGTCTATCAGGCAGATTCAAGTGGTGCGCTGCAACTGGTTGGTGAAGATCGCCTGAAGCATATTCCGGAAGACGAGACGGTAACCCTGTCAGTTGGGAAAGCCTTTGATCTGATTGCCGAGCGCAAACAAACTGCCTATCGCCGAATTGGTGATCGCGGGGTTGAATTGGCCTATGAAGTGACAGTGAGAAATCACAAACCGGGTAACGCCACGGTAACTCTCGATGAGCGATTGTTTGGTGACTGGTTTATTAGCGATGAAAGTCGAAAGGGTGAAAAAATCGATTCGAGCACTCAGCGTTATACTATGAATGTTCCTGGCAAGGGGAGTCAAACACTCAGCTATACCGTCAGGGTGAATTACTAACCCCTCAAATTTCAGAAAACCGTAAAGCTGTTTAGTCCCACAAAGGTTCCACCGTTTCTTTCGCAGAGTACCCGCATGAAATGGGCGAAACGGTAACCTGTTGCACCACTCCCAGGGGCGGCATTGGCGAACTGAACCGGAAACCCGATGCCGTGTATCCTCACCAGGCGATTGCCGTCCGCATCTTCAGTATTAATCTGATCTATTCGTTCTATCACTCCGGAAAAGGATCTGCCCTTAAAATCATCGCCAAAGACATAGACGCTAATCTTTCGGCCCGGGCGATAGAATGTGCCGACGGCATCTGCAATACCGTTAGTTGGGTTTGACCTGCTCTGGGCCTGCCAGTAAGCAAGCCGCTCAATGATTTCCCGACGACGTGCCTGGGTGTCGACAATCCATTCTCCGGCAAAACGCGGAAACATGTAATGACCCTGATCATTCATGACCTGGATACCTTTTAATTGGGGGTATACAGCCAGGGTTTCTGAAACTTTTCTGATGACAAGCGGCCAGGCGACACTTCGCATACTGCCGGAAGTATCAATCAGAAAAATGACGTATTCACTGTCTACTGGAATACCGCCGATCATGTTCGCTTCCTGCTGTTTCTGGTAGTCAGCTAACAGACGCTGTAAATCCAGTGTCATCGATTGTTTGGCTTCAGCCAATTGACCCTGAATCGTGTTATCTATTTTGGATTTATCGACTGTCGCTTCATACTGGCCCTTCAGTGCCTCCAGTTTTGCCTCCAGTTGCGCAATCCTTTCCAGTTCATCAATTTTTTCGTCTTCTTTTCGAATCATTTCCCGATTCAATTCGCGGGTTTCCCCTCTGATGTCAAATAGTTGCGCCTCCAGTTGTTCAAGGTAGGCACTCAGGTCTTCGATTGTTTCTTCAATGACTATTGGTTCAAAAACTTTGGTCAACACCAACAGTAAAATGATCGCACCGAAGCCACAACTGATGACATCCAGAAAAGACAGGCTGATCCCCTCGACCTCTCTGCGTTTATTTTTCATTATGGCCAGTCCTTAGCCGGCGCAAGGAATGCGCCTGCGGTCAATTGTGCAAGTATCCAGAAATTTGGAGATGCCAGCGGATCACCCTCCATTGGAAACAGAATGATATTCACTGGAATGTCATCGGGAAGTTCATTAACTGCCTGAGTAAAATACCTTGCTCGTTGGCGGCTGGTGACTGTGGGTTCATCATCCGGTGCTTCCCCCTGGGTTGGCAGGCCGTCTGTGATCAGGTAAATATTGTCTGGTCTTGGATCCATCCTGCGAGCGTAAGCAAAAGGAGCGTGCAGGGATGTACCTCCGGTCGGCGCAATTTCGGCCAGTGCCGCCAGAGTTTGATCCATGTTTGTCCGATCAATTGTCTTTTGCCAGCCTTTGTTTTCACCAATCTGGCTGGCTTCTGTATTAAAAGTGACAAGCTGAAATTCAGCTTCCCGTGGCAGGTTAGCAACGACCCAGTCTATGGTTCTTACTGCCCGCTGCCATTTTTCAGCTGCCAGCTTGTTGTTTTTGTCCATATTGTTCAGGCGAATGGCGTTGACAATCGTTCTGTGGAGCATGCTCGCAGAGGAATCGAGAAGTATCAGGATACGTTCGCCGCCAACATTTAGTCCGGTCAGGTATTGTCTGTTACCCGCACCGACAAATTCCCGCAGGCTTGTGCCTGCTGTGTCACTGCCTGAAACACTCCCTTCTAGAATGGCGGTGTCTTCTTCCAGCAATTTTAGTTCTGTTTTCAACGCTTCTATTGTGTCAGCCGTACTTGACCCGGATTCCGAAAGCTCAGCGATACGTTTGCTGAGCGCTTCAATTTCTTTCAGGATTTCTACTGTTGTACCCTGGGTTTCGGTCACTTCCTCTACGGTTTCGTCCACAGTCAGTTTTAACTCAACCAGGTTTTTGTCCCCGATAAGAACCTCCTGCTCCATTTTTTTTACCTGAGCCATCAGTGCGACGTCTATCTCCTGATCAACGGTTTCAGTGGCATGATTGATGATCAAATAGATCAGGATTACCGCACCAAACCCACAGGACATGATATCCAGGAATGACAGGCTGAAGGCATTAAAATCTCGTCTACGGGCCATATTGGTCGACTGAAATAATCGTCATGACAGTTGAATTAATTGCTATGTTGTCTCCGGTTCGAAGTTCGGTTCTGGATCGAGCCGGTGTGTCATTAATTTGGACAGCTTCCGGTAACCGGGGTTCAAGCTGAAGTGTTTGACCGTCATAAGCCAGGGTAAAAGCAGGATTGTCAGAATCAACAATGATTTGTCCGTCACTGCCCCCGCCAACC
>Ga0206123_10003946_pt1 | contig 11921 bp, 9 predicted proteins | sample Helgoland_Spring_2_FD_160086 | JGI IMG/M metagenome (GOLD analysis project Ga0206123, IMG submission 160086) | Pelagic subsurface seawater microbial communities from Kabeltonne, Helgoland, North Sea - Helgoland_Spring_Bloom_20160316_1 | ecosystem: Environmental > Aquatic > Marine > Epipelagic ... | reverse complement strand
GATGATGATGAATATGATGAGATTTTCAGATAGCATCTTGATAACTTAGTACTCTTTTCTTTTTGTAATGATGGAATACTCGTTTGATGTACTCGTTGTTATTAGAATGAACCCAGCCGCAGAAGACGAACTTTTATTTATCCCTCTTTTATCGATCCCTCTCTGTCTCGTTTTCTCATCTCCCCATTTTCACTCCTTCAAAAACTTGTCTCTCCTTTCAAAAGAGCAAAATCTCTTCATTTTTGTGCCTCTCCAATCCACAAAGAAAGTAATTTCCTCTTCAAACAAAACATGTCGGACGACGATACGAACAAAGAAATGCCCCCCCAGTCGACGCGTTTTCTAGACTCTGATGACGACGACGACGACGACGAGAAGCGGCGGATGGGAGGGAACGGGAGAGAAGAAAATGATGACGAAGCTTTTCTCGCGAAGTATGATTCCGACGGCTACGGAGACGAGGCCGATCGGCAAGAATTGATGCAAATGAATGAATTGGATCGCGAAGAAGAGTTGGCGAAGCGGAGCGCAAAGTTGAAAATCTTAAAAGATCGCAAGCGGATTTTAGAGAAAGCGAAGGAGAGAGAAGAGAAGGAAAGGAATAAAGGGAGAGAAAGATTGCGACAAGGCGAAGACGAGAAATCGAAGAAGGCTCTGGAAGAGATTGGAAAGAAAGTGAAAAAGAAAATCGACGAAGCCGGGTCCTCTTCCGACGATTTGTCCTCTTCTTCGGGTTTATCCTACGATGACGAGGACAGGTTAGATTCAGAAGATGAGGAAGAAATGTTAGCGAGGAAGAAGAGAAGACGAACGTCGATGACGACGACAAAAGGGCGAAGATCGAAACAGAAGAAACCTTCCTCGACTCGAGGGAGAAGAAAAAGAGGAGGCGACTATTCAGACGACGAATCGAGCAGCAGCGGTGGATTTGGATACGACGATGATATGGATGTTTTTGAAGAAGCTACGGCAAAAGATGTGAGAGCGATCACACTTCCAAGATCAAAGTTAGAGAAGTGGATATCGGAACCTTTTTACGAGAGCGCCGTGGAAGGCGCGTTTGTTCGAGTGAACATCGGCTTGGATAAAAACAAAGAAAGTCGCTATCGATTGTGTCAAATCGCCGGAATCGCGGACGGATCATATCAAGGAACAACGCAAACGTATAGCTTAAAAGCGTACGAGTATAACGACGGCACGAACGCAAAAAAAGCCACGAAAAAGTGGTTGATTTTGCGTTGGGGTAGTCACGAGAAGACGTTTCGAATTTCAGAAACATCAAATCGCGTAGACGATGCGTTTGCTCGGGCCAACGATGAGAGCAACGCAACTGTGGGTGTCGGTAGTCTCATTCTCGATCACGACGATGAACGGTTCAAAAATTCAGAGTTCGGGAAATGGTACGAACACGTTAAGAAAACCGCGAAAAAATATCTTCCCTCGGTGGACGACTGCGACATCATCTCAAAAAAATTAACCGGCGCAGACGAATATCGATACACTGCTGAGGATGTTCAAAAAATGCTCGAGCTGAACAAGCAAAAACGAGGTGGGGTATCGACGAATTTCATCTTTGAAAAAGAGCAGATGAAGATGCAATTGGCGAAAGCCCGCGAGGAAGGAGACGTCGAACAACAAGAAAAGTTGGAGGAAGCCATCAAAGAATTGAACGAGAAAATCGAGAACAAAATAAACAAACGAGGCGGTAATCAAAAAGTCATGGCGGATATCAACAAGAAAAATGAGTTTTCAAACGCAATTAAATTGTCTCAAGCGGCGGTGAAACACATCAAGAAGGTGAAAGAGGGTAAAGATATTTCTGAAGACGATCCTTTTTCGAGACGTCCGACGCGAGTGACGACGTATTGGTCCATGAAAACAGATGGCGAGAACAACGCAAAAGCTGCAGCAGAGAAAGCTGCGAAAATGGCCGAAATGAATGCAGAGACAGCTGCGGCAGGAAACGAACGCAAAGAAGAAGAGGATGAAGAAGACGCGTTCGCGAACTACAAAACGATGAAGGAGAAACTTCGCGAGTCTTTGCATCACATCTCAAAATCGCACCAACTCGCGCAAAATAAACTCCTCTACATGAATAGCAACGGGATGAAACCTTCTTTAACGCACGCGAAAAGAGCCACGGAGCGCGATCCAGTTCTCGTCAGGCAAAGATTTGCCGCCGGGAGAATGAACGCCTCCTCGAATGGAGGATCGAAAGCGTTGGCTGGAAACTCTTTATCCGTTAAGGAGTACCTCGCTAGACAAGAGGCAAAAGGTGAAGCGTAAATAGTACACACACGTACCGTAACTATAGGTACACGGTTTTGTTCGTTGAGATCATATTAATACTGTAAAAATCCTCTTTTTTTCTCTATCATCAATTACACGCTACATAGCTCTCTTCTATAATTTTCTCTTCTTTTTCTTTTTCTTTGCAAAAGCATGGAATGTTTTTTACGAACGAATTTCGTGCGGCGATATCAGTGTCACCGCGTCACCTCTCACGAACAAATACGGCACACTTCTCTTGTTACTCTTGATAATCTCTTCGTACGTCTCCTCGTCAACCTCTCGAATCGTCGTGATTTCTTCGACTTCTCCCAACAACATGTTCAAGTGTTGATCGTAGGAGTGTAATTTCCCTCTCAACTCTCGATCGTTTCTTAGTTTCACGTACACTCTTTCGTCTAAGGATAATCGAACTAAGTCTAAAGGTTCTTTCACCGTCGATTCGTCTATGTTCGTTTGCTGATTGGCTAATGTCGCTTGATCTTCGCCACCGTCGGACGCTGATGCCATTTTTTCTTCTTCTCCAAAAGTTTTTGTGTGTGTGCTTTGTAAAATGAAGGAAAATGAGAAGAGAAAAAAAGCTTCTTTTTACCTTTCTGAACAACGTTTCTGAAATCGCAACGTTTTAAAGCTATTTAATATTATACATCAAGAATTAATTTACTACAAGCATTACACGCGCGTGTATCTGTTTCCGACCGAGGACGAAGCAAACAGGTTGTCGCTTATGAAGTTTTTTGAAAACCACTCTCTCGAGGCGCGGTCATTGATGTCAGACATGATTCGACATTGACCGCCGAGTTCAGGAGTGTGACACATGCGATCTCCATCTTCGTCTTGACCAACCTGCAGTTCCCACCTCATCATCGAAGATGACGAGGATGAGAAACTTTCCTTCGACAACGCTTCTGGAAAGTATGGAGATAATCGAACGGCGTCGCCGATGAACAACAACGTCGGCGACTGTAACTGCGCATCAACGACAGCTACATCAATAAACTCCAACGTAGAGAACACGCGGCGTTCTTTCAAAGTCGTTCCATTTTCGACGGCTAGACACGGTGTTCGTTTGTCTAGCGCGCCATCTTGTAATAACTTCTTCTTCGTTTTCGGTAACGTACCTAAGCCCATATAAATGATAAGCGTCGTGTCCGAATCCGCCGCCGTGACGGCAAAATCAACAGCACCGTCTTCTTCGTCATCTTCGTCTCCTAACGCTTCTGCTTCTACTTTTGATTTAAACGATGATTTAGACGAGGATGATAGCGCTAAATTCTTTCCTGGGTCCATTTTCTTCTTCTCTTTCTTCATGAGATGGCCAGTTAACAGTCTCGCCGAAGTCGCCACGCCTCTGTGCGTCAGCGGTACTCCGGCTCTCGATCCTACTCCACTCGCCGCCGTAATCCCTGGAATAACTTTAACGTCGAATCCTTTCTCGCGCAAGAACTCGCATTCTTCGCCACCTCGACCGAACACTAACGGATCTCCGCCTTTCAATCTCACAACCGTCGCTCCGGCGTTGGCAAATTCCAGTATCAAGTCGTGAATCTCGTCTTGCGTTCGCGTGTGAAAACCGGACCTCTTACCGACAAAAAGCATCAAACCTTTTTCTTCGTTGTTGTTCTTCGTATCATTATTATTTGTTCTTGCACTAGCAGCGTACTCTAAAATCTCCGGAGAAACCAGTCTATCATACAGAATAACATCCGCGGTGACTATCAAGTGGTACGCTTTCAGCGTGAGTAACCCGGGGTCTCCCGGACCACACCCGACCAAATACACTTTCGTTTCTTCATTCTTACCCGATTCCTCGCGATGAAGACTATCGCCGTTATAATTACTATCGCTGTTACTTTCTCTCCGACGGATTTTCTCCAGCATGATATCCACCAAAGCATCATTTCTCGCTATGATTTCGTCGTAAAAGTCCACAGGCTTGCCTTTTTCTTCTTCTGTGTTGTCTTCTTCTTTGTAAAGAAGATGTTGTTGTCGATGAGATGAATTCTTCACCAAACGACGCCGGCGCTCTTCTTTCTTCCTCCTCGGACAAGACGACGGCGAGACCCCGAACAACTTCGATCGAGAGGATGAAGAACGAGCATATATAGTGTTTATGCTATTATTGGTCGTGAAAATCGAGAAGCAGAGAGATGATGATGATGACATGCTCTTGTTTCCTTCCTTCGTTTCGTTTCGTTGCGCGTCCTTTGTCGTGTGAAAAAAAGTGTCAACTTACTCGAGTCAAAATGGGATTTGTGAACAAATTTCAGTGTGATGACAAATTAAAACAATTATCTATTTTATTTCTTCTTGTCAATCAAGGCGAATCAATCAATCAATCAATCAATCAATCAATCAATTAATCGTCGTCCTCGTGAATGGAAACAGTCGGGACTAATTCGGCGTTACCGCTCGAGAAGACCGAATAGAAAGCACTCTCGGTAAGACCGGGTAACGCCGTCGCGTTGTTGTTGTTGTTGCTACTGCTACTGTTATTCTTTCTGTTGTTGCTATCGCTATTACTAGTGTTGTTTTCGAGCTCTAATACTTCATTCATCGCTTTCTGTACCAACGCGTCGATTTTCTCTTCGCTCAGGGTCGATCCAACTAACTGTCTCAGTATGATTTCCAAGTCGTTTCTCGATACGATCCCGTCGGCGTCGACGTCGTACACGCGAAACATGAATGAAATTTTAGACTTCTCGTTGGCATTCTTCGAGAGCAGAGAAAGCAAGCGACAAAACTCTTTAAAGTTGACGTTTACGAACAGCTGGACTATTCTCGGCGCTAAAGGGTTAATTGCCAACTCTGGAATGTTCAACAGTTCGTCTTCGCTGATGTATCCTTTGTGTTTTTTATCGAGTTGTTGGAACCTTTTGTATAACGTCTGAATCTCAGCGGACGTGAAGACGTTGTAACAATACGAAGATATCTCTGTTTGTTCATAAGAAGAAGAAAACAAAAGGGAAATGTGAGTCGTTTGTTCTCGTCGCGTGTCGTTGCTTTTTGAAGGACACCAGACGACGACGAGAGAGAGTACTACTGTGAGTAAAATTGGATAAAAAAAAGAGACTCTCGTCGTCGCACAGAAGAAGAGAAAAGAAAGTTCTCTGAATGGAAAATAGAGAAAGAACGACAACAACAACAACAACACTCACGTTCGATGTCAAAATCGGTGAGATTCAGGGAGGACGCCGTGATTCCCATCGTTGTGATGATCTACTTTTTAGGAGGATTCGTTCGTTTGTTTCTGTGAAGGAAAAACTTTATTAAAGAGAGGGGGGAGACGCGTAATTTATTTGTTTGGTGACGATTGTTCTTCTTCGCTTATTTTGACTCTGTTATATGTTTGTTATAAACTACTATTTACTTGCCGACGATGGACTCGACAAAAATTTGCAAACTCTCCACGTCGCGCCTTTCACCGCCAAGTTTTACGTACCCTTCGCGTCCTTTCGGGAAAAGCAAGATCGTCGGGAAAGATGCCAAGCTTAAATTTTCTTTCGACCACTCTTTCTCGTCTTGATCGGCGCGGAACTTCGAGTATTGCACGTTCTTAGCTTTGCCGTACGTTTGCGCCGACTCCGTAAAGCTACCCTCCATGGCTTGGCAAAACGGACACCAAGGCGCGTACAAAACAATCATTTCGTTTTCTTCGTTCTTTAAACCTCGAGAGATTCGTTTCTCCATCGACTCTCGCGTCTCAACCGAAATAGCCGAAGCATCGGTGAAGATATCCGCGGCGTCTTCTTCTCGCTTATCCTGCTTTTCTTTTTCCTCTTTGCTCAAATTTCCCGAGTGCAAGCCACACTCTTTATCGCTCGCATTCTCCCACCACCATCGACCTTCTCGCTCTTGTTGCCCAGGAGTTACCGGTCTGGTACAAGGCGCGCAACCGATTGAAACGTATCCTTGCGTGTGCAACGCGTTCACAGGCGTCGACATGACTCTCAAAAAGTCCCAAACTTCTTGCGAGGTGGCGTTTGTCAGCGGATTGTATTTCACGAGTTCACTTCCGTTTAAAATACCTTGAAACGCCGGGTCTAACTGTATCGCCGGGACTTGCATTCTCGTACCAGGTGATTGATCTTTTCTTTGACCAGTAATCCATGCTTTTAACGTGGACAACTTTTTCCTCAACGGTTGCACCTTACGAATGCCGCAGCACTCCTTGTGCCCGTCTTCGTAAAACGAAAACAACCCTTTCTCGTTGACAAACGCTTCCAATTTTTCTTCGTTCGGGACGCAATATTCAATCTTAATGTTGAAATGCTTCTCAACCTGGTCAAATAATTCGTACGTTTCCGGGTTTAATCTCCCGGTGTCTAAGGAAAACACTCTATATGGTCTGTTCGTCAAGTGCGCGTATTGAATTAAAGCCACATCCTCGGCACCAGAAAACGCAATCGCGATATCGTCTCCGTACGTTTTCAAAGCGTCGTCCATAATCTCCAAAGGCGTCATCGTTTTCTCCAATATTTCGTTCTTACTCTCCGTTTCCTGTTTCGTGTTGCTGCTGAACACTTTCAATGCGTTTCCCCTTCGACTGTTGTTGTTCTTCTTCTTCATATTTTGGTTCACAACTCTTCTCTTTACACCACTGACTGCTCCGCTCTTCTTCATCATCTTCATCATCTTCGACGACGACGACGACGCGGTAGTCGTAGAAACGTGAGCAGCACAACTCATTACAGTGTTCATCTTTTCGGCAGTTATTGTGTTATTATTGTTGTTGTTGTTGTTATTATATTATTAATGTAGTTTTATGTCGGACGATAAAGAATGAGGAGGAGGAGGTGATGGATAAAATTTTGGTTTGTGTCTTCCTCGTGTTTGTGTTTGCTTCTTCTCTTCTTCTTTTCTCCTTCTATGGCATGTTACTATATGCATAACAAAAAAATACACGGAGCTGATACATCAACTTCTTTTCTCTGACTATTTACGACTATTTACGACTTATTGCATGGATAACGATTGAACTTCCTTCAACTCAAAATCGACGAGCGTTGTAACCTCTTTAAAGTTGAAAGTGCCTTCGAAGTTCTTCCGCTTTTGTCGATTCAACACCAGTGGATACCAGTGTTGATCGTCCGCCCACATTTGTTGAAAAGGTATGGCATCGAAAGGGAACCATTGCGGAAGCATTTCTTCCGTCTCTCTTTCTTGGCCGCTATACGTGTCTGCTCTAAAGATGTGAACCAGCCACGGTGGTTTTTCAGGCTCATCGATCCAAATGAAAGTTATGCGACCAACTTCTTTCGCGTCCAGAGCCTGTATGCAAGCTTCCTCTTCAAGCTCTCTCAACGCCGCCGCGAGAACGGTTGGGTCTGACTCTTCAACTTTACCACCGAATCCGTTCCAAAACCCTTTTCCAAACCCAGTTTTCTTCTCTCCAAGCAGTACTCGCTCGTTTTCATCGTCCACGACGAGCAATAACGTGAAAACTTTCTTCTTCTTCTTCTTCCTTGTTTCTTTATCTTCTTCTCGCAGCATATTTTCTTTTTTCTTTTTTGAATTTTTGTTGGATTCTCTCTCACTCAACTCTTATAATAAACAAGTCGTCTCGTCGGTTACAACAACTAACTCCTTACTACGAGTAACGAATGTATTATTAAAGTATTTATGCGCGCGACGACGAGTGCTCCTTCTCTCTTCTCGAACAACCTCAATCAAAAGAGTGATGACGATGATGGAGGTGAGGATGCGGAAAAAGTATTGATATGGAGAAGGAGGAAAAATCTTCTTCAAACGATGATGAATTTAAAGTGGGGGAGGAGGGAGGAGTTTTTCTTCTCTTCTCTTCAATTTGTTCAAACAAGACGACACATTTAGGCAAGTAGAATAAGGTCAACCGATTCATCATATATTTTGAATAGAGAGTCCAATGAGCGAGTTTAGTCCGCGAACTCCCGAGGAAGTCTTCCAGAACTTCAAGGGAAGACAAGCTGGCATTAATAAAGCATTAAACGACGACGTGGTACGTGCGCGTGCATCAGAACCGCGCTCTCTTTTTTTTTCTCCTTCTCCAATTCGCGCTTAAAAATTCGAGTTTAATATTGAAAATGCACATACACCGCGCGCGCTCTCGCGCATCGCGATATCGGTTCGAAAAATTTGGGAACAGATTCAGACGGGTGATTAGTATCTGAGTTCAAATTGAGCGTTCGAAACGGAAGAGCAAAAGTAAAAGTGTACCGGCGACATATTCCTTCGAGAATACGCAAACAAATTTTGCGCGCATTTATTATTTTTCACCGCGCGACGCGCTGTTTGAAAACAATACACAAAAGAGGCTTTGCGACGATGGACGATTGCGAAAACGGACTGTAGCGAATGCCTTGATTATCTTTGCATTCGAATCTCGAGGGTTAAATACATTTTGATGCGGTTCTCGTATTCGCCCAGTATATCTCTCATCAATTTAAAACAACGAGAAGAGGTGGTTGTTTTAAAAAGAGCCAATCTCGTGTTCCCACAGTTAAGACGGGAACAAACAAAAAGCGAGCGGCGACGAGGAAGATGAAGACCAATGCGAATACCTCAGATGGTGATTAACTAACGTTTCCTCTTTTATACTCTCTTTCTCTCTTTAACAGGCTATGTTTTTCGCGAGTTGCGATCCGGACCGCGAGAATCTCTCGTTGTATTCAAACGCCGACGGTAGTTGGGTCGTTTCGTTACCGGCTGAGGAAGTTCCGCCTGAATTACCAGAACCTGCGCTTGGGATCAACTTTGCTCGCGACGGTATGAAACGTGGAGATTGGCTCGCGCTCGTAGCTGTCCATTCCGACGCTTGGTTGATGGCTGTTGCCTTTTATTACTCGGCCAAGTTTTCCGCGGACCAGAGAAAAAAGTTGTTCGATTTAATAAACAGTTTACCGACGACGTACGAAGTGTTGTCCGGAAAAGGCGGCAAGAAAATGAAGGTAAGCGTCTTTGTGCGAAAGAAGAAGATGGACGAGGAATTTTTCGCGGGGCTCTTCTTTCTCCTCGCCGCGACTCGTTTTGAATAACGACATCGTCGTCGTTCATTCGCTCTTGTTCGTTTTTTCTTTTCAAACTCTCTCTTTTTTGCCCCCTGAATTTTACTCAAACAGGGCACTCGCAATCGGAATTTTTTCACGTCTCACCGCGCACGTTCTCTCTCTCTCTCTCTCCTTACGCACAGGTGGCTACAGCAGCGAACAATAATAAACGATCTGCAGCAGTAATGGTACGATTCGAATTCTTTTTTGTATCCGCGGGCAAAACTTCGCTTTTTCGCTCGTTTCGTTTCGTTCGCGTAAATTTAGGCGCGCGCGCTCCCCTCGAGTTCGAGATGATTTATTATTATGGACTCTGTCTGCTTTCGTCGTCTTTTTTTTGCTGCTTTCCTCGTGTTTCTTGGTTCCTGAGAGGAAATGTTTGGCGGTCTCTTCCTTTTGTTTGAGAGGAGCCGAGAAAAAGCAAAAAATCTTCAGGGAAAAAACTAAGTTCTCTCTCTCACTCTCACATAAATAGCAGAATAATACAATTAATAACGACGACGCGGCTGGTTTAAAAAAGCCCTCCCCCGGGGTAATCATAAAACAAGACGCGCCCTTAGATTCTTTAGTAGACGCGAAAATAGAGCTCTACTGGCCGGACGACGGCTTGTGGTATAAAGCTGAAGTGTTATCGCTCAACGCTCGAGCGAGAAACGCTAAAGTTTTATACGCAACCGGGGATGTCGAGACTCTCGAGTTGGACGAGATAATCAACGAAGGCCATTTGAACGTGTGCAGTAAATAAATAAGAAAACGAATCACGTTGCGTTGTAATCATATAATAAAAACTCAAAAAGATTAACATAATAAGCTCTCTCACGATAGCGGCGGGAAATCACTTTCTTGCCGAACAAACGCCGGCGCATTCCTCCGTTTATTATTTCCTCCTCCTTTACTATTCTTGTTGTTTTTACCATTACTATTCTCCTTCGCGGCGGAGCTATTCTTGTTATTATTATTACTATTATTACTGCTATTATTCGTCGTCGTATTTTGTTTCCCCAACGACGCGCCGACGTCTTGTTTCTTTTCAGGAACCTGTTTCTTTTTTGTATTGAGATCTTCTTCTAGTGTTGCTTTTTCTACCGGTGCTATTTCTTGTTGTCGTTGTTGTTGTTGTTGTTGTTGTTGTTCTTCTTCTTCTTCTTCTTTCTGCTGTTGCATCGGTGGTGGAGGTGTAATTATTGGTCGTGGTAGTGGCGAAACTGCCACGATATTCTGATGAAGAGGAACGTTCGGAGGTTGCTGCTGCGGAAAAATGTGTTGTTGCTGCGGCGCGTAGTACGGGAAGTGACCAACGCCCCCGTGATACATAAAGTTCGGCTGAACCGGTACGTATCCATACGGAACATTTTGATAATACATTGGCGGCATCGGGTACGGATATTGAGGTGGAACGTAATGGAATCCGCCGGGATACATGCCGCCGCCTCTTCCTCCACCTCGCCCTCCCCGTCCTCTTCCTCTTCCTCCAACACCGCCTCCTCTTCGAGTGAAATCTGGATCGTTCTTATCTGCGTGCACGTTTCTCGGGATGGCTTTTGTGCTGTTTATGTTTATGTTTATGTTGTTGTTATTACTCTCAGTCGTTTCTTTTCTCGTTTCGTCCTCGTCTTGCCTCTTCTTTTCTTCTTCTTCTTTGTCTTCTTCTTCTTCTTCTTTGTCTTCTTCTTTGCCTTCTTTTTTAGAAAAACCATCTTGTTCATTTTCTCTCTCTCCTCCTTCTTTTGCTTCTTCTTCTTCTCCTTCTTCGTTTCCGAATATTTCCGCCCTCGCTCGCTTATACTCTTCCTCTCGCGCTAACTGCAAGTTCTCGAGATTCATTTGCACCATCTTCTCCTCGTCGTCGTTTTCTGCGTGTTCTCCTTCTCCTTCTTCTTTGTTGTCTTCTTCCTTCTTTCCATTTTTTTTATCGTCCACCCCATTCTCCTCCTCCTCGTCGAGCTGCTCGTTTTTGTTGTTGTTGCACTTCTTCTTCGAACCGCCGCCGACGATGATATTCTTCGCGGACAACTTCTTCGTCGAGGGAGACGAAGACGAAGACGAAGACGAAGATGATGAAGACGTCGTCGTCGTCGTCGTCGTCGTCGTCGATGGGACCATTTAACAATAGTATATATATAATAAAACAAGTTAAAAGCGGGATAGTTATGGAGTGAGAAGGATCCGCGTTTGTCAGAAGAAGCGGTTTTTCTGTCTTCGAGAACTCTCTCCTCCCTCTTCTCTTTTGCAAAAAAAAGAGGCCCGAGGCCAAACGTCGTTTTTTTCTCTTTTTTTCAGCTCTTCGTTCTGACCGGCTGAACGTTCGTTCTGAGCCGCAAATGATTTGGAAAAGAAGGGAAAATTTTATCGTCTTCTCATCTTCTTCACCCCAAACATCATAATCCACGCACGCGCACTCACACACACACGCGCACACACACACACGCTTTAAATAATAATCATGAGAGCAGCAACCATGGCATCCGTGAGAACGGCCGCGAAACACGCGTCTTTAACGTCTTCTTATTCTTCTTCGACGAGGTGCAGAACTTTCTCTTCCTCGTCGACTTCGACTTCGTCGTCGTCGTCGTCGTTGAGACAATCCAAGAAACACCATTCGCACTG
>Ga0206123_10003941_pt1 | contig 11925 bp, 5 predicted proteins | sample Helgoland_Spring_2_FD_160086 | JGI IMG/M metagenome (GOLD analysis project Ga0206123, IMG submission 160086) | Pelagic subsurface seawater microbial communities from Kabeltonne, Helgoland, North Sea - Helgoland_Spring_Bloom_20160316_1 | ecosystem: Environmental > Aquatic > Marine > Epipelagic ... | reverse complement strand
AGAGCTCAGAGAGGTTACGATATGCAGAAGCAAAGATATGAAAATATGGACACTTCTAACCCTTATCAAAACATGGAAAACGTCATGGAAGATGCCACTATCAATACCCAACAAGCTGATATGGTAAAGCAACAGCAAATGCAAAGCCAAGCTAATACTATGGATCAGTTTGGTCAAGCCGCTGGTGGAAGTGGTATAGCAGCATTAGCTCAGGCTATGTCTCAGCAACAATCACAAAACGCTCAACAAGCATCAGCTAGCATAGGTCAACAAGAAAGATCTAATATGATGGCTGAAAGAAATATGGCTGGACAAATACAGAACCAAAAAATAAGTGGTGATATACAGTCAAGAGAAATGGAACTAGGTAAAATAGATAGCATGATGCAAATGGCTGGTCAAAGACTACAAGGTGCACAAGCTAACAAATCAGCACATGATCAAATGGCTATTTCAGGTCTAGGTGGTATGGCTGCAGGAGGTCTAGGAGCTACTCCTCTATAACCATCAACTTCACTGGATTTTAAACAAAAAAAATATGAGTAAAATATATGATGCTGCTTTTGCAGGAGGTAAATCAGTAAACGCAATGTCCGCTTTCGATCGAGGTTATTATCAAGCTACTCAAGGTATGGGTGGGTCTGAGCCTGTGTCTACTGTTAAAAACCATTATGAAAACCAATTAAGAAGTTATTTAAAACAGTTGCCACCTGACATGGATCTTACTACAATACCTAACAAGTATCAAAGTAATATATCAAACTTTTTATCTCAAAAGAAAAATGAATACGTAAGACACGCTAATGTAGTTGATGATCTAGAAGTTGGTACTCAAGACTACATGGATACAGTTTCTAAAATGAATAACATTAAAAACACGTTTACTAATTTAGATAAACAATTTAAAATATATGGCCAATCAAAGAAAGGTTTAATAGATTCTATAGAAGGCCAAACAACTTCTTTGTATGGTGAAAATCAAGCAAATGTTAATATGCTTAGAGGTATATTTAATGAAGAGTACGAAATGAAAATTGATGACAATGGTAATTTAAATTTTATAGGTGAAGATGGTGAAGTTTCTTTAAATGATTTACCTGACTTTTATGAAAAAGATTACAAGACGGCAGACACAATGATGACAATGGGTGTTAATGTTTATAAAAATGCTTTAAAAACAGGTATACCATTAAAATCAAGTGATATACAATACTTTCAATATAAAAATAAATTAAAATCTATTATAGATCAATCTGGCAATGCTGGTATTATGTCTATACTACATGATGGTTTAGTCGGTGATGTTGTTATGGCTGATGATCCTATGATGAAAAAAATGCTACAAGGTTATCAAAATGGTGATATATCTTTTACTCAACTAAGAGATGGTGTTGTTGATAACTATATGAACGTGTTACTTAAACAATCACAAACCGGCGCTAGTCAAAGAAAGGTATCACCTAGTGGTAGCAGTAGTGGCGGAACTGTAGTAGAAAGAAGAGCTGCTAAAAAAATAAGTATGATTGACGAAGTTTTTGTTGATTTAAAACCAGGTGGAGATGTTTCTAATTTAAGAAGATTATTTCCAACTGGTATAGATTTTAAATTTAATGATGAAGGCTTGTTAATGATAAGCAAAGGTGGAAGCACTGATGCTATAATAGATATAAATAATCCAAACGCAATACAGGATCTATATAGATATGCGGGCATAGATCCTAGTTACTGGCCAAGTGAAGTAACTAAAAAAGAAAAAGACCCCTTAGATCAAATTGATTAAATCAAAAAACAAAATGTATGAAGTTATTCAACTTACCGATAACACCCTTTTTCAAACCAGCTTTAAAGACAGCTGTTGAAATTACAAAAAATACAGATAGTTATCAAGAGTCAAGAAATAAAAGAGCAACCAACGATGTAGATTACAAAGGTCAACAGTTTATCATGGACGATATTGTTTATGATAGAAAAAGGTTAGAAGATAAAGCTATAGAGCATAATCTTGATTTTAAAGAATACATGAGAAGAATGTCTAAAAACGGCATGACTCTTTACACTGGTACAGATGCTTCTGATGATGAAATAAGTACAAAAGTAAACACTCTTATTGAAAGACAAGAAGATGCTTTGTATAATACAGATTTAACAGAAGATCAAATAGAAAAATTAAAAAACAAAGGTTTAACATTTACGGCAGAAGACAAACAAGACGTTGAATACTTATATGAAACAGGTAAAAACGTACTTGGTTTTGGTGGAGATGGTAAATTCAGAAGAACAAGAGGCACTCTAGATAAAGAGGAAATTCAAGAGCTCGCCACCCAAACGTATCAAAATCTGATGAAATCAGATGAATACTTCAATAATTACGGATCTAATTGGGTTAAAAACAATCAAAAATTTATACAACAACAATCTGACGTTTTAAGAACTAAGTATGATGTTAGAACAGAAGCTGGTCTTAAAAAAGCTAATGATGAGCTTTCAAACTTAATTGGCAATAAGATACAAGAGCACGCTAATAACGATGAAGAGTACAACTCTAGAATATCTAAGTATGATAAAGTTATAAGTGAAAAATATGGTAAGCAACTATATTACGCAGATATAACTTCTGATAGAAAAAAACTTATTGATGAAACTTTACCTGGATGGTTATATGAAACTCTTCCAGATCTTTCTACTTATTTTGTTAATGGTTATTGGCAACTGCTAGAAGGCAAAAATGCAACAGATTGGGCTGTAGATAGCGCTAGACTTAAAAAAGTTAAAGAGTTTGCTGAAAATGTTGATGGCTATAAATATGCACCTGGAGTTGGTGAAAAAGAACCTACCTATCGTTTTGGTTCATCAACTACGCCAAAAGGCGTGTCTAGATACGAAAAGAAATTTAAAACAAAAGAAGAGGCTCAGGAATGGGCTCAAAACGAAATAAAATATCTTGAAAAGTCTAGAGCTATAGACTTTATGGATTCAACGGGTTATCAACAAAAGTTAGAATTATTAGGAGCTCCAGAGTTTTTTGACAAAGATATGAACTTTGAATGGGATGTTGATACTTACCAAAGGGTTTTAGGTACACAAGGTTTTCAAATGGTCGCAGGTATGTTATCATTGGGTGGTACTACTTATTTTCAAGAAGCCGGTGGTGTTTTAACAGGTCAAACCGTATACCATGCGGCTAATTTAGCTTTTCCAGATTTAGAAAACGAAGAAGCTGTTGAAAAATATATGCAGTTGAGTGATGAAGAGCAAATGAAATATGCTAACGAAGCTTTTGATACTGGCTTAGTAAATTATGATGATGCTATCACGGCTGGTATGCAAAACGCTGGATATGATTTTGCTAGTAATTATTTTACTTTTTTGAAAGCTGGTAAAGGTGTTAAGTTTATGCCTAAAGTATTTACTAAGCTAGCTACAGAAAAATCTTGGAAAGAATTACGTAAATACGCTTTTAAAAACATAAAACAAGGTGTTGTAGATATTGGTAAAGCAGGTTTAGCTGAAGTAGGTACAGAAAACTTACAAGAGTTTACTAGTAAGTATTACATAGACAAAAACACGGTTGGAGATAGTTTACAACAAACATTTAATAAGTATTTTATTGATGATCCAAGAACTCTTTTAGAAACAAGTGTTCAGTCTTTTCTAGTACCAGGAACCTTAGTAGGTGGTAGTAGAGTTATAGGTGGTGCTTATAAAATAAAAAATGACATAATTGCAGATTTACAAGCTTTAAAAGATCCAAAACATTTAAGAAGTTATGCAAATAAAAGAATAAAAGTTTTAGATAATTTATTAGAAAAAGGTGAAATAACAGATAAGCAATACGCGGAGCAACTTATAGAAATAGAAACAGCTGTAGAAAGTGTAAACAACAGTAAGAACAAATATCTTAATGGTAAAGCTAAAAATCAAGTATTAGGTTTTGAAATAAAAAATGCAAAACTTCAAAAAGAATTAGATGAACTAAAAAAAGATAAAAAGCCTGATGATTTAAAGAAGTTACAGATAGAAGACCTTAATGGTAAAATAAAAGAAAACATACTTGGTATATTAAAAACAAGATTAAAAGAAAGTGTAAACAAGACTAGACCTTTTTTATCTTGGATCAATAAACAAACAGACGGTATTTTTGCCAACAAAAAAGTATATTCTTTTAAAACAATAAAAGCAGCTGTTAAATGGGTTGATGGTAGAAAAAAATACCTAGCGGGAGCAATTAAAAAAGCTAAAGGTGATAGAAAAATAAAACTAGAACAAGAATTAAAAGAGCTAAACAAAAAAGAATTAAATAGTGTTATTGGTGGAAAAAAGAATAATGGTGTTAACTTAGGTAACACAGCTATAATAGTAGAAGAAAATATTAAAAACAATATTGATAAATCTAACTATGGAGCTAATTTAGGTGCTGCTAATACTTTTCACCATGAGGCTTTACACTTTATGACTGACGCGTTGTCGATGGACGAATTAAAGTATTTAGAAAATAATACTAAACCACTTTTAACTGGTGATCTTAAAAAGCTTACAGATCAAAAAATGAATGCTTATAAATCATTTTATGCTCAAAAAGTTAAAGATGGAGAGTTAACACAAGATGAAGCCGATCTTCTTATTGCTAAAGAATATTTGACATCTTTATCAGATGCTATGAGAGTTGTTACAGAATCAAACTGGGAAAAAGATGGTTTGCTTCAAAGAGGCTTTGATAAAATAGCTAGAATCATAGAGTCTGTAATGACTAAGGTTGCGCCAGATCTAGAGTTTGACATGACTCAAATGACAGGTGCAGACGCTTTTCAGTTTTTAAAACAATACAATAATTTTAATGGTAAAAGAAAGATAAACTTAAATGTACCTAAGTTAAAAAACATACCTAAATCTACAGATATAAAAGAAGAAGACGATCTTTCAAATTTTTCTTTATCTATTGAAGATTCTACCGAAGTTAATAAAATATACAAAGAACAAGGTCTTGCTGGAACTATGGATATTTTAGATATATTAAAACCTACAGCAAAAGGTATAGCTAACAGATATGACGAAAGACCGTCTTATCCTGGTTCTAGGCTTAAACTAAAACAAGATCCTAAAGCTAAAGCAATATTAATTGACGAGATACAGACTGGTGAAAGAGGTATGCTTGATGTTATAATGGCTTATGATAAAAAAGTACAAGAAGGACAAAAAATGGGTCCTTTGTCTGGTTTTTTAAACAATTCGTTTTCAACAAAAACAGGTTTTAAAAGGTACATAGATATAGCCAATAGAGTTTTAGGTGAAGGTGATCAAAGTATATTTTCATCTGATGTAACAGAGGCTAAAGGTGTTGTGGCTCAAGAATCACAAGGGCTAGTTGTAGACGTAAAGTCTTCAACGCTAAAAGAAGGTTTATCTTTAGATGAAGATATTATAAATAAAATTAAAAATAGTGTAGTAAAAACTTTTGGAACAAGATTACCACAAGTTGGTAGTAAAGATTTTAAGAAGGCTTTACAAGACGCTTATAGAACAGAGCTGTTTAAAGTAATGAAAAACCTAATGGGTACTAGAACAGCTTTTAAAATGTTTATTAGTAAAAATGGTAGATTAATATACAAAGCTATACCACAACAAACAATAAATAAAAGATTTAATCAGTTTGCCGTACCAGTATTAGATAAAGATGGTAAACAACTAAGAGAAAAAACACCACAAGGAAATGCTGTTTTTAATAAAAAACCTTTTGATCAAGCAGAGTTTGAAAATTATTTTTTAGGATCTAACATAGGTGGATCTACTAAAGGTACTAGAAAAGATGCCTTAGCCGAAGCATTAGCTCAAGAGCTTGCTTTTGATGCAACTATGGAGGTTATACAAAGAGAAGATGTCGCTAAGAAGTTTAACACTGTTAATGAGATACAAGGGTTTGTTTTACCTGAAAACTATTTAGCCATACTAGATAAAGACATTGATAGAGATAGAAATGCTTTATTTTCTATAACTGTTTCTAACATGCCTATAGAGTTGTCTAATGTATTTGTAGCTAATAGAAAAGATTTCTTTAGTAATATAAATGAACTAGGTATAACTAAAACAGGCATAGGAGCTGCTTTAGATAAGGCTTTTGGTAAAGGGTTTTTTGGTACATATAGAAAAGGTATTGTAGATGATTTCTACAAAAACCTACAAAACTATAAAAAAGCACAAGAAAACTACGAAAAATCTAACAGAACATTTAAACCTACAATAGAAGATTATGTTACAACTTTAGATAATCAATTAGATAATTACTTAAGTGTTTCAAATTTCTTTGGATTAAAAGAAGGTATGGCTGGTATATTTAGAAATAAAGAAAACGTAAAACACCAAAGGCAATATATAGGTGGTGAGTTTGCTCAATATTTAAAATCTAAATATGGTCCTGTAAAAGCAATACAAATGCTGTTAACATCTAAAGGTGCTTTTGAAGATGGTACAACTAGAGGTAAAAGAGGCATGATATATGATAACAAAGCTGATTTTGTTGACATGCTAAATAAAATAGACCCGGATATTATTGTAAAAGGTATTTATGGTGGAGTGTCTATAACAATTGGCGATCAAGTGCAAGATTTTAAACCTACTAAAGCTAATGAAAAAGTTACAAAAAGCCACTTAGATGGAAATGAAAATGTAGAACTTGGTGATATTAAAGCTAAAGAAGCTCAAGTGTTTTTAAAAGATTTGTATTCTTTCATGGCTTCTAAACCTGAAGGCTATACTAAAGTTAATCAAGCTATGGTTGTTGCTGGTTTATTGGGTAACATGAAAACACCATTAAGAGCTGCAGCTGCTTATAGATATATCAGCACTGTTTTACCAACTAAAAATCCTAAAGATTATAGATATGAACATTTAATTCCAGCTAGAGTTGTTGCTTTTTACATGGCTGAAAGTTATTTAAATGGAAACAAAGAGGTAGATATAAACACTCTATTAAATGACTATTCTGTTGCTATAATACCTAAAACAATGGATAACATTATAGGTAAACTTTTTGGATCTACAATGAATCCAGATTATAAAATAGGTATGCATCCTAGTAAAAGATATTATAATATGTTTACTAAAGGTGAAGTACAGTTTGCTATAAAAGATCTTAGAAATGGAGATATATATGGTGAAGGTTATGCTGACATATATCCGGTTATTCAGTCTGCTAAAAAAGATAATGCTAATTTATCTATAGTTGTAAATGAAGATCAAAGCATTCAAGAGCAAATGCAAACTTTTAAAAATATGGAGGCTGCATTGAATATTGCTAAAAATCCTAATGCTCCTGTTAAAGGTATAAGTGTTTTTGATTTTGATGATACGTTGGCTAGATCAAATAGCAAGGTTGGTGTTACTATGCCTGATGGTACTTTTAGAAAAATAAACGCAACTGAGTTTGCTATTGAATCGGCAGACCTTGAAGCAGCGGGCGCTGTGTTTGATTTTACTGAATTCAATGAAGTTATAGATGGTAAAAAAGGCCCATTGTTTGATCTTGCAACTAGAAGACAAGATAAATTTACAAGTAAAGACATATTTATATTAACAGCAAGACCTCAAGAAGCTGCGTATGCAATACACGCTTTTTTAAAAGGTATTGGTTTAAACATACCTGTAGATAACATAGTTGGTTTAGCTGATGGTAAACCAGAGGCTAAGGCTGATTGGATATTAGGTAAGGCTGCTAAAGGTTATAACAATTTTTATTTTGCAGATGATGCTTATAAAAACGTAGCTGTTGTACAAAAAGTTTTAAAAGTTATAGATGTTAAAAATAAAGTTGAATTAGCTAAGTTTTCTATTAGTTTAGAAACTGAAATGAACATTATTATTGAAGTTGAATCTGGTGTTGCATCTTGGAAAACTTTTTCAAAAGCCGCTGCTAAACAAATGGGTGCAACTAGAAGGTCTAAATGGAGATTTTTTGTTCCACCGTCTGCAGAAGACTTTACTGGTTTATTATATGACTTGTTAGCTAAAGGAGCTAAAGGTGATAAGCAAATGGAATTTTTTGAAAAATACCTTTTAAAACCATATAACAAAGCTTATAGAGATTTAAATAATGCTAAAGAAACTATTTCTAATGACTATAGAGTTTTAAAGAAAACATTTAAAGATGTTAAAAAGAAACTAGGTAAACCAACTAATTATAAAAACTTCACATACGATCAAGCTATAAGAGTTTATCTATGGGATAAAAATGGTATAACAGTACCTGGTTTATCTAAAACAGATCAAAAGAAACTAGTTGCTATAGTTAAAAAAGATCAAAGACTAATTGAGTTTGCTGATATACTTTCAAACATAACTAAGTTAAAAGAAGGTTATGTAAAACCAGAACAAGATTGGTTAGGTGGTAGTATAGCTAAAGATTTAAACGATGTTGTTGACAGGATAGGTAGAAAACGTTTTCTTAAAGATTGGATAGAAAACAAAAACGAAATATTCAGTGATGATGTTATGAATAAGCTAGAAGCTATTTATGGAACTGCTTACTCAGATGCTTTAAAAGACATACTATATCGTATGGAATTTGGAACGAACAGACAGGCTGGTACCAGTAAAGTTGTTAATACTTTTATGAATTGGGTTAACAACTCTGTAGGCGCTATTATGTTCTTTAACATGAGATCAGCCTTACTTCAAACAATATCTTCAATTAACTTTATAAACTGGAGCGATAACAATATATTAAAAGCAGGTTTAGCTTTTGCTAATCAACCACAGTACTGGTCTGATTTTGCTATGATATTTAACTCACCAACGTTAAGGCAAAGACGTAAGGGTTTACAGAAAGATGTTAACGAAGCTGAACTTGCTAACACTGCTGCTAATTCTAAAAACAAAGCACAAGCTGCTTTAGCTTATTTATTAAAAATAGGTTTCACACCTACTCAACTAGCAGATAGTTTTGCTATAGCTTCTGGTGGTGCTACGTTTTATAGAAACAGACTTAACACCTATATAAAGCAAGGTTTAAGCCAAAAAGATGCAGAAACTAGAGCTTTTGATGATTTTCTGGAGGCTTCAGAAAAAGCACAGCAATCTTCAAGACCTGATTTAATATCACCAATACAAGCTGGTCCATTAGGTAGATTAATATTTGCTTTTCAAAATACACCAATGCAGTATACTAGAATTATAAAGAAAGCAATGAGAGATATTGGTAACAATAGAGGTGATTTTAAAACAAATCTAAGTAAAATACTTTATTATGGAGCAATGCAAAATATATTGTTTACAGGTTTACAAAACGCTATGTTTGGTCAATTGTTTGAAGACGATGAAGATGAAGAAGTAGAAGAGAAATACAGAAACAAAAAAAGAAGAATGTTAAACAACATGGTTGATACATTTTTAAGAGGTTCTGGTTTAACCGGTGCAATTGTTTCTACGGCTAAAAATACTATAATGAAGTTTTTTGAACAAGAGAAAAAAGGTTGGACTGCAGATCATACTTATACAATGATAGAGCTAACAAACTTATCTCCTCCAGTTGGATCTAAACTTAGAAAAATATACAGTGGTATACAAACCTATAAGTTTAACAAAAAAATTATTAAACCAATGGGCTTTGATATAGACAACCCTGTTTGGGGTGGAATTGGTAGTGTAGTTTCTGGTGTTACTAACTTTCCATTAGATAGAATGTTACACCTTATAGATAGTGCTAGAGAAGCTACAGATCAAAACAATGCCGCTTGGCAAAGAATAGCTTTATTGCTAGGTTGGAGAACTTGGGATGTTGGCGCTACTAATGAAGAAGTTGATGAGGTGAAAAAGCAAATAAAAAACAATCCTTTTAAAGAAAATAATAAATTTAAATCAAAAGATAAATTTAAATTAAAGAATAAATTTGACTAAAAACAAGTAATACTAAACTTAAACCCTTCTTACAACTATGAGAAATATTTTAACATTAATTTTTCTGTTTATTAGCTTTAGTCTAATAGGACAAGATGAAAAGAAAAACAACATTTTTAAAGAAGTTTATAAAGACTTTTTAAAATACGGTACGGTGTATGTGGCTGGAGACGTAAATAATCCTCAAATGGAAGTTAAAGAGTATTTTGTTAGAACAGATCCTCAAGATTTTTATGGTATACCAGATGTTATAGATCAAACAACATATCACCCTTATGATTATAGATTTGGGTTTGGTATACGTAAACTAGCTAGATTTGGTTACGAAAGTAAACCAGGTAACTTTTGGACAGGTGATGCGGATATTGAAAAACAAACAGCTTTATCTGCACCAACGTCAGCAGTTAAAGGTTTAGAGTACTTGCTACATTGGGAAAAAGAAAGACAAAATAGCGATGAGTTTACTAATAAAAGATTATTTGTAAGACATACTGGTAAGTATCATATTGCTAAATTTGAATCAAGAGAATCTGGTAATGTAGGTTTTGAGTATACTTCTGGTGAAATAAGAGCTAGATTACCTATTGGTAAAAAATTAAGTATATCCGCGGGTGCAATATATAGAACACATCAACAACCTTACGGATATAATCCAATTGAAATATGGTTGAACGAAACTCAAATGTACACAGATCCTAATACGGGTCAAGAATTTGAATACCCAGCTAATCCTTGGTATTCGCTAGGTTTTTTATATGGTTATGATGATATATATTATACATCAACTGACGAAAACGGAAATGTAACATCTGATTGGTGTTGGGTAGATTCTGATGGCAATACAGTAGCACATACTGATTTACAGTTTCGTGATACAGTATTTGGTGATTTAATGAATAGATTTAACAAAGAAGCTTGGGACGAGTTAGAGCCATTTGCAGAAATTGCCCCTATTGTCGGAATTGATTTTTACCACTACAAATCTAATTTTTGGTTACATGCTTACGCTAATTACATACTACCTTATCATAAATATGTTAAAGGTAATGTAGATTTTAGTTATTTACATCGTAATAGTTGGGGTAAAGGTGGTCACAATAATCAACTTGATGGAGAGCAATGGGACGATTACCAAGCTGGATTAATGTTTGGTTGGAAAGTTAGTAAATCAATAGGTGTATTCATAGAAGGTGAATATACTAAGTTTTGGGATAGTGAAATATATAATAGTAGCGTTGGACTTAATTTTACGTTTAAATAATGGAAGAAATAAATGAAACATCTAAAGTATCACTAGATATAAAAGCTGTAATTGGTGCTGTAATAGGTATTGTTTCAATAGCTGGAGTTTGGTTTACATTAACAGCTGAAATAGCTCAGCTACAATTAGACGTAGTTAGAATGCAAGATGCTGTAGAGCTAAATGAAGAGTTTAGAATTAAGTGGCCAAGAGGAGAGATGGGTGCGTTGCCAGACGATGCTAAGCAAGACTTAAGAATAATGTATCTTCAAGATGATGTTGAAAACTTAAAATATATAGTTAAAGCACTAGAAATAGATAATGCTAAAAAATAAGACATGGCAAAGAACTTAGATGAAAATTATAAAATAGGCTTAGATATAGATGGTGATGGTAAACCAGACGTTGGAGTATCATTAAAAACAATAGGAGCGTTGGTATTTGGTATAGTATCTTTAGCAGGTGTTTGGTTTAGTTTAAAAGCTGATATAGCTCTAGCTATGGAAATGCCTAAGCCTACTATATCTAAAACAGAGTGGGAGTTAAAAGACGAGTTAATTCGTAGTACCATCATGGATACTCAAGATGACGTAGAAATGATATTAGAAAAGCTAGATAAGCTAGACGAAAGAATATACGAAATACAAAAAAATAGATAATGAAATATTTAATTTTAATTTTAATACCATTTTTATCTTTTTCACAATCAGATGTTCCTGATAAATACTGGTTAACTGATGATAATTTTGAAGATGTAGTTTCTGGTAATTCTGCTTTTGGAGATGATGATGATCAAACTA
>Ga0206123_10003940_pt1 | contig 11926 bp, 10 predicted proteins | sample Helgoland_Spring_2_FD_160086 | JGI IMG/M metagenome (GOLD analysis project Ga0206123, IMG submission 160086) | Pelagic subsurface seawater microbial communities from Kabeltonne, Helgoland, North Sea - Helgoland_Spring_Bloom_20160316_1 | ecosystem: Environmental > Aquatic > Marine > Epipelagic ... | reverse complement strand
CTTTTTCTCTCTCGCTCTCGCTCGCTCTCTCTCGCTGTCTCTCGCTATCTCTCTCTCTCTCTCTTTCTCCCTTTCCTTCTCTATTTCCTTCTCTTTCTCTTTCTCCCTTTCCTTCTCTCTCTCTTTCTTTCTCTCTCTTTCCTTCTCCTTGTCCTTCTACATTTCTTTCTTCTTTGCTTTTGTCACTGGAAATGGGTGTGATGTAATTATTTTTTATAATTTCACTAAGTTTTTCACTATATTTTTCTTTATCTTTTAAATTACATTTTTTAATTATATGATATATAAATTTTATAATTATTTTTTCTTTTAAAGTTATATTACTATTATCTTTTGTTTCTTCTATTTGTATTTGTTCTTCTTGTTTTTGTTCTAATTTTTTTAATTCTCCTCCGTCTTCTTTAGCTTCTTCTATCTTTGTATTTTCTGCTATTGTTTCTTGTACAATAGATGCTTCTTCTGGTTGTTGTTCTATTTTTTTTATTTCTTCTCCGTCTTCTTTAGTTTCATCTATTTTTTTCTCATCTGCCATTGTTTCTTCTTGTTGTTGTTGTTGTTGTTGTTGTTGTGGTTGTAGTGGTTGTTGTGGTTGTTGTGGTTCTTCTTCTACTATTTCTGAAAAGCTTTCTTTTTGCATTACGGGACTTTCATTTGGTTTTTTTTCTTTGGAGCTAATGGGTTCTTTATATAAATGCGGGGGGGAGGAATCTTGTTCTTTACGTGTATATCCAGGTGGTAACCATGATTTTTCTAAGTTAGTATTGGATTTTGCAGTATTGGATTTTGCTATTATGGTGGATGGCACGTCCATATTTGTTTATTTAAAATATATTACTTAATAATTATTAATATATTTAAAATAAAAATAAAACTCTTTTAAATAAAAAAAAGACCTATTATATATATAATAAATATTATAAATAATAATATAATAATATTTGTTTCACTAACGTTATTTTTTTTTATTTTAGTAATAATATTTGCTATTTTATTATTAATATCTAAATATCTATTATAAATAGCCATATATATATTAAAATGGTTCTCTTTTATATTTACTAATACTGTATCTAAATGATCTATAGAAAAAGGAAATTTGATATTTTCTGGATAACAATAATATATATTATATATCTTAGAATTTATTATTGTATCCATTGATAATTCGCTACACATTTTATTATAATTATGTTTTTTAGTAAATTTATTATTATATAAAAATGTTAACCACTCGTGTGTTATTAATGTTGATAATATTTTAATACAAAACTGTATATTATGTTTATCTGAATAATCATTATTAAAATCAATATTTTCTAAATTTTCATAAATACTAGAATCATTTTTATCTAATTTAGCTTTAAAATTACTAAAAGTTTTATTAATTTCGCCGCGTAATGTTTCATTTGTTGGACGTGTTTTTATATTACATAAAGAATTAAGTGTATTATTATCATCTAAAAAGTCACAAGAATTTTTAATATAATCTTTATTTAAATAATTTATATAATAGTTATTTATATCATTTAAATTATTATATATATTTTTATAACTATTTATATTTAATATCATATAAAAAATAATAACAATAAATATAATACCAAAAAATGGTAAATTATAATTTATTATTTTTTTAAAATTTTCATTATTCATAAGTTCTTTATATTTAAATAATATTAACATATATAAACTAATAAATAATATAGACGATATTAGGAATATTGTTAATTTTTTTGTAAATACAAAAATATTTTTAATATTATATAAATCATTCATATAATCATTATTGGTGTTATAATAATTATATTTATAATTAATCCAATAATATGTTTTATTTTTAGAAGAAATATTAGTAATAATAATAAATAAATAAATAACAAATATAATTGGTAAAATCAAAATAATAAAACATAATAATATTTTTAATAAATATTGTAATATAATATTTTTAATTTTTAAATCTTCATTAAATATATGAACATTCGCCTTTAATATTTTATGAAAAGGTGTGTCTTTTTGTACATTTTTAATTAAAATTTTAATATTTTCAATTAATTTTTTATAAGTGGAAGAACCACTCATTATAATAAATATACTCTATTTAATAATAATAATATTATTATTTTTTACTAAATCTTTTTAACGGTTTTACCATACAATAATTATCAATATTAATATAATATAACCAATATAATGGTCCAAATAGTAATGAAGCAATTAATAAACCTAATATTTTATATAATGTATTACCAGAATAATATAAACAAATTAAAGACATTAAAAATCCTAATATACCAGAGGTAACCCATATAATAATAAAAGTAGATAGAAATATTGAGAAATATTTATTATTATTACTTTCAGTATTATTTTTTTTTTCAAGATTATTATTTTCAAGATTATTACTATTAAGAGTATAATTCATTATATTCTTATTATTTAATTAAGATATAAAATTATTATCATTTAAAATAATTGGATCATTAGATTTATTTGTATAATTAATAAATATATATACAAATATAATAACTATTATTATTATTACTATACTCCATACTGCTATTTTAATAATTTTTTCCTGCCAATTTTTATTATCAGATTTTTCTTCTTCATCCTCTGGTGTAATAGTTGTTTCATATTCCGGACTATAACTAATATCATTATCAGTTGATTCAGTATCTTTTATAAATTTAATATTTAATATTTTTTTATCAATAGGAGGTATTAAATATCCTCTTGGAATATATTCTATTAATTTATTTTCATTAGCGATATAATGTAAATTATTACTATTATTCCATTCATTAAAATTACTCCATAGATTTTTATCATTATTAATATCACTATATAATTCAAAATCAAAATACCATGGTATATTTTTTAATAAAATAAATGAATATGGTATATTAATTTTATAAATATTATTATTTAACCAAAAAAAAGGCAGTGTTTTAGATATATTATTATAATTATCTATATTTTCAATATCATTATTCCATATATTTGTAAATTTATTTTGATTATTTTTAAAATTAGATAAAAATGTAATAGCTTTATTTAATTCTAAATTAATATTATACAAATTAGTAGAAGCCATTTAATTACTTACTTTATAAAACGAAAAAAATAAAATTATTTTATATATAGATAATAATGAAACCATATAAACAAATTACAGTCTATAGATGGTATTCTAAAAATAAATATCAAAAATATATATTTGATAAAGATGAATTACAAGACAATATAGATAAGGATACTATATTAATAAAAGAATATATATATATAGATGATAATATAGATGATGCATTAAATAAAATAGGATTATATATAAATAATATTGATAAGAGTGCTAAAAATTTATTTTATTGTTGGGGTAAAACATCTTTATCACATAAAATAAAAAAAAAACATTGGGATGGTTATAATATAAACCCCTTTTTATCAGTAGATAGAAATTCTAGTTTTTTAAATGAGAGTATAACATATATTTTTAATACAAATAGTTTATTTAATTTATCAAAAATAAATATAGTATTTGATAATGATAAATAAAATGATTTAAAAGATAATAAATATTATTTTGTTAAAAAAAAAATACCAACATATATAAATTATATAAATAGGGATAATAAATTATATGAATTAAATAAGCAAGATACAAAATTTATAAAAAAAAATAATGAAAAATTTCATAGAGTAGATTTATATTATAAATTATCAAAAAAAATAGTATTATCTGATTTATTTATAAATATTCATACAAAAAAAAATTTAGCATTAATACAATGGGTAAATGATAATTCAAAAATATTATATAAAATTCAAAAAAATCATTATATTAAAAAAGAACAATTATTTAATTGGTGTAATATAGATAAAATAACAAAAATAAATTGTATAAATTTATATTATATAATAACAAAAGGATGTTATTGTAAAATAACAATTTCAAATTTAGGAGATATACTATTTTCATATATATTAGATATTCGTAAAAATATAAATTGGGAAAAAATAACAAAATCAAGAAATGAATTACAAAAATATCTAAAAAAATATATTAAAGAAACTATTAAAATGAAAGAAGAATCTTTAAAATTAAATACATCATTTACAATAGATAATACTACATTAAATACTTTAACAAGTAAAATTAGTAAATTTATAGATATATTTACTGTAAAAGTAAATAATACAAAAGATAAACAACAATTAATATGTATATATAAAAGATCTACAAAATATAATGATAATATAAATATAAATGAATATATATTATCACGATATAATCTTGGAATAAGTAGAGAAGATATTGTTAATGAATTAATTAATTTAGGATTTTATGAAAATGCTAAAAATGAAGTAGATAATGTAATAGATAATACAGAATTAAATGTTGTAGAAACAAAAAATATAAAAGATAATGGAACAATTATAATAATCACAAAATCTAATCAAGGATTTGATCTTGAAATAACAAATTCGGCGAATTATAAAGAATTAAATTATTTATTATATTGGTTATGTAATATAATTTCATCTTCAAGAAAAATTATTAAGAAGGATATAAAAAAAACTATATCTACACCAATACCACCATTAAAGGTTATTGATATAGTATTAGATGATATTAATGAAGATAAAGACGATGAAGATGACGAAGATCAATTAGGAGAATTAGATTATGATATTGGGGATGATTTTGATGATGATGATGAATTATTGGGGGGTGCATTAGGTAAGGAAAAACATAGTTATTTTGTAAAATTAATAGAAAAGGTTGATAAGGATTTATTGGTTGATAATTATGCTCGTGATAAATGTCAATCTGATTTTCAACCAGTAGTATTAACAAAAGAGGAAAAGGAAAATTTAGAAAAAAATAAATTACAACATTATGATAATATATTAGAATATGGAAGTAATTCTTCTAAATTAAATTATTATATATGTCCGCGATTATGGTGTCCTATTAGTAAAATACCATTAAATGTAGAAGATGAAAAATGGGAATGTCCATTAGAAGGGGAAGATCCTATGCAATTATTTTGGGGTAAAGATAAAAATAAAAAAAGATATATAAAATTAATTAAACCGAATGATAAAGGTATGTGTGCACCTTGTTGTGGAAAAATACAACAAACAAAAGAAAAATTAGATAAATGTAAAATATTAAATGATGATTTAGATTTAGAAATAGAGGATACAGAAAAAAAAGATAAAGAAAGCATTAAAGATAAGGAAAGCATTAAAGATAAAGAAAGCATTAAAGATAAAGAAAGAATTAAAGATAAAAATTATTATTTAATGAATCAAAGTGCACCAATAGAAATAAATAGATTAGGTTCTATACCTGAAAAATTACATAATATATTATTAAAAGATATATCATATGATATATGTTCCAAAATGATTAACAAAACACAAAAATGTTTTGTTAGAAAAGGAATATTACATAAATATGATGGTAAAAATATTAAATATAAAAAAATAAAAACTGATAGTATAATAAATTGTATAACATATCTTTTGGATTTTAATTCAAAAAAAAAACTTATAAATGATATTATTTCTAAATTAGATATAATTACATATTTATCATTAGATGATGGTGAAATATGTAAAGCATTTATGAATATTAGAGAAATAATACCAGAAAATAATAGTAAATTGATTAAACAATTTAATAAAGATACAAAAATATTTAGTTTATATAATTCAATTTTAAAATATGATAGTAAAAATAAATTATCTTTGTCAAGAATGTTAAATATATATACATCTTATAAAAAGTTTATAAATTTTTTATTATCTGATGATTATCCAAATGATAAATCTGTATATTATTTATATTCATTAATAGCAACTTTATATGATAAATTATTAATAGTATGGGAAAATGATAATAATGATATAAAAATAAAATGTCCTTTATATTCTTCTTATAATGATTTATTAACAAGTTTAGAATTAAATCCAGAAATGATAATGGTATTAAAAGAAGGGATATATTACGAACCATTAAAATTAAAAAATAAAGAATTGGAGACAAAAAATTTTTATTTAAATGATTATCCAAATATAAAAAATATAATAACAGAATGTTCAAAATATAATATTAAATATAATAATATATTGGAAATATATCAAAATATTTATACATTAAATCAATGGATAAATACAAAAGGGGCTGATATTTATAAATTTAATATTAATACATTATTAATAAATAATGATTTAACAATTAATTTTGTATTAACGGAAAATAATATATTATTAAATTTTAATAAAATAAGTATAACTTTGTTAACAAAATTTATTAAGGATATTAATATAAAACACATATATTTTTACGATGATATTGTTAATAAAAAATTTACATTAAACCTTATAAATAAAAATAATTATAAACTATTTACAGATAAATGTGATAGTTTAAATATAAAATATCATATAGGTAATTATAATATAAATGAAAAATATATAGATAGTGAATTAATAATTCCAGAATTAAAATTGAATAATAGTGATATAATACATACAAATATTAAAAATGATTTTTATAAATATATTGAATACGAGAATAATTTATCATATAAATGGTTTAATTTACAAAAAATAATAGCAAATGTATTGGTTAAAAAATATACAGATGAAACATTTAAAAAAGAATATAATAATAAAAATAAAATTGATATAATTAATAAAATATATAATAAATATTTTAAATCATATAATAATAATAATATTATTAAAATTATATTAGAAGAATTACCTTTAAATACATCAGAACCTATTAATAATATTATAAAATGGATTAATAATATTATATTAAATTATAAATATGATTTTATGAGTTCAATAATTAAAGAAAATAAAAATGAATTATTATTTTCACAAAATGCTTTCTATATTAAAGGTAAATATGAAATACCTTATTTATTATTAAATTATCATATGTATATGCCTAATTCTAATAATTTAATTACAGATTATAATGAAAAAGATTTAACAATTAGTAATAATAAAATAAATAATATTAAATTACCATCTATTTTTAATGGTAGTTACGAATTAATGAAAACGAAATGGTTGTCTCGTAAAAAGGCGAAATGGCATAATATGGTTATAATAAAAAGTAATTATAATTTATCAGTATTTATTGAATTTGTAGATTGGTTATCTAAATATTTAAAAATATATATCACATACGATGAAATAAGGGATATAGTAAATAATTATTATATTAAATTAATATTTGATAAAAATAGTAATAATATATTATTTGAAGATCCTTCATTTTTTAATTCATGGTTAGATATTTTAAATATTAAATCTAAAATTACTATTAAAAAATTTAATCAAGATTATTTTAATAAATATACTAAAGATAAAATTAAAAATATATTAGATGAAGTAATAAAAAAAAAAAATCTATACCCAAATGATATAACTTTAAAAGTTATATCTGATATATTTAATATATCAATACTGTTAATTCATAGAACTAAGTATGGTACAACTAAAGAAACAGATAAAAGAAATGATTTAGATGATTTACGATTATCATCAACATTTATTCAATGTACAAAAAATATGTATGAAAGACCATTATTTATATTTAATAAAGAAATAGAAGAAAATTATATAGTATATAATCCAATTATTGAAAAAACTGATAAAACTGATGTTAATTCTATTTATATAAAATATAAAGATATACCAGACAATATTAAAAGTTTAATAGAATTACATATTGAATACAATAAAAAAAAATAAAATATTACATAATACTATCAATCATTTTAACATATTCTAATTTATTTTCTTTATCTTTTAAAAAATTAATATTTTCATTATTGAATTCATTATTTTCATTTATTAATTTATTTAATGTGTCTTCTTCTGATTTAATTATTTTTTCACCAATTATTTTTTCTTTTTCTTCTTTATTTATTATTTTATTTTTATTTTCTAATATAGAGTCTTTATTTTTTGCTTCAGTTTTTGATACTATAAAATCTTTTTTCTCATTATCTTTTATATTACTTTTTAAACCTAATATTTTAATATTTATTACATATTCTAAAAATATAAATGTAAAAAATAATGTTATTAACCATACAAATGATAATTGTATAAACGTAAATATTGGATATATAAATATATAAATAAATTTTATTTTATTAATACCTATATTTTTTGCAAAACTAATAATATTATTTTTTATTATTTTTAAAAAAGGACTTAATAATGCTAAAGTTTGACTTATAAAATAAAAAGTAGCATAACCAATAGTAAAACCACTAGCATTTACTATAACATTATTTGTATATGACCAAGATTGAATATCGTTAAATAATTTTATATGTAACGCATTTAATATTTTTAAAATATCCATTATTTATATCTCTATTTATAAATAATATATTATTAAATTTAAAATATATATAGTATTATTAATAAATGGATACTAATTATAAGAGAGATTGTATAATATATATAATATTTTTAATAATAATTATATTAATTTTATTAGGGATACCATTTTATATAGCAGTTTATAATCCATTTTCTAGTACAATTACTGGAAAAAATAATAAATTTTTAAACTATTTTGAAGATATTGGTTTATTAAGATTTATGGAATTTTTTATTAAATTATTAATAACAGTTTTAATAATATCAATAATTATTATTTCAATATTTATTTAATTTTTATATTATTAAATATTAAAGAATATTATTTAATATGAATTACTTTCAACGTCTTTTATTATATGGACTAATAGCATTTATAATTTGTTGCATAGTAATTATGTGTATATATACTTTACTTTTTAAATTAAATATATTATCACATATGATAAAATATAAAACTTTATTGATATTAACATTATATTTAATATCAATAGGATTTTATGTTGCTTTATTTTTTATAATACATGGAATTATTTTTGGAAAAATAAAAAAATATACAAATAAAAATAATTTTACTAAAAGTCTTATTAATAAATTTGAACCATTTGTTTATTTATCTATATTTGGTTCAATATTTGTTTTAATACTTAATAATGGTAATCCTGCTAATACTATTCAACAATTTTTAATATATATGCTACATGTTGCTATTGTATTATTAATTGTATTTTTTATAATATTTTTTTATAATTTTATAATTTTATTTGCAATAGAATAAAATTATAAAATTATAATAGATAAATAAAAATAAATGTGTTTATTAGTTTATATTAAATTTTTTGGATTAATATTATTATTGTTAAGTTTATTTTATATAATTTTATATTATATGATGCTTAAAAATAAAAAAAAATGATTATTTATTTTAAAAATATATAAGAAGAAAATTACATATAATATAAAATGAGCGTACTACTTCCCAAACAAATTGATGTTAATAAACTTAAATATTCCGAAGTTAAAACTATGAAATCCGGATCTAAACAAATTTATGTTAATTATGGTTCTGAAAAACTAACTATTCAAACACCGTCACTATATTTACCTTATGGTATTAGTCCGCCTTATTCAGAAAAAGACAATAACGAACCTTCAGAAAAATTTATTCCTGGTTCATCGCTTGATGTTTCATTTAGAGGAATTGATGAAAATCCTAAAATTAAAACATTTTGTGATAAACTTAAAGAAATTGAACAAAAAATTATCGATGATGCTTTTGAAAATCGTCAAGCATGGTTTAAGGATGATTTTGATGGTAATAAACTTTTTGTTAAAAAACTATTTAGTCCAATTGTTAAAGTAGATAAAGATAAAAATACTGGTAAAGAATTAGGAAAATATCCACCTACATTTAAAGCAAAAATTGCTGTAGATTATAATAAAAATCCACAAATTGAATGTGTAGATATGGATAATAATGAATTAGATTTTCTTGAAATTTTTAAAAATCTAAAAGGTGCCAGGTCTATTCTTATTGTTCAATTAACAGGAATTTGGTTAGCAGGTGGTAAATATGGATGTTCATGGAAGGTTTGTTCTGGTAAATTCCAAATTGCTCAAAATGTAAAAGTTAATTTTGTATTAGATAGTGAAGAAGATGAAGAAGAAGATGAAGAAGAAATCGTACCGGATATTAATATTAAAAATAATAAAAAAAATGTTGCTAGACAAGTTCCTTCTGAAGAAGAAGAAGAAGAAGAAACTGATGACAAACAAGTGGAAACAGCAAAAGTGTCAGATGAAGAAGAAGATGAAGAAGAAGAAGAAGAAGAAGAAGAAGTTATTCAACAACCACCACCTGTTAAAAAATCTGTTCCTGCTCCTCCAAAAAAGAAACTAACAAAAAAATAAATTAAATTATTTTATATATTAATTATTTATTATCTATATTATTTTTTTTATTATATATATATATATATATATAATGGATTTAAAATCCAAAAAAATATTTAGATTAGATAATGGTATTAGAGTATTATTATTACCATTAGATGATACTAAATTAGTTAATATTAAGTTATCAATTTTATTAGGACAAAATCATGAAAATAATAAAACACATGGTATAACACATTATATTGAACATTTATTGGGACATTTTACTTCAAAAAAATATAAAAATTATAAAATTATAAAGGAAAAATTATCAAATGTAGGTGCTTCGTCAAACGCTAGTGTTACTGATTATATATTTGATATATATATATATGGATTATATTTGAATATTGAAATGTTTATGGATATTTTATCTAATACATTTAAGGATTTTTATATAGATGATAATATATTTTCACAAGAAAAAGATGCAGTAATTAATGAATTAATAAATAATTTTATAAAAAAAGATAGTTATATATTTTATCAAAAAATGAATAAATATTTATTTAAAAAAAATTATAAAATATATGATTTTTGTGAAGATATAAAATTAATAAATACATTTGATAAAAAAAAAATATATAAATTTTTTTATGAATATTTTATATTTAAAAATATGGTTTTAACAATTAGTTTTAATAAAAAATATACAAAACATATAAATAATTTAGTAAAAAAATATTTTAATTTTAAAGATAAAAATAAAAAGAAAAATATAAAGAAAATTAAATATCCTTTACTATTTAAAAAAAATAATAAATTAAGAATAATTAATATTTTTAATGAAAATAAAGATTTATATAATAATAGTAATATAGTATTTACTTATTATGATAATATTAAAATATATAGTAAAAGATGGTGCATATTACATTATATAACTCAGTTATTATCTACATATGAAGGTCCATTAATGTATAAAATGAGAACAAAATTAGGTTTAGTTTATAATATTAGTTTTAATATTGATATAGATGAATATAATTCTAAAAATACTACATGTACAATTTATAGTAATTGTATTGAAACAAAATTGCCATTATTTATTACAAATTTGTTATTATTAATTGATAATTTATCCAAAAAAGATTTAAAAAATTTTAAAAGCATTTATAAAAAAAAAATAATAAATATAAATGAAATAAATAAAAATAGTATTTTTTCATATCAACAATATGAAAATAATTTATTATATAAACAAAATATAATAAATTATAAAAAAATATTAAATATTTTTAAAAATATTACTATTAATGATCTTAATAAAGAATTAATAATATTAAAAAATAATTTTTTTAATAAAGGAATGTTATTTTATTATTCTAATAAAAATTATAATAAAATAATTAAAAAAAATAAAATTTCAAAAATATTCAAAAATGCGAAATATTCTGTTATTAAATAATAGATGAGATATAATTATTTTATTAGTAAAAATAAAAAAAAAAAAACTTTTAATACATATACAAATAATCCTAAATATTCTAATAATAAATTTATTATATTAAATAATAGAAAATATTATAATATTAATAATAATTATTTACAAGGTGGTACATATTAT
>Ga0206123_10003925_pt1 | contig 11969 bp, 10 predicted proteins | sample Helgoland_Spring_2_FD_160086 | JGI IMG/M metagenome (GOLD analysis project Ga0206123, IMG submission 160086) | Pelagic subsurface seawater microbial communities from Kabeltonne, Helgoland, North Sea - Helgoland_Spring_Bloom_20160316_1 | ecosystem: Environmental > Aquatic > Marine > Epipelagic ... | reverse complement strand
TTGCGGCTCATAGCGGTATGTCTGCAAACACGGCAGAGATAGAATACGCAGTAAACTGCGAAAGTATACAAACAGTTACTACTTCACAAACTTTCAGTAAGTCACAACAAGGAACTACTGGAACCACAGGTAAAAAGGTTGCAGAAATAGAACTTTATTATGCAATTAGTATTGGGTGGAACGCTGGATCAGCTACTGCATTCCCTAGTTCTGCACCAAGTACAGGAACTTATAATTTTACTACGGGAGTAATTTCAAGTATTCCAACAGGGTGGTCACAAACTAAAGCCGCAGCAGGTAGTGGAACAATCCAATCTATTTCTAGAGCATTAGTAACAGAGGCTACCGCAGGTGGCAATGTATCAGGCACTCCATCTTGGAGCACTCCTTCACTAAGTGATAAAGGTTTCGGGGATACTAACTTTATCTTTAAAAATAATAATGGTAATCCAGGAACTCCAAGCGCAACGGCATATCCAGACTTACCATCAGGGTGGTCAGATAGTCCACCTGCAGCTGAAGCAAACAAACAATTATGGTCGTCTAAAGGCGTTGCCGCCATGAGCGGAAGTTATCCTAATATTAGTTTTAACTATACTTGGGAAGCTCCAGTAATTCATGTACAAAACAAAGCAGATATTTCGTTACCTAATGTAGAAGATAAATCTTCGGCAACTATTAGAGACGAGATTGATGAAGATGATATTGTAGGAAGTGGAAAAACATTTGGTGTAAAACCAAACAAAACAACATTTGCTGATGGCAGTACAGAAGGGGTATTTAACTTCCAATTAGATGGTGCTACAGCTGTAGGAGTAAACGTATTCTCGAGTGCAGAAAGAACCAAACTGAACAGATTAAGAGGTGGAAAAGCCCCAGATAGTGATACCGTACTTATTAGTAATGCAAGTATAGCTGAAGCAGATATAGTAGGCTCAGGCAAAACATTTGGAGCAGGTCAAAAACCAAATAAAACAACATTTGCTGATAGTAGTACTGAAGGAGTGTTTAACTTCCAATTAGATGGTGCTACAGCTGTAGGAGTCAATGTATTCTCGAGTGCAGAAAGAACAAAACTAAACAGACTAAGAGCTGGACAAAACCCTGCTAATGCGTCAGAATCGATTTTAAATAGTGGTATTCTCGAAGCAGATATAGTAGGCTCAGGCAAAACATTTACAGGCGGAAAACCAAATAAAACAACATTTGCTGACGGAAGTACAGAAGGACTCTTCCAGTTTACTTTAGATGGTGGAACAGCCACATCAGTCAATGTATTCTCTAGTGCAGAAAGAACAAAACTAAATAGACTAAGAGCTGGGCAAGACCCAGGCGATGCTAGTAAGTCTATTCTTAATGCTGATACTACCTATTCTGAGCTACAAGGAACTAAACCTCCTTCTGATGCTACAGCAGGAGCTACATGGGGTACTAACATTGGGAGTCAACCTGCAGATGCCGATATTTTAAATAGCGGAAACTTTACAGGTAGTCTGAAAAATGGTGGTACTACAAGAACAATGTCTCAAATGATTGATGGGAGAGATAGGGCTATAAATGCAATTGACTCAAGTAACAGAGTTGTTGGTAGTGTTTTTGATGGTACTACATCTTTTAGTCCTGCAGAACTATTAAGAATAAGAGCAGGCTTTAATAACGTAGCCTCTGGAACTCTTTCATTAAAAGACACACAATTACCTGTTATTCCAAAAAGTAAGGGAGGATTTGGAGAAAGTATTGCAAGTAAAACAGGAGTACTAAGATTTGATGCTGGTACTATTAACTTTGAAGGCGAGCTAGGTGCTGCTTATGGTGGTACTGGTTTAACTTCTATTGCATCTCTTACAAATAGTAATATTATAACAGGGCACGTAGACGGAGGCGCTACGGTAACTTGGAGTAGATATACTACAGGTAACTATAACCCAAATACAACTACTCATACTTTTAATGTTTATTGGAGAAACGCAGCAGGTACAAGCCAAGGCCAGTCCAGAGTAGTAATAAACTTAGACACAACAAATAATGATTTTGACGCCCCAACCGTTACTACTGTAACTGGAACTGCACATACAGGAAGTGCAAGTGTTTCAGGTACTGGCTCAACCGCACAATCAGTAACCTTATCTAGAACTGGATCCCCTGATGTTATCCTAAGAGCCGTAATTCACGTGGTAACAGGATTTAGTTTCAAATTTAACGGAGAATAACATGAAACTTGCAGTCGTCGAACTAATAGACGTTACTACAGACCAACGAAACAGAGAGTTGGTACAAATACGAAGAATATGTGAAGAACTTGAAATCGATTATCAAGAGTTTCCAGTAAATGTTTTACCAGTCGGAGACTGGTTTGATCCAGATACAGTATGTATTGTAAGAGGGTCAGTAAAAAATAGAAAAATGTGGTTAGATAAAATAACAGAAATGGAATACAGAGGGTGTACAATGATAAATACTAGGAATTGTATCGAAGTCTGTAACGATAAATATAGAACTTATCTAGCACTAAATCAAGTAGGGTTACATCAACCTAATACAGTACTTGTTCCATCTGAGTACGATGATCTTATAGATCATGTAATTCAAGAAGCAGGTTTACAATTTCCGCTTGTACTAAAAACACTCGAAGGGTCTTATGGGGTTGGAGTAGCACTAATGGAATCTCCTTTAGGATTAAAAGGAGTTATTCAAGCTATGAACACTCGAGTAGATTGGGACGGAGCAATACTACAAGAATACATACCTCACGGCGGGGATATAAGAGCCCATGTAGTAGATAACGAAATCTTTGGCTCTATGTTTAGAACCCCACCTCCAGGCGACTTTAGGACTAATATTGCTAGAGGAGGTCAGGGGTTTGTTTGTGAGTTAACAGAATTAGAAAAAGAACATTGTAAATTAGCAGCTAACGCTATAGGAGCAAGATGGTGTGGAGTAGATTTTATACCCTCAGACGATAGAGAGAACATATCCCCCAAAATTATAGAAGTAAATTGTGCGGCAGAAACAGGAGGCCTAGAAGCAGCACTAGCAGGTAAGGACGATGAAGAATCCGCACCTTTATTAAGAAAAATAATAGAACACTTTATGGTAGAAAAATAATGGTAACTTTAAGAATACAAGGACAAAACTTATATATGCGACCCATGTTACTTACAGACGTGGCAACTTTGCGTACCGCAACTACAGGTATGTGGCCTGCGGATATTCTTCCTACCGAGAATGAAGGAAAAGCATGGTGGTATAATTGCAATAAACAAAATGAGACTTTATTTAATAAAAGGAATTTAACCTCTAATGATAAGGGCTGGATAAATCTTACTATTTGCAAAAATGATGATACTATCATAGGGTATCAAACTTTTAAGTATAAAGGAACAAGGGTAATTTCTTATATGACTGCTTTAATTCCAGGAGTTAGAGGGCAAGGTTACTATAAAGAAATCCATGCTTTGAGACATAAATTTATTTTTGACAGCACAGGACTAAATGCAGTTAAGTCTAGAGTTACGATTCCAACAACTTCTTCTACTATCAATGATTCTGTAATCAATGTAAATAATACTTTATACAGTACTGTACATCATCAAGTAGAGTTTCCTAATAGAGGACTCTATGATGTAAAAGAAATTACTAGAGCTGAATGGACAGCATGGATTGATGCTACTGCTCAGGCAACTCTTAAATCACACACTTATACACTAACCTGGACAGCATAATGGCATACATGAAACAAACTTTTCCAACTATTTATCTTAAACCTATGACTGTAAATGAAAAAGAAGCAGTACGTGATGCTATTTCAGACTGGAGAGCAGATGGCGTTGAAATGACAGATGATGAAGCTACTACTTTAATCCATCAATGGTGTGAACAAATGAAAACTGCAGATGCAACCTTTCTTGCAGCATTAGGTGGAGAGAATGAGTATATGGTAGAACCAGACCCTGAACAACCTCTTGGTAGGTCGTGGAGGTACGATAGTATTTTTAGAAATTCAGATGATGTCTGTATAGGGTTTCAAGTAGGTAAATTTATAGGAACTCGATATCATCATTCTATGACTTGTATACGCCCAGCATATAGAAATCAAGGATACTATACTGAGGTGGCGGAGCAAGGGGCAAAAACTTTATTTCTAGGCTTGAAAAACGTAGAAACCTTTACTTCAAACGTACCAACTGCAGCAGGCACACTTCCTTCTTCAATATATGATTTATATAATGGAGATACCGATTGGAGTGCGGGTCTTTTAAGAACTCAAACACTTCTTGATAGGATAGACCCAATAGAGTATCAACTCTATGAAGTTAAAAAAGCGGACTGGTTAGATTGGCTAGACCTTCCTAAAAACTCCGCAATAAAAGCAGCAACCTTTTCATATGGGAAAATAGACGACTAACTCACAAAAAGATGACCATGAATTTTTGGTTATGTTTCTGAGAATTGAATAAGCAGAGCTATACCAAACCAATCAAATATACCTTCCAAATTTAGTTCTTGACATGACCTGTGATTTTTGTTATAATTTAACAATAGGAGTATAATATTCAATTATGGCAGCAGGAACTTACGATATAGTTATTGACCAAGGATCTGATTTCTCTATTCAAGTAGCGATATCAGAAGACGGCACAGCCGTGCCTGTCGCTACACATACAGCGAGAGCGCAACTGCGCCCTTCGCCTACATCAGCAACCAAGACAGCAGATTTTGTTTGTACAATTGTTGATGCAAGTGGTGGTAAAATAAATATGCAGTTAAGCAATTCAGTTACTGCAGGTATTGCGTCAGGTAAATATTATTACGACTTAGAACTAGTAAACACTAATAACGGTACAGTAGTAAGATTACTACAGGGTGTGGCAAGAGTCACTCCAGAAGTCACTAGATAATGGCAACTCAATTAACTATTACACCCCAAACTACTTCCATAGGAGTAACTAATCAAACTACTACTCTTACTATTTCATCAGCTATTGCTGGTGCGGCTACAGATGCCCAGGGTATTACTTTTCAAAATGCTGCGAGAACTATCTCCGGCGCTTCCACAGTTGAACAAGCACTTTTACAGTTAGCTGATCAATTTTGGAATCAAACAACGGCACCTACTGCAGGAACAACTAATCTAGCAGAAGGTGACTTTTATTATGATACTGACGATAATCAGTTAAAGATCTATAGAGAGACGTCGACGGGTACTTTTGAATTTGTTCCTGTAATGATAGGAAACACTTCAGCAGACTCAGACACTATAGACGCAGGGAGCTTTTAAGCTCATATAGGAATAAATAATGGCACAAACAATTAAAATTAAACGAAGTTCCAGTACTTCCGCACCGGGTTCACTTGGTGCAGGTGAGTTAGCGTATTCTTCGAATAGTAATAAGCTATTTATTGGTCACCCTTCCTCTAGCGCTGTAACTGCAATCGGCGGTGCTCTATACGTTGAAATGTTAGACCACGCAGCTGGTACACTAACAGCTAGTTCAGCAGTAATTACAGACGCTAATAATAAGATTGATCAATTAAAGACAGGCAACATAGTTGTAACTGGCTCTAGCAACACAATATCGACTTCTTCAGGAAATCTAACTTTAGCCGCTACAAGTAATTTAGTAGTTACTCATGGTGGAACAGTTGATTTATCTGGACAAGCAAATACAGTCACAATGCCCGATAACAATGCGGCAGCAATTGACTTCAAAGAAGCAGGAAACTCATATCTTAAATTCGTAACTACTAACTCTAGCGAGAAAGTAATTGTAGGAAAAGATATGGACACAGGTACAATAAATGTAACTAGTGGAAACTTCTTAGTAGGCACAGACAAATTTACAGTAGCTTCCGGAGACGGAGATACAGTAGTTAAAGGTACAATGAATGTACAAGACGCAGTTGATTTAGATTCTACACTTAATGTAGATGGCAATACAACTCTAAACGGTAATGTTACTTTAGGTAACGCAGGTAGTGATACCGTTACTGTTACAGGTACTGCAACATTCACTCCTTCAGCAGACTTTGACGGAGGCTTTACAGTCGCTGGCTCACAAACTGTTGATATGGGTACTAACAGAGTAACTAACGTAGGTACTCCAACAGCAAGTACAGATGCAACTACAAAAGGATATGTTGATAGTGTAAAACAAGCACTCGACATTAAAGATTCAGTAAAGTTAGGTTCAACAGCAAATATTGCAGCAACCTATAACAATGGTGCTGGAACTCTTACGTATGACGCTACAGGCGTTCAAGCACTTGATGGTGTTAACTTAGCTCTAAACGATAGAGTTCTTGTTAAGAATCAAACAACAGCAACACAAAATGGTATATACAAAGTTACAACTGCTCCAGCAGTAGGTGTAGCAGGTGTACTAACAAGAGCAGTAGACGCCGACTCTAACGCAGAAGTTACAGGCGGAATGTTCTGTTTTATAGAAGCAGGCTCAACTAACGCGGATAACGCATTTGTTCTTACTTCAATAACAGGAACAGCAACTCTTGGCACCAGTACTTTAACATTCACACAGTTCTCAGGAGCTGGACAAATTGATGCAGGTAATGCCCTTACAAAAACAGGGAATACTCTTGCAGTAGATGTAGACAACAAAACAATTTCACATAATAGTGGAGTAAACTTAAGTTTAAAAGGCATCTCTGCAACTGCAAACGGTGACATACTTTTTGGTGCTAATGGTGCTAATGGTGGTTACTCAAAACTTTCAATTGGCTCATATGACTCAACAAATAGTGTAGGACAGATACTTCAAGTAGGATCGTCCTCTACAGTCACATGGTCTAATACACTAGACGGGGGTACATTCTAGTGGCACAAGTAATTAAAATTAAAAGGTCGGAAAGTTCCGGAGCAGCCCCCAGTACTAGTGACTTAGCTACGCATGAAATTGCTATGAACGTTAACGACCAAAAGATTTATACTAAAGACTCGAATGGTAATATAGTAACAGTAGCCTCTCATTCAGAAGCTATTGCTACAGAAGATGATATTCTAGCCTTTACTATAGCATTAGGATAGCAACATGGCATCAGCATTTAAATCAGCAACAGCAATAAATGTAGGTACGTCTTTAACAACGATCTACACCTGCCCTGCTAACACAACAGTCACAATAATTGGACTATACTTGTGTAATCAGAGCGCAGGAGCAATCAATGGTACGGTCGAATTTTACGACTCTAGTACGGGCAATCATGCTGGTATCTTATCTGCCTCTCCAATTCCAGACGGGTCAACCGTAGTAGCAATTGGTGGAGAAGGAAAAGTTGTTTTAAACGCAGGTGATGCTATAAAGATACAATCAAACGTTGCAAGCTCGATAGACGTGGTTCTATCGTATCTGGAGCAGACATAACATGGCACTCATAGGAAAAGAAAACGCGCTAGTCTCCACGCTTGAGGCAAACGCAGTAGGAACAACAGAAATAGTAAGTAATTCAATTACTGCAAGTGAGATAGCAGCAAACGCTGTTGGCTCTAGTGAGATTGCCGAAAACTCTGTCGGAACATCAGAAATATCTACTAATGCTGTTAGTGCGACACAACTACAATCATCAGCAGTAACATCAGTCGCAGACGGGTCTATTGATTCAGACGCCTTGGCTGCAAATTCAGTGGATAGTGCAGAACTAATAACTGGTTCAATAGATACTATTCATATAGCAGCGTTGCAAGTAACAGCAGCTAAACTGGCACTTAACTCTGTAATTACAGCAAAAATTGCCGATAACGCAGTTACTGCAGCTAAAATAGCAGAGAATACAGTTGGAACATCAGAACTTGCTAATAACTCTGTAACTGCTACACAGATTCCAAGCGGAACTATTACAGCAGACTTAATGGGGTCAAACTCAGTAGACTCTGACGAGTTAGTAGACGGCAGTATCGATACTAGTCACTTAGGTAACTTACAAGTTACAGCTGGAAAAATTGCAGTAAACTCAATTACTTCTACTAAAATTGCACAGAATCAAGTAACGGCTCATCATATAGCTAACGGTAGTATTACTGCTACACAACTAGGATCAAACTCAGTAGATACCGCAGAATTAGTATCTGGCTCTATTGACACTTTACATATAGGAGCAGCTCAGGTTACTGGAGCTAAGATAGCAAATAACGCTATTCAAACTCAACACATTGACGATAACCAAATTACAGCGGATCAAATAGCCGCAAACTCAGTAGACAGCGCAGAACTAATATCTGGGTCTATTGATGCTATACACTTAGCAAGTGATGCAGTTATAACAACAAAAATACTAGATGCTAATGTAACTACAGCAAAGATAGCAGATAACGCAGTTACTGCAGCTAAAATAGCAGACGGAAGTATTACTAGCACACAATTAGGTGCTAACTCAGTAGATAGCGCGGAACTTGTTACTGGTAGTATAGATACTATCCATATCGGCGCCTCACAAGTTACAACTGCTAAAATTAACGACGATGCAGTAACAAATGGGAAAATTGCAACAAATGCCGTTAATGCAGATAGCATAGCAGCTAATGCTGTTTCAGCAGCAGAACTTAAGTCAGATGCACTAAGCGGACAAACAATGTCAGGTAACGTTACTTTCTCAGGAGACGTAACAGTATCAGGTACTTCATTCGCAGCTTCAGCTACTACAATTACTACTGGTGATTCTTTAATCTCAATGGCAACAGCTAACAACAGCTCAGATGCAGTTGATATTGGTTTTTATGGATTATATGATACATCAGGCTCACAAGATTTATACTCTGGTATATTCAGAGACGCAAACTCTTCTGGAAAATGGAGACTTTTTAAAGACTTACAAGTACAGCCTACCACAACAGTAAATACTGGTGGAACAGGGTACACAGTTGCTACATTAGTAGCCAACTTAGAAGGTGCCGTTACAGGTAATGCTACAACAGCAACTACACTATCTACAGGTAGAACAATCGGAATGACAGGAGATGTTGTTTGGACATCAGCTTCTTTTACAGGTGGTGGAGACGTAACAGGCACAGCAACAATTCAAGCAAATGCTGTAGAATCAGCAATGATAGCTGAGAATAATATTACGGCTAGAGAGATTGCAACAAATGCAATTACTAGTTCACTTATTGCTCAGAACTCTATTTTGACAAAACATATAGATGACGCACAGGTTAATACTGCACAATTAGCAGGTAACTCTGTAACAGCTGCAAAGATACAAGCAAACGCTGTAGCAGCTTCAGAACTAGCACAGAACTCTATCGGAGTTATTCATATTCCAGATGGACTGATTACAGCAACTCAATTAGCTGCAAACTCAGTAGATAGTGCAGAACTAATTACAGGTAGTATTGATGCAATACACCTTGCCAATGATAGTGTAACAGCAGATAAAATAGGAACTAATGCAGTTACAGCTGATGGGATAGCTGCAAATGCCGTAGGTAGTTCAGAGATTGCACAAAACGCAGTAACAGCTACACAAATTCCTAGTGGTACAATAACCGCAGATCTTATGGGGGCTAACTCAGTAGATAGCGCAGAGCTAGTAACTGGTTCTATTGATAGTATTCATTTAGATACTGGTGTAGTAACAAACGGTAAGATAGCAGCTAACGCAGTCAATGCAGCTAAGATTTCAGCAAACGCTGTTGGTTCAAGTGAGATTGCCAACAACTCTGTAACTGCTACACAATTATCAAGTGCAGCATTATCTGGTAAAACAATGACAGGAAGTGTTACATTTGGTAATATAAGTCCTGCAGCAGTAACAACAACAGGTAATGTAGGTATTCAAGACACTAATCCACCACAGAAACTTCACATAGATGAAGTAGCTGGATTTGACGTCTCTACCCTTTCTAGTTCTTCTACAGGACAACAGACAGTAGACACTTTTAGTGCTACTGCTTTTAGAACTGCAAAGTACTTGATTCAAATAACAAATAGTAGTGATTCTGACTACCAAGCATTAGAACTATTATTATTCCATGATGGTTCAACAGTATATTTAACACAGTATGCCTCCATATTCGATAATGGAGCGCAAGCTACTTTTGACGCTGATATTAACTCAGGGAATGTAAGACTAAGAGTTACTCCAGCTTCAACAGACACAATGACTATTAAAGTCTTAAGACAAACAATCGAGGTATAATTATGGGTCAAAAATTACAATTTAATATTGAAGATTCGGGGTTGAGTATTGACGGTACAGAAATCGTTAATAGTAGCAGAACGATTACCAATTTGGACGTTCCAGGTACAAAAATGTCAGGTACAATTGCAGCAGCAAGACTACCCTACAGCATTACTACCACTGCTCCAACTTCCACTAGTGGAACATCAAGCGGACACGTTTGGTACGTGTATTCATAGGAAAACTTAAATGGCAATTTATGTAAATGACGGGGGTACACTTCGTACAATCCGCTTTCTTGCGGTTAATGATGGCGGCACGATTCGTCGTGTCCATCACGTTTATGTAAATGACGCGGGAACTTTAGAAGGCCCCTTTGATGCTATACATAATACTGCTAGAAGTACTAATACTCAAACTACATTTGTATCTGGAACGCAGGAGACTTCGTTTAGTACAACTTGTACATTTGAAACAAACATAGATACTGCTACAACTTTCTTAACTGTAAAAGCAACAAATACAGTATTTGATACTAGTAGAAGTACAACTTGTACTTTTACTACTGCTAGAGCAACAACCACAACGTTTAATACTACTACGAACTTTACGACTACTACAGCGTATAATACTACTAGAGATACAACGACTACTTTTAATACAACTACAAACTTTACTACAACGACTGTATATAATACAACGAGGGCAACTACAACCACGTTTGATAGTACTACAACATATACAACTACAACCACGTTTGATACTACTAAAAGTACTACAACTGTATTTAATACAACTACAAACTATACAACAACAACTACGTATAACACGACGCGTACGACAACGACTGTATTTAATACAACAACTAACTTTACAACTACAACTACATTTGAAACAAGTAAGGCAACTACTACTGTCTATGACACTACAACAACCTTCAACACTTCATATGATACAACAATAAATACCAGTAGGTCTACAGGATTTACAAACAGTACTACAAATAATACTAATACTTGTTACAATACAACTTTTACAAATTCTACTACTAGAAATACTAGTACTTCGTATAATACAACCTTTACAAATAATACAGCAAGAAATACAACTACTTCGTATAATACGAGCTTTGCAAATGATACGACAAGAAGTTCAAACACTTCTTTCATAGTAGCTACAAATACAAGTTATAGTACAAATACAGCAAGAACTACTGATAATGTAATCGTAAGTACAAATACAAGTTATAGTACAAATACAGCAAGAACTACTGATAATGTAATTGTAAGCACAAACACGTGCTACAGTACAAATACTTCATATGCTTGTGCATTTACAGTAGCTACAAATACTTCTTACAGTACAAACACATCAAGAACTACTGATAATGTAATTGTAAGTACAAATACTTGTTATAGTACTAATACTTCTAGGGATACGAATACTAGTTATAATACAAGTTTTACAAACAATACAACTAGAAATACGAATACAAGTTACCAAAGTACGTTTACAAACAACACTGGTGCCCATACGAATAACACCAATACTTCGTATAATACGAGCTTTACAAATAATACAGGTGCTCATACAAATAATACAAATACTAGTGCGATTGTAGCAACAAATACAGCAGTAAATACAAATACATGCTTTATAGCAAGTACAGGTTTTACAAATAATACTGGTGCTCATACAAATAACACCAATACAAGTTATCAGAGTACTTTTACAAATAATACTGGTGCTCATACGAATAATACCAATACAAGTTATCAGACTACCTTTACAAATAATACTGGTGCTCATACGAATAACACGAATACTTGTGCTATTAT
>Ga0206123_10003914_pt1 | contig 11990 bp, 9 predicted proteins | sample Helgoland_Spring_2_FD_160086 | JGI IMG/M metagenome (GOLD analysis project Ga0206123, IMG submission 160086) | Pelagic subsurface seawater microbial communities from Kabeltonne, Helgoland, North Sea - Helgoland_Spring_Bloom_20160316_1 | ecosystem: Environmental > Aquatic > Marine > Epipelagic ... | reverse complement strand
AGCTGTCCGGGATGGGTGCGCGCGTGTTTTCAACGGACCGTCATGGCGAGCCTGACACAGCGCTGGAATTCACAGCCACCGGTCATCCGCTGACCGATCCGATTTCCATGGTCGTGTCATTCTATCGCTGCGTTGAAAAACTGGCGCGGGATCAGGGCAAGGACCCGGACCAGCCTCGCCACCTGACAAAAGTCACGGAGACGCTATGAGCGTGCGAACGGCCTATGCAGGTGCTGATATATTCGATGGGCAGGAAACCCACAAAAACGCTGCTCTGATTGTTGAAGGAGACAGCGTGGTGGACATTATCCCACAAGATGATGTTCCCGCCGACTGCGAGGTCGCAAGGTTTGAAGGCGGAAAAATCGTTCCCGGGCTGGTTGATTTACAGGTCAACGGCGGCGGCGGGGTCATGCTCAACAGCGACCCGACCGCCTCTGCGATCAGAACCATCACCCGTGCCCACGCAAGCCGTGGCACGACCTCTCTTCTCGCGACACTGATCACTGACAAACCGGACATCACAAAGGCGGCTGTCGATGCAGCACAAGAGGCCTTCGCAAAGGGTGTACCCGGCTTCATCGGCCTTCATCTGGAAGGCCCCCATCTCGCCCTTTCAAGAAAAGGAGCGCATGCTGGTGAGCTGATAAGACCAATGACTGAGAGCGATTTGAGGGCCCTTGAAGACCTCGCGCAGGCGTTACCAACCCTGTTGGTTACAGTCGCCCCGGAGTCAGTCGGTTCCGAGCAAGTCGCTCGGCTCGCCGCTGCCGGTGCCGTGGTTTCTCTGGGGCACACAGACTGCACCTACGAGCAAGCTCGGGAACAGGTTGCCAGCGGTGCCCGCTGTGCCACGCATTTGTTCAACGCAATGAGCCAGGTGAAGGCCCGTGACCCGGGACTGGTAGGGGCAGTGGTCAACTTGCCTGACCTTTCGGCCGGCCTTATTGCGGATGGTCACCACGTTGCCCCTGAAAACATTCAAATGATCTTGAGGAGCAAGAGGGGTCCGGGGCGCATCTTCCTTGTCAGTGATGCGATGGCAACAACGGGATCAGCGCTTACTGAATTCACTCTCAACGGTCGGCGTATCCTGCGCAGGCAAGGTCGTCTTACCCTCGAAGATGGCACCCTAGCCGGGGCCGATCTGGACTTGTTCAGCGCTGTGCAATTCCTGCAGGAAGCCCTCGACCTGTCCCCTGACGAAGCCCTCCGAATGGCATCGCTGTACCCTGCGCAGGTCATTGGCCGTGAGGGTGAGGTTGGGACACTGCGCACGGGGTCACGGGCTGATTTCTTGTGGCTGGATGAGACCCAGCAAATCGACCGCATTTTCGTAAACGGCAACCAGACACCGAAAGACGGCTAAGTCGCAGAGGCCCGACCTGGTCTGGTTTGGTCCACTCCCGTAGCTCCCAGCACGCCGTAAGGCCCATCGATGTCTTCGACGGTGGCATAGATGCGGATGTCATCGATCTCGGCATTGATGAGGCTGTCCAACCGCTCGCCGGACATGAAGTTATTGATGTCGCCGCTGACCGTCATGTCAGGCAGGTCAGCGGTGATCACATCTTCCCAGCGCTCAACCGCGCGATCAAAGGCCCATTGGTAAGACGGATCACCGGTGTAAATCAGCTCGATGTTGAACTCAGAACTTGCGGAACTGGCAGTGCTAAGGGACGCGCTTTTGTCACTGCGCTCGATACGAACCGATCCGTCATCACCGTGTGGCTGGGGCCGGTGCAGGTAGAAACGCCCTTTGGCGTTCTCGCCGTCAACCTCCAGACTGACATCCTTGTTGAGCCAACCCAGAAAGCTGTTTTCCTTCAAGTGACGATCCAAGATCTCGCCCCCTGCGTCTCGTTCCCCTGTTCAGACGGGTGGCACCTCAACTGATCCCCGACGTTATGGTGCGTGAAGCGTCTGATACTTTTCTTTGTGCTTGTCGTAAGGATAGCCGAACAGTGCCAGATCTCAACCGGTAAGACCACTTCATATTAAAAATCATCAATGAATTCAGCCTGCTTGGGTAGCGATTTCAGTAACAGACTGTCGTTCGACGGGTACTCCATCCAATTGTGAACATTTGATGCCTCGCGGAACGGCTTGGATATCGGCATACCGGCACGAATGGCTTGAATACATTGTTATCACAACTGATTTCTAACCACCAAAACTAGGACGGCGAGACACACGGGGATAGGCCTTCATTTTCGCAAAATTGGCGCGAAGCAATGCCGTCGCCTAAGCAGGCGAAAATAGAAAGACCTGACTCAGCCATGTCCACCGCACGGAGGATTAACATTTGGTGGTTGTCCACAGGCGCGCCTGTGTGAGGATCGATTAGGCATCCCATATGCTTCAAGTTCGATTGAACCAATACTGGAGGCACAGGTGTAAATGCCCAGCGAGAAGCTAAAAGCCACACGCCAAACTTATCTTCGATATCTTAAGCTCAGCGTCCTGACACATGGTCAGGCGGCTTCACTGTTTGCCGGGCTAAATCCTGAATTCCTTTTGGAGATTATCCTTGCCGACAAACCCAAGCATCAGGGTTGGATTGACGATTTGCGAGAGTTCAGTGAAGGAACAAAGGTAAGTAAATCTGGTGCCGCGCCATCTGAAATCCTCGAAGCAAAAGAGAAGATTGAGGGACTTCGGCCATATATTGCCTTGCAGTTTCCCGGAAGAGCGGTTCCTAACCCGAGATCTACCACTGGACGTTCCTTGGATGACGCGGTTGTCTCCCCGGTAGAACTGATGAGGTGGGCGAACGAAATTGAACTTGAGTTGCCGGAAGAGCTGCAAAGTGCCAGCGTGAAACTCTTTAGTCACAGCAATCCTGTCGCGGGGCATTCCGACGACCTCAAGGCAAAACTCGAAGCCCTCAAAGCAGAAAACGCTGAGCTGACTAGGCAAATCGCCCGCCTGGAGAAAAAGGTCACGCAGCTAAAGAATGATGAAATTCAACCCAAGACAAAAATCAGCCTACAGAAAATGCTGCTCGCTATGGCTGTAACGAAATATCGCTGGAACCCCAAAGTGCAAAGGCAACATGTTGCCCGGTCCATTGAAGGTCACGCTCTGGGTTTGGGCATCCAAATTTCTAGCAAAACGATTAACCAACATCTGGAAGAAGCCAGTAACGCCATATCTTGGGAGAACACTAACTGAGCGTTGATGCTCCATAAGGCATACCATGGCTAGCTAATGGAATATTCACTTAGCGAACGGAATATTCCCCTAATTCCTTTCCGTTAGCGGAACCTTTGTTCCATCTGAAAACTTCTTGATGGAACCTAAACGATGTCCTCAAAGCTTCTCCGTGTGCACGGCATTGTCCGACCTCACGGCATCCTCCCCATCTCCCGTTCCACGTGGCTCGCAGGCGTCGCCTCCGGCCGTTACCCCCAGCCCGTTAAGCTAGGCCCAAAGATCACAGCGTGGCGTCTAGAAGACATCCAGAAGCTGATTGACTGGGGGGTGGAATAATGACGGCGCCCGCTTCCTCCAATCCTACCCTGCATCAAAAGACCTCACTGAGGGTCATCCAAGAGCACCTGAAGCTCATCGCAACACCGTACAATGAAGCAGGCCTAAGCGGCATGATTGCTCTCAGAGCTTTGCCATCCAGTCAGTACAAGCTGTTCGGACTTGATGACCTGCCTGCGGCCGGTGCGTGGGCTGTCTCGCAAAATAGCGATCGCGGGCAGAACGTCTATGTAGCGCCTGGACTGTTCGCTCACGACACAACTGGTGCCGGTAAAGATGACGACGTCATAGCCCAAGCCTACTTGTTTGCTGACGCCGACGATGGCGACCAAGCAGCGCGCTTGCTTGACCTCAATCACGTACTCGTATGCCAACAAGCATTCCGCGTTGTGACAGGCACACAGCCAAGCATGCGGCTTCATGCTTATTTCCTGCTAAGCCAACCTACCCGTGACATGTCCGCTTGGCGACAGGCTCAGAAAGCACTGATCAGCGAGTTCCAGACAGATGCCTCGATCCATAATCCCTCACGCATCATGAGGCTCGCAGGCACAATCTCGTGGCCGTCTGCCGAAAAGCGCGCAAAGGGATACATCCCGGAGCTTGTGCAACTGGATCGCCCTGGCACCCCCGCAACAAGCGTGTCCATTGAGACCGTCTTGGCGTACGCGAAGCCAGCCCCAAGATCACCTGTCAGTCACCCAAGCGCTTCCACTTTTGGCCTCGTGGCTGAGCTCAAGGTACAAGAAGAGCAGGGAACTGGCTGGCACACGCTGATGGTCAGGCTTGCCGGTCTTCTAGCCAGACAAGGTGTCAGCGACCATGAGCTCATGCAGGTGGCAGAGCAGCTCACTTGGAAGGGCTATAAGGTCAGCGAGACCTATAATGACCTGAAGAGCTGCGTCGATTACTTCGTGGAGAAAGACGGTCAGGAGCAACAGGCCGAAGATGCCGGCTCGAAGTATGCGCTGTGGCGAGATAGTTGGAGCTACGTGGCAGCCACCGGTGAGTTCGTATCCGACGATGGCTCACCGCCGCTGCGTAAGGAGAGCTGGACGGATAGCCACCGGCACCTGTTTGACCTGGAGCCGGGCCGCCCTGGCAAGATCCTGTGGACCCAGAGGTGGCTGGAAGACGCAGAGGCGACAAAGCTGAAGTCCTATTGCTTTCGCCCTGAGCAGCCACGCATCACCCACGATGGCTATCTGAACGACTGGAGACCCTCACCTGCGATGCAATTGGCAGCTTCTGGCAACCCCGATGGGCCTGCAGCAATCATGTTTGCCGAGCTTGTTCGCAAACTCTGCCGGGAACGAGAAGACATTGCCCAGATGCTCGAGCACTGGATGGCACGAGGGCTCTTCCAGCAAACCGAGCGCGTGCGGTACGCCGTGTTCCTCGTGTCCCACACGAAAGGTCTCGGCAAAGGCATCCTCTGCAACATCCTGAGTGAGCTCTACGGGCGGCACCTGAGTGTTAACGTCAACGGGCTTGGCGGGGTCGTCGGGCGCTTCCAGGCCAGCCTTAAGGGGCGCATGCTTGTCAGCGTGGCCGAGACGGTGGACCGAGGTGATAACAATCGCTTCTCGGCGTGTGAAGCCCTCAAGCCCCTCATCACTGAAGACTTCGTGACCATTGAGCAGAAGTACCGCGATGCAATCTCGGTAGAGAACTTCATGCGCTTTGTGTTCAGCTCGAACCATCTTGATGGCTTGCCAATCGATCAGAACGAGAGGCGCTTCCTTGTCATCAATGCCGCCAGCACAAAGCCATTCAGCAGTGACTTCTATGCTGGTCTTGCAGGCCTTGCGCGAACGGAAGAGGGCCTGAGCGACATCGCAGCATACCTCCACGAGCGCGTCGGTGACCCCCTGCCGACACGGGCCCCTCAGGGTGACCTGATGGACGCCATTGAGGACCTGACACCTGAGTGGATCAACGAGCTACACGAGCGGCTTGATGACAAAGGGCTCACAGACTGCGCCATGGCCTCAGCAGACCTCATGGCGTTCAAGCCCGAGGGGTTAGCCGACCAGGTGGCACTCAACGCACTGAAACGAGCTGGATGGAGAGCGGTCAGGGCGTCGTTGGGTGGCCACCGTGGCCGGGTGTTTCTGCGCGGGGAACGCGAAAACGTCACAAAACGGACCTTTAGGCACCAGATTTAGGGCAAAGTGGCCGGCCACTGGCCAGCAAATGGTCACCCCCTTCAGCGCCAAAAGACCATTAATAACAACAGGTTACCTCTAAGTGGCCACCATGGCCACCCTTTTCTGAAAACTTCCTAGCAGCAGAATGGTGAGGAAAGTTTTTCGGGACGGGTGGCCAGGCCATCTATTGACGACAGGTCTTGTACGCGGTTCATCTCCCCACCGTCGTCATGTTTGCATTCTCGACCCGATAGCTCTAATCCGAACAATTCCGCCAAACACTAGCTGCGAGACGCGCTGGCGATAACTTTCAGCCACCACGCCTACTCTCATAAAGTGTAAAAGGTCTTGCATGCTTGCAATCGCCCGCGCTCACTCACACGATCAAGTCGGGATTGCGGTCAGGCAGATGCGGCCTAGCCAGCGCATGAAATAATGTGGACCAGAAGGTGGACCATAATTATCATTCGGTATCTAAGTTACTGATATAAAAAGAATTACAATGATATGATGGTGCTGGCTGCATGCACCATAATAGGTTCCAGCATGTTCCGTGGCATTCCTGTAAGAAAATGTAATACATTGATCTAATTCAGTATTGATGCTCATGCGTTCCAGTGCAATCCTACGACTGCGCAAAAAATAATGTACACTGGAATGTACACCATATGTATAGCGGTCGCTTCAAGCACTATGAACTCAAAGCCCGACCCATAGGCCAACATTGCGATGGCAAGGGTTTGTACCTCGAGAAGACCTCATCGGACCAGGGTAAATGGGTCTATCGGTTCACGCTGAACCGCAAACAGCATCGCATGGGTCTCGGTCGCTACCCTGATGTTTTGTTGCAGGAAGCCCGAAACGCGGCAGACAAAGCCCGTGCGCTTGTACGTGCTGGCGTGAACCCAATCTTGCAGCGTCAGGCTAAGCGACGTGCCGCCGTGATCAACAGCCACCTGTTCCGTGATGTCGCTGAGCAGAAGTTCGAGGTCGAGAAGCAAAATCTCAAAGGTGATGGTCGAAGCGGTCGCTGGTTCAGTCCGCTCAAGCATCATGTCCTACCCACACTGGGCCACGTCCCCATCGTTGAGATCGATCAGTTGCTCATCCGCGATACGCTTGCTCCGATCTGGCAAACCAAGTGCGATACGGCGCTCAAGGCGTTGAACCGCACCCGCATGGTCTTCCGTCACGCTGCTGCCATGGGCCTTCCAGTGGATTTGAACGCGGTGGAGCTTGCGCGTGAGCTGCTAGGTGACCAGAACCATAAGGTTCGACACATCGAAGCCATGGCATGGCAGCAAGTACCGCAGTTCTACCAATCTTTGTCGTACGATGACCGCGTACAGCTGGCACTAAAGCTCACGATCCTGACCGGCGTTCGTCCTCGTGTCGCACGAGAATGCCATCTTGATCATATCGACGGTGATGTTTGGACTGTGCCCGGTGACAGCATGAAGGGCAGGAAGAACCGAACAGCAGACTTCCGCATCCCGCTCACGGCTGAAGCTCTGAAGGTGATCGAGGCTGCCAAAGCCTTTGAGCGGGACGGTTTCATCTTCGCTTCACAGCGCGGCCGGAACGTCATCACAGATGCGGGCGTGTCGAAGTACGTCCGTGAGGTGCGGGAGCTACCCTACAAGGTTCACGGCTTCAGATCGAGTTTACGGACCTGGGCGGACGCGGAGACAGATGCCCCCTTCGAGATCAAGGAAATGCTGCTCGCCCACAAAGAACGCAATCAAACTGCCCGGGCATACATTCGCACTGATTATCTCGATGAACGACGGGCCTTACTCGAGCGTTGGGGTGAGCATTGCCAGACATAGGGGTGAGATCAGAACGTTGATTTTTCTCTTCCAAAAGTTGATTTTTCCTGTGGAAAAGTAACTCAATATGCGCATAATCCAAAACCATCTAGTAACAACCCTTGAGGTTCCAAGATGGTTAAAAGCATTCTTCGTCGTCCTGCTGTTGAGGCTCTGACCGGCCTTTCACGATCTAGTATTTACAAGTTCATGAATGACGGCAGCTTCCCTAAGGCCATCAAATTGGGCCCGCGGGCCGTTGGTTGGCCTGAAGATCACGTTGAAGCTTGGATCAATAACCGCAAAGAGGAGGCAGCACGTGATGCTTAATCTTCCTCACACCTACGCCGCACTGGCGCCCCGCCTTCATGCCGCTGGCTACGCGGTGCTGCCGCTCGATAGTAAAGCCCCCAAGGTCCCAAAGTGGTCGGAGGTGGCCATCACACAGCAGCAGGTCGAACAGTGGGCAGCTGAGAAACCCAAGGCCAACATTGGTTTGCGCTGCGATCAGGCACTGATGGTCGATATTGACATCGAAGTGCCAGTCGAAGCGGAACGCATGACCCAGCTGATCCTGGACCAGTTCCCGGGCGGGCTCATACGGCGTCGTGGTGCCAGTTCCAAACTCGCATTGCTCTACCGTCGTGCTAATCCTGACATTGTCTATAAGAACCAAGGCCAGAAGCGCTACTGCCACGCAGGCGGCGGTGTCGTTGAGCTGTTCGACAACAGCGGCGCACAGATGGGCATTTACTCTAGCGGTCTCGATGGCGGCGATTATCGTTGGGACGGCCCCTCACCGCTGGATATTCCGTTTAGCGAACTACCCCCGCTGTCACTGGAGCAATGGGGGGCTCTCCGGCAGTTGCTCACCCGTGAGGGTTACGTCGCTGCAGGTGGCGGCGGTGCTGTGCTGCAAATGGTGCCAAAGCGCAATGATGCCCCGCAGCTTGCCACCGGCTGGAACCAGCAAGTGTTCTTTCGGGTTGGTGCTCTGGTCCGTCAGGGCGCTGATACAGCCGCTATTCTGCAAGAAGCGGAGCAATGGCGTGAGCCGAGCTACACCGAAGCGCAAACACAGGCTGAAGTGGCCGACATGGTGCAGCGATGGGAGCGGCACATCGAAGCCACCCGGGATCCTGACTATGAGGTCTGGCGCGCAGACTGGGCGTTTGAAGCCGCTAGTAACCGGTTCTGGAAACTAGATGCAATGATGGCATTCAACCAACAGGCCTGGCGTACGGCCAACGGCCACCATCGCAGCGAGTACATCGACCAATCTGGCCAGAAACGGAAGCAGTCCTACTGCGACCGCTTCGTCCTCGATCCTGATGCCCAACGCGTCCTGGCTACGACCGTCGCGCCCGAACAGCCGCTGATCACTGATGACCGCTACCTGAACCTGTGGCGGGACTACTGGGCCCGGCTACATGCCGGCAAAGGTCAGCCAGATGGATCCATTGCCGTGCAGCTGTTTCGCGAGCTCGTGGACTTCCTCTGTGATGGTCGGGACGAGATGATCGATACGCTGCTGAACTGGATCGGCTACGGGCTGTTCCATCCGGCACAGCGGTTGCGTTGGTCGATCCTACTGATCAGTGACCTTAAAGGCGCCGGCAAGTCACTGCTGTGCACCACCGTGGCTCGGCTTTACGGCATGGACAACGCGTCGATCCTGCCGGGCCTTGTTGGTCTGCTGAGCCAGTTCAACGGCTCGGTGCTGCAAGGCAAAGCATTGGTTGTGGTCAACGAGACGGTCGATAAGGGCGACAGCTCAAAGTTTGGCGCGGTTGAGACGCTCAAGTCGCTCATCACCGAGGATCAAATCAGCGTCGAACACAAGGGCCGCGACCGGCATCAGATCGATAACTACGCCCGGTTCATGTTCTGCTCGAACCACCTTGATGGGCTGCCGTTTGACGAGAACGAGCGGCGGTTCTTCGCAATCGTGTGTCAGGCAACAGAGGCCCTCGATGCTGACTTCTATGCCCGGTTTGTGGAGGCCTGTCACAGCGAGCAGGGGTTGGCCGACATCGCAGCCTGGTTGCGAGACCACTACAGCGATGCCCTGCCGTCCCGGCCGCCAGTAAGCGATACAGCCTTGGTCGCTGATGCTCTGATGGACGACTGGGTGGTGCGATTGGGCGAGATTGTCGACAGCAGTGTCCGCATGTATCCGGTCGCGGTAACAGCAGGGGACATGGCGAAAATTGTGGAGCACCTAACAGACCAACGCATCAGCCCGACACACCGGACCAAGGCACTCAAACGCGGCGGCTGGTCGGTCGGCAAGATCCAGGGCAAACGGGTCTACTGGCGCGGTGACAGCAAGCCAAACAATATCGACGAGGACCTGCTAGGCGAGGTACTCAGCAGCTAGCCATAAACGGGGTCGTCGTAACTGGCGGCCCCATCGCTGCGGTCGTGGACGCCGTGGACGCCCATTTCCATTGTCGTTTTTGGCGGTCACAGCGGTTCCGTAGAACCTATTCTCGAAAATCCGCGTACATAGAGGCGTCCACGGCGTCCATGAGGCTGCAAAACAGCGGCTGCCCCCGTTGTTCTGACGTGACAGGGGGGCTCAACCGTGTCCCAGCCGTAAGTTCGCGCGCTAGCTCCGCACCGCCGCACCGCCGCTACGCCACAACGGCGAACCCGATCGGCATGAAAGGCTGGGCGCTGTGTCGAGGTGATCGGAACGGGGTCGCCGCGTGGGGTTAGGTCGGCTGGAATGTCTCAGTTGATGGAAGATGATCAGCATGGCGCTGCTTGAAACCGAAGCCAATCCTGACATTTGGGTTCGACCACTTCTATGGGGCGGGCCACCTCTCCATCTCACAAAAACACTCGTAAAGAGATATCTCAATCTTTGGGAGTTGCTGACAGTCGTTTGGGAAAGATGCTGTTTATTGAGAAGCACAGACCGGACTTCATCAGGTTCATAGACACAGACACAATCTCTCTGAACGAGGCATACACAGCAGTTAGAAGAACACGAGAAGACAAGCATCCATCTTTGGCAAAAGGCACTTGGAACAGTCTCAACGAGAACTCTGCTGACTTTGTTTTTCATCACAAGTCATCAAGGCAAATGGATGAGATTCAGGACGGGTCAGTCAATCTTGTTCTTACCTCCCCACCATACTGGAACAAGAGGCTCTACACGACTGAATGTAGTCGTATGTCTCTACAAGGGGCGGCCGTGACGGCGGACAAGTTTTTTGCAGACCGTTAGTGGCCGTTTCTCCAAAAGAAGCTCCACAGCCAGTCATCCGCGTTTTGACTGTCGATCTCGAACTGCTGCCAAACGTGACCACCCCCCCAAACCTTGTGTACGACCATTCCACCTTGGCCCGCGTCGGCTGGATTGAAAATACGCGTCGCCACCCGTCCCTCAAGCGTCCCATCAAAAGGCTGCTCAACCAAGCCTTGCAGCTGGGTCCAGTGATCGATGATCTGATCTAGAGAAAAGCGCCCGCTGCTGCCAGAAATTCGGACGACTGGATCCGCTGTGCCATGAAAGACGGCTATACTCGTGCGTTCTGATGGCTCGCAGGTCTCTGCTGTGGCTTCAAGAATGGTGCCAGCATGAATGCCAACAGCTGCAAACCGTGCAGAGCGGAAGCAGGCAAGCGCGTAAGCAAACATCCCGCCGTTGGAATAGCCCATCGCGAACGTACGTCCCGGATCGAGCTTCAGTTGCGCATCGAGAGCATCCAGTAAGGCATCAATGAAACCAAGATCGTCACTGTTGCTCTTGTTCCCTTTCGCCGTTGGTAACGGGTTCCAATGGAAGCTTTCGGCAGCTCCGTCGATGGGCAGACCTTGTGGGTAGATCAGCACAAAGCCCTCGCGGTCAGCCAATGGTTTAAAGTCCACCCATCGAGCGAAAGATTCTGCGCGGCTGCCGTATCCGTGAAACGCCAGTAGCACCGGTGCGTCCGGTTCTAATCGGTCTGATGCATTCGATATGTCCTCTGGAACATATACCAGCGCTTCACGGGTGACGCCGTCAACATCGAGACGGAACGTAGAAAGCTGACCAGGTACTAAGAGGGGAGTTTGATTCACCTCCGTGCCAGAGATTGCGCTCTGCGCCAGTGTCGTCTGAAAGCTCAGGGTACACCCAATCAAGACGCCGATCACGTGCCTGTAAACCCAAGAAAAGGAAATCTGTGTATTGATGGCCCAGCCTCCGGGATGTCTCATCAGGGGCAACATCGACGCCGATGACGGCGAGATCTACCCAGTGCCGCGTGCAGAAGTGACTCATTGCGACAAAGCTCACTTTGACCGCAAAGACTATCTATGTCGAGAAACCGAATGTTTACGGCCTGCCTCATCAAAGTGGTCCATGTTTTGAGTTAGGATTGGCTCCTTAGAGAAGGAGCAGGACGATGGCTAAACGAGCCGAGCCAGAAGAGATCATTGCAAAACTGAGAGAAGTGGAGGTGCGACTGAGCCAAGGCGAAAGCGTTGGCATGGCGGCTAAGTCGATCGGCGTGACCGAACAGACTTACTACCGATGGCGCAAAGAGTA
>Ga0206123_10003913_pt1 | contig 11990 bp, 7 predicted proteins | sample Helgoland_Spring_2_FD_160086 | JGI IMG/M metagenome (GOLD analysis project Ga0206123, IMG submission 160086) | Pelagic subsurface seawater microbial communities from Kabeltonne, Helgoland, North Sea - Helgoland_Spring_Bloom_20160316_1 | ecosystem: Environmental > Aquatic > Marine > Epipelagic ... | reverse complement strand
ATATTATCAATTCTCGACGAGTTACTCGACACATCAGTTATTATATTATCAATTCTCGACGAGTTACTCGACACATCAGTTATTATATTATCAATTCTCGACGAGTTACTCGACATATCAGTTTTCAATGCTACACCAGTTAACTCAGTACCATCACCATATATTGATCCACCGGATGATATAGTTATATTATTTTGAACAACCAAATTACCTAAAACTTCAACTGTGACGAGATTTGAAGTATCATCTAAAATATAATCATCTGTTATTGTATTTTGAGTATATCCTATTGTAAACATATTGTCATGTGCGCCACCATATTGACCATGGTGTACAAGAGCGAGATTTTTATCCGGGTGTTCCATTATAATTCCAGTATCAAACGTATTTGTCGGATTATTGTTAGCAATTCCTATTATACGATCGGATACAGCAAATGAAGTTGATTCTATTATAAATTTATCACCTTGAACAACTAAATTACCAGATACTGTCATATCATTTACAAGTGCATTTCCAGAAACATTAAGTGCATAATATTCATCTGGGTGTATAGTAATATTATCCCCTATAGTAATACCACCTTGATTTACTTTCATCGTGTAGTCAAGACTTGTATCTGAAAACATAATACGATCTCCTATAGAAAGTGTGTCAGTTGGATTTGTATTAGAAATACCAACATTACCAGATGTAATTAAAGATGTGTCATCATTTGTAAGATGTAATGTAGTTGAATGTGTATTTGTTAATAATTGGTCAATACTTACATTTGAATCTAATAGTTTTTTTGATATATTATCATATGTTAAAATTTTACCTACGTCTTCTATTCTTGCTACAGGTGATATATATACATTATTACTCTCAGTGTTTATATATTCATCCGATGCATTTATAACAACTGTATTAGTAGCCTGACCATCTAGTATATTATTCCCTATACTAACTATTTTTGATCTTTCAATGGTCGGTAATTTTTTAACCATTTAATATATATAACGATTTTAATTTTGTCATCTTTGTATCAAGATCACAGAATTTTTTAATTATAAGGGTTCTATTAAATATCCACAAAATTCATTTTTATAATTAGCCATTTGTCCATTTAGTATATATACGGTTATTTCATCATCTTTACATAACTGTAGAATTGTAGAATTAGAAAATGGTATTTCTGTACTTGATTCATGTACAGAATAATTACATTTTTCTATACTCTCATTATTTTTACGTAATTCTACATTTAATAAAGTACACCCGTTTGTTATCATTCGTAAAGAAAATGAATAATAACCAGATACTGGTGCTATAAATGCATTACCAATAAACGAATTCGTAATATTTAAATCTACAGTATCCCATGATACTGTTTTTCTATGTGATGCAAATTTATTTAATAACGAAACGGAAAAAATTGGTTTTGATTTCTGTTTAACAATTCCATTTACTTCTATATTATCTTTTATAAATAAAGATGTATTAATATGTATATTTGAATTAATTTCTTCTATATTTTTAGTCCATTTAATGCTTTTATCTGTACATGTAAGAAAACTATTCTTCAAAATTGGTAATCGTTTAAAATTATTATATTCATCTGCATAAAGTAAGTCTCCGGGTGCGTAATTACTTATTCCCGTTCCACCATTTTTTGTTTTTAATATACCTTCATTTACATTATTCACATTTAAGCTATTTATATTTGAACCATTACCATAAAAGTTTTCAGATGTAATATTTTTTAAATTAATTGTATCTACCCAAACTAATTTTTTGTGTTCGTTTGTAGATAAAATTTTACCATTTGATTTTAAGTCTGTGCGTAATATATCTAAAGAATTTGAACGCGTCGAACCTGTAATAATATCACCATCTTCAAATGATAAATCTAGAAGGACTCCGCGAGGACCATTAATTTTACGTAAAGGTCGTGGCCTAAAATATTTTTCAAGGACCTTTGTATTTTCCAGAATATCGACTCTATTTGTAGTATTTAATAGAGAATCATTTGTAGTGTTAGAATCATGTTCTAATTTTGTAATTCTTTGTAAATTGTTTTCTAATGTATACGTTTTTTCATTTAGTTTTAAAATATCTTTATTTGTATTTATAGTTTTAGTTTCTAAAGCTGATATTCTTGGTTGATACGTTCTATCTAATAATTTAGGTATATTTTCACATTTTGTTTCTAAAACACGAATTTTAGGGGTATTACCATCTAAAATATCTACACGCTTTATAGTTTCTAATAATTTTACATCTGTATTTTTATAATTATCTTGTATATTTATAATATCATTTGCAGAAATATTTAAAGAATTATTTAAACCTGTTAATTTTGTTGTAATTGTCTGTATTTCAGGTGTGTGATTTATATATTTATTTTCCAAGCATGTAATTCTACATGTATTTTTTAAAATATCATCTTTTATAGTCGGTAATACTGTTATTTGTTTGAAAAATCTATTTTCTAATGATTTTATTTTCTGTATATTATCTTCTTCTATATCACGAATATCATTAATATTTCTATTTATAGTAGATTCGTTTATAGATATACTATTTTTTATAGTTGTGATTTCAGGAGAATAGTCTATTATTCGATTTTTTATGTCAATAATACTTTTATTAAAATCATCTATATATGTTTCATTTTCCAATTTATAAATTCTATTTTTGAAACCTGATATTTCACTATGTATATAATCTATCTTTGTTGAATTTGTAAATTCTATAATATTAGATACTGCATTCGGAGATGAACAATCAAGTAAATTTGTTTTTATACCTGTATCTATAATTTCCTTTGTATCTCTATCATAACCTATAAATGTAGTTTCATTTGTAGTTTTTAAACGTATTGGTGATATATATGTAGAATTAGGTGTATTTCCGTCTATAAAAACATTACTCGCATTTAATATAATTGAATTATCAGCCTGTGTATCGTTAGTGTATCGACCAACTTTAATTTTTGTAGAACGAACATTTAAAAATTGTTGTCCCATTTAAGATAGTTGTGTATTTTAATTTGCGTAGGTGAGTCCTGCCATGCCATTTTCGATACGAAGTATGTTATAGTTCACGGCGTATATAGGATGTGTAATTTTTTTAGATTCACTTATTATTTTTACTGAATCTAAACGACTAAAATTAAGTGTTCCGGTTGGTTGAATAGAACTAGTAGATATACAAAAACAATATAAGAAAAAATCTGGTGACGTAACGAAATTTGTGTGATAATAATTCATAATATCGAGGTAGTGTGGTCTACAAAAACTGAAATTGTTTATATCTAAACCATTTAATTCAATTTTTATTTTATTTGTTGTGGATGTCAATGGTCCATCTGTTACTGTATCGGAACATGCGATATATTTTACCGGGTGATTAAATGTGAGTTCTTGGATGAGATCATTAGAAGGTATACTTTTTTGAACCTGTGTAATAAGTAAATTTTGGTTACGCGAAACAATATTACCACGTTCTTCATTATCGAGATAATAATAATTTGAATAACATTCAAAATTTAAAGTATTTGTTACATTTTGTCCCCAATATATACGAATTTCCACTTCATGATAATTTAAAGCGATTAATGGTATAGCATGTTGAGGACTTTCGCAAAAAAAGAAGCGTAAAGGGTAAAAATAGGATTCTCCGCTCACACCTGGGTGTACACCTAATGCAGATTTAGATAAATTTGTTGCCATTGTATCTATAGCAATTTTTTCAGTAAAAGTTGAATCCTGAGTGTCTATTAACTGACCACCAATATAAAGTTCAACTTTATCAATGTAACCGGTCCAGTCGTTAGTAGAGGCAGCTGCTGTATTACTACCTACTGTAATATATGTATAACCCAAAAGATCACCTATTCGGTCAAATTTAATGGAGGACATTGAATTTACTTTCACAGACCCACGTATTGTCTGTTTTTCTATAGACTGTGAAAAGTTAGAATGTCTTTTAAAAGACGAGTTAAAGAATGATATTTCTGGGTTACCCATAATGTGTTCGTCTTGAGCACCAATAGCGATGAGTTGAACAACACCAGAAGACATTTATATTAATAAGAGGTTTAAATTATACGTACGAGACGCCCTGAAATAATTAGTAGGGTAAATTTCTTTTTTTACAAACGAATCTAAAAACGAAAAACGAATCACCACCAGTTGCGAAACCCGTTGCATCTCCGTCACGCAGTGTTATTGTTAACCTATCGAGTTTACGTATAGGATTAACGTATTGTTGCATTACGGGATACTCGTTTTTGAAGTATAAGGTTGTTCCAGTAGTTCCACTTGAATTAATGATAGAACCAAAGTTTCTATTTAAAACCTGTAGAGGGGCTTGTCCATTAACTTCTGTTGTAGCGCGTTGACTGAAATTTGTATCGAGTTCATTAATTGAGAGGTGGACTATTCTTGTACCTGAACCAACTCTTAAATTTGCGGTGAGTAATTGGGCTTGAACTATATTTTCAAGCGGGTTTGTGAGAAAAACTGTAAATATACTATCACTAGTAGGTTGGCCAAAACTATCAACGATAACCGTGTGATACTCGTGTTCGAAATCGGGTAAAGTGGATTGACTCGTCACTAAAGCCATTTATATATACTGGAGATTTTACTTCAACTTATACCCCGCTTGTGCCACGACCAACTTTTGGCCACCGCAAACACCGCCTCGACTATCCGAGTAGTACGAATCCTTGAGACATTCTTCCTTGGATGGGAGGTCGAAGAGGGAACCTTCATCGGACGTTTCGATATCGACGGGCTGGTACTTGCTGGTACGCAAGTATGTGAATGCCCACAAAATTAAGAAGACGATCGCGATCGACTTGAGAGTATTTTTGTTTGTAATGTTAAGTTTCATTTGTATTGAACATACATTTTTTTATAAAGTGCGTTAAAGAAATTAGAATAGTTTCAATATAAAGAATAATGGACGGAGAGATCATTTTAAATAGAGGTGACACAAATGTTATGAAACTAGATGATAATGAACAAGCACTTATGAACGAGATTGAGATTGATATTCCAAGACCTCAGCCTGTGAAAAAACAAATGCCAAAACCTATGAAAACACAATTTACACCTCCTCAAACACAAACTTTTCAGGAAGATATAGATTCTTTTGCAAATCCGAACAAACAGAATCCACCTTCAATCCCACCACCAGAAGAACCTATGGATTATGGCGAATACGAAGAAGATCCTAATATTGGGTACGGATACGAAGGTGGTGATACAGGAGGAGGCGGTGGTATGTATATGGAAGAAGAGAAACCAATGCCTGGGTATAAAACAATAGATGAAGAAAAAGCCGATCTCGTAAACAAACTTGGTCGATTAGAAAAGAAAGGGTTCACGGTGAATAAACGTTTAAACGCATATTCACCTATAGACGAGCTTAGAACGGAAGTTAAGCGAATTACGTATAGTATTGATGTAGACAAATCGGTAAAGTTTTCGAGACGTATGCTTATTGCTTGTACAACAGGTCTTGAGTTTATGAACAAAAAGTATAACCCTTTTGAAATCCAACTCGACGGTTGGTCCGAGAACGTCATGGAAAATGTTGAGGATTACGATGAAGTTTTTGAGGAATTATACGTCAAGTATAGAACAAAAATGCAAGTCGCACCCGAGGTTAAACTTATAATGATGCTTGGTGGCTCGGCGATGATGTTCCACCTTACGAATAGTATGTTCAAATCAGTCATGCCAAATATGAATGACGTGATTAAACAGAACCCCGAACTTGTTCAGAACATGATGTCTGCAGTACAGAATACGGTTCCAAAATCTCAACAACAGACATCGGAAACTGTGGATGCTAATGGAAGACGCGAAATGCAGGGCCCGGGTTTAGACATTTCGAGTCTCATGGGTAACATTATGATGCCACCACAACCTTCTATGAGTACGACTAGTATACCACCAATTATGGAAAACGATGACATTGAAGACGACGTTTCTGATATAGCCGAGGCCGATGTAGAAAATTCCAAGAATGAAAAAGACGACGGGGATGGCGAAGTTCGCGAAGTTAAAGTTACCCAGACCAAATCAAAAAGAGGCGGTGGAAAAAAGAAAAAGTCGGTCGAAATTAATTTATAAATGATAGTATAAATGATAGGGTATTGTCCTTTAGACGAAGATCCTATTGAAAGACCCCAACATCAGGAGGTGGTCGCCAAACCCCAAGTGGTGAAACGTAAAAAACGTAACATTTTGGGTGAGGACGATACCGAATGTAATTACGTTGTAATGTTTTTTATCGCGGGCGTTATTGCTCTAGCGGTTATGGATTCACTCCCATCTAAAAAGTGATTAAACCATCTACCATCCTGTTTATTCCAGCATGGTAAATGTGATTTTGTTTTTTTTTAAATATCTTCCGTAAAGGTTTCATAATTCGTTTTGAGTTTGGTATATATTTCCGCGACTGGATTAATATTGGATGTCGTACTCACGTTAGAAACTGTAACAACCTCGGCACCGATTGTTACTTTACCTTGTGTTTTTGAATCTTTACTGATATGGTGATCGAACATGGCTGATACGGTATACGTATTCGAATCTGGTGAAATTTGAATATTCATGTGGTACTGTTGATTTTTACGTAACCCTACGTAAAATTCTGATAATTCTGCGCCTGTGTTAAGACTTTTAGTTTCGGTGACCTGTATTCCCATTAGCTATATACTTTAAAAGTATGTTATTTTTTAATTTCTATATGCACGCCATTCGGCAGACCACTCATTATATGAAGAATCACGTGGTTTAAGTGTAACACTGTACCTATAGTTATTCGAACTTTGGCATGACATCGAACTAGTATTTGAACCTGGAAAGCTGTTGTGTGTAGTCTTCTGCGTACCAGAGACACGTACTTTGAATGAACTGGAGATATTCCCATTAAAGCCATAAAAATAAAACTCATACTCGAAAGGTAAAGATGATGGTAAAGTGTGTGCTAAATCTATTGCGTCAAAAGATCCAATTCCTCCTAGGTTGTACGTCGTACCATTAAAGTTATAATTCGAAGGGGAGAAAGCCGAACCAATTTCAATACCGTAAAAGTACCACGGACCGTTATATCCTTGCTTATTTGTTATATATGGAACAAAATCACCCGTACCATAACTTCCACCACCACCACCACCACCACCGGATGCCGCATTCATTTCTTCTACTGTGAACAAAATTAGATTTGGATAATCATCCGAACTAGCTTGAAGAACCTCATGGTGCATACGGTATTCCTTATTGTACGTTAACGTCATACCAACACTTTTATCAAAATTTGTATATACATTTGTTTGAGACGCTTGACTCCAAGAACTAGAACTACTGTTATAATAAAATTCTATCTGACTCGCCTGAAATGTGGGACTAGATGGATCAGTTTGTTTAAAATAAAAGTCGTGTGAATGACCGACCCCTAAATACCCAAGTCTTAATTGAAACGTACTCCCGTAAAACCCTATAGACGAAGTGTAGGCTACGTTATGTATCGCAGAATCTCGCTTAAATGTGTATATTCCGTTATAATTCCAAGACGCATTAAATTCCCTTGTTTTTGTAAAGTCCGCGGCTGATAATCTTGCTTCGACAGTTACTTGATTTGTATTTTCTTTTGTAATTTCAAGTATTAAAAAACTAACTACTGTTGCGTTGTTGTCATATGGAATATGAATAGTATGATCTTGAAAATTTGAAAAAACGGTATGAGACGTACCATTTATATTGACTGATAAAGAAGAACCTCGCTCGATTTTTCCTTGTATTGAAATGGCCGATGTATGCAATTTTAAAACCAGTTTTTGACCTTGGGTCATTGCTGTTGAAATATTTAATGTATCAAACGTCGATGACGTACTATAAACGTCATAAGGTGTTTCGTTATACATATAATCGTATGGACCACCACTAACAGAAACAGTGATCTGATTCGAAACAGCACTTACACTAGTCGTACCAGCAGTCGCACCACCACCACCACCACCACCAAACGATTGCGCAACTCCATTAATTCTTAAACTACTACCACTAGACATGTTAATATCACCGTTAACATCCAACTTATACTGGGGTGTACTAGTATTTATACCGACATTACCAGAACTGATAATTCTGAATCTATCGGTACCACCTGTCGTAATCTTAAAAGTATCAGTTTGTGGAAACCCAAAGAATGTATCTGTATCACCTGTATGTGTAATATAAGAAGGGACAGTAAGTCTACCACTACTATCTATGTTCAGTATGTCGTTTCCACCCGTCCTAATTACAAACTGATCAGAACCTGGAAACCCAAAGTATGTATCTGAATCACCATCATGTGTAATATAACTACCAATTATAACATTACCCGTGTTATAGATTATGTCTGAACCCGAAGTTGTCCAAGGACTCGAACCTCCACCACCACCAAACGATTGCGCAACTCCATTAATTCTTAAACTACTACCACTAGACATGTTAATATCACCGTTAACATCCAACTCATACTGGGGTGTACTAGTATTTATACCGACATTACCGCTGTTATAATAGGCGTTTGTACCGTTCAATGACCAAACGGATGAGCCACCACTTACCGTTGTCCAAGACATTGCACCCCCACCACTTGATGTGAGTACTTGTCCACTCGTCCCCGAGGAACCATTTGCACGTAAACCACCTGATATATTCACACCACCTAATACTGATAATCCTTCGTAGGGTGGTCCTTCGTTATAAAAATCAGGACCAGTGTTATAATCTGGTACAGCTACCCTTTCATAATAATCCGTGCCATCGTGTGCGATATAAATTTTAATATTACTAATAAGGTGACCATACATACCATCACCACCTAAAGTATGAATACCTGCCATGGTTCCATAACCAGATCCAACTGCTTGATTAACTACCCCAAAATAACAAAATCTTGGGAATCTCCCTTCCATATCTCTAACTACCTCGTTTGCGGTTAAAGATTGTGATACACCGTTTATCCATAATTGTGTAGTTGCTGTACCCTCGGTGGCGCCATTTCCAGTTGTATTATCTACTTTAACACATACATGGTACCATACATTTTGATTAAACGTATAATTTACAGTATAGTCAGATTGTACGGGTATAGTAACAGCGGATGAGTTATCTGGCGAATATTGGATTTTGAATCCCGAACTTGTAATTTTATGACCGTATCCAAACGCAGTATTTCTATAAGCGGCGAATACTAATTTCCCACTCGACCCAAATGTACTTTGTGCAAAATCTTTTAACATAAACCAATACGACACTGTATATACACCACTTAAAGCGTTCGTCGTATTACCTGTAATGGTATCTCGTGCTTCATGGATAAACCCCTGTGCATAAGATGTACTTGTTCCAAAATATAACCCTTTATTTACATCATCGTATGTAACCGTATTGTATAATTTCATACGATCTTCATAAAGGTAGTACCCATCGTCATTATTTCTATAAGGGTTACGTTTCTTAATATCACATATTACGTAAGGTATATTTGTAGTATTTGTATTTTTAATACAATCACTCGTCATTGTATTATAACAAGTCGACATACCATCTGTAATTAGATTTGAAGATGTTGGATTGTTTATGTAAAGTTTCCCGTTTTGTATACTTTGTGTACCATCTATAACCAGTCTATGGTTTATGAGAGGTGGTGCTTGTGCATTTGCATTTTCATTTTGTTTATAATAATTGGCATTACCTAAAACAGAACTGGACCCTAAATTCCAATTTTCCTTGATGATATGATCTGCATATTCAGGTATACCTATACCTACATTACCTATACCCGTTAAAGTCAAACGAGAATAAACCGCGGAAGATTCTTTAAGATATTTAGACCATGATTCAGCTACTGTTCCAATTTCATTAGGGGAAGTGTGATTTGGATGATTTTCAGATGTCATACCTTCTAAAATAATACTTGGCGATTTAACACGTATTCTATCCGGACCTCTGGAATTGAGACCTCGAACGTGTCCAGATTTAAACAGTAAGAGTTCGGATAAATTATCATCACCAGTATATTGTGATGTATTTATAATTTGTGACCTAAAAATACTATGTTCATCTCTAGTATTCTCAAAATTTATATATCCGGGAACGAAACCCGCACTGGTATTACTTGATAAATATGATTTATCACCACCTACACTCAAAAAACGTACTTTTAAATCACCACCTACCACCGTTGTCCCTAAAATTTTTATTGTAGGTGCGAATCTTGTTAACGAAAAAACCGTATTCCCACCATATAAGGTTCTATTACTACCCGTTGTTCTAGCCTCATTACCTGTAAAACTTCCAAGATCATATTTTGTAGAAAATAAAACAAATTCCCCATTTTTTGACATAGATGTAGGTAATCCACCGAATGAGTATAGATTGAATGTTTCACTATAATTTGTGTAATAAATACCATTCCAATCTAATACACAGTAACTACGTGTACTTTGATTCAGGCTTCTCCAATTCGGGATTGAACTATTAGCTGCCCAGTACATTCTATCTTCTATATTTGTGTTCCCCGTAACTATACGCGTTCCGTCGTATTGCATAAATAAATAACTACCAAATGAATCAATATCACCTGTAACTGGTTTACCTGTTAACCAGTTATAAGATGTATCATTTACCCACTCAGCTGAAAAAAAACACCTTCTATTAGGTGCAGAAACTGCTATAAAAGTACCGTCTTTGTTTATAGCTACACTATACCCAAAAGCTGGATTAAGGTCTGTTTTAGTACCACCATCTAACACGTTATTATTAGTAACACTTTTTATAGTTGTACTTTTATTATCAATATATTCTACATAGGTAGGACAATCCGTATAATCGAATGGAAGTGTTCTTTCTGTCCACGTAGTCGCGCTTAAAGGATCTTTTGCGTATACGTGTGCTATACCATTACCATAAGCATCAGTTGTACCAGACGGGTAATACTTACCCGGACCACCGGCTATAACAACTTGACCATCTGCCGAAAGTTTACACGAAAACCCGAAGTAGGATGATTTTGTTATAGTTTTTAAAAGTGTCGCCGAAGACCCATTTGGCCAAGACCATAACTCGATTTTATGATCACCAGGTCTACCAACAACAAATAACGAATCATCATCACCTGCCACGTCTACATCTGAACCGTAATTTACGGAACTACTAGTTCCTAGATAACTATTATTATTCCATCCGGATGAACGTTGAGTCCATGACGTTCTAGCTTGATTTTGTGCATCAAATACATAAACTCTATTATCTCCCGGTGCACCAATTATAATAGTATCCCCTGGTGAATCCATGGCTATTTTAAATCCAAATAAACTATTTGAGTTTCCTGGGTTTGAAATAGATATTGCGTATTTAGTTTGGTACGAATTACTTGTATAAATTACAACATTATCATCTGAACCGACCGCAAAAACTGTACCCGTATTATTTTGACACGAAGATTTACCAAAATTAGTTTTACCAACAGCGTTTGCATCTGTTAAATTATCATAATGTTCTGGATTAAGTTGGACGACTAATTCCTGTGTAGCCATTTTACTAATATAATAAACGAATTAAAAAATTAAAAATTAAAGCGGGTCCCCGTTTGCAGATTGTTTAAGACTTGACTGCTGTCCAAAATTTATAATCGTTTGATTTCTTTCGCTTGTAATATTAATACCAGTTATATTACGCCCATTTCCTCTAAAACCACCTTCTGATGTAGTGCGTATATCACCGACAACATCTAATGTGTACGCTGGGGTCGTAGTTCCAATACCAACCTTACCGGAGCTTCTATAAATATCTGATACCGACGTTGTCCAAGGACTTGAACCAGTACCACTTACGGTTGTCCAAGACATATTACCACTACCACCACCCGATGTGAGTACTTGTCCAACCACCCCATAAGAACTATTTACGAATAAAACACCTGATAGTTTCATC
>Ga0206123_10003911_pt1 | contig 11997 bp, 10 predicted proteins | sample Helgoland_Spring_2_FD_160086 | JGI IMG/M metagenome (GOLD analysis project Ga0206123, IMG submission 160086) | Pelagic subsurface seawater microbial communities from Kabeltonne, Helgoland, North Sea - Helgoland_Spring_Bloom_20160316_1 | ecosystem: Environmental > Aquatic > Marine > Epipelagic ... | reverse complement strand
TTTTTCCCTTTGTTTTGGGTGGTGGTGCCCGAGGCAGAGCGCTGCATATATGGTTGCGAGCGGGGGGGCGGTGCAATCCCAGCGCAATGGCGCGCACCCCGACGTTGATCGTCGCGACCCTTCTTCTTGTCCTTTACCTTACGCCCCACACGGCAGCTGCTACTTGCGATAAGCGTTGGATGAACACCGCGAGAACAGAGTTTTGTATAACAGTACTTGGCACATGCTCCTCATTAATTCAAGATTGTTCATCAACCAAACGGAGATGTCAGATCGGTTATGGCGATGCAGATGGACAGACGATGTTCACCAACATCCAAAATTGCGACACGCCTGTCTGTCCGCCCGACCACCCGTTTACGCGATGTGGCCAGTTTGGCAACTGCGCTACCAACCTGATCACGTTGAACACGTACAAATGTGTGTGTCATCCTGGATTTAGCGGCGACCGCTGCCACCAATGCAGCGACCCCGACCGGTACCGCTATCCTCATTGCAACGAGTATCGGCCCACGGCCATCGATTACCCCATGAAAGACGATCTTGCCATTAACCACACGGATTGTCCGTCCGATGCCACTACTTCTGATTTGTGTGCCGCCGAAATCACCGACGCGAATTGGGAACAAAGGTGCGACATATACGAAACCCCGGAACACAATGCCGTCCCTTGGTATGCCAGTGACCCCCCCCCGCTTTGGATCGCGTGCCCCTGGGAGTGCCGCCGGTGCAAAAAAAACGACATGTACAAATTCGAGTACGACGCGATCACGACGACCACCACGACCACGACCACGCGCCAAAACCCGGCCGCCCTGCAACGCTGCGCGGTCGGGAATCTGAACGCCAACGTCGTTGCGGCATGCGAAACTGCCGGCGACCACATTCTGACCGTTGGTAGCGCGGCAATCGTTTCAATCGATTCTTCGGACTGTGCGCATTTGCCGGAACCGTCGTCGTCCATTGTGGACCTTACATCGTGGGCAACCGGTTGTTGCACGCACGAGCAAACCTGCATCATCACCTGCGCCGAAACAAGCTGCCGGTGTCAAACTGGCAATCGCATGTCCATTAATTTTGGTCCGTTGCCATCCGTGCCCAAACAGGTTGTGCTGAGCGTGGAGTGCAATGCAACGACGACAATGACAACGACGACGACCACAGCCACAACCACAACCACGGAGAGAGCGTGCCTCAAGGGTCAGTTTCTCGACAAAGAAACCAACAACTGCACCGCGTGCCCCGACGGCGAGTACCAAAACCTCGACGGCCACACCAACGAAAAGTGCATGCCGCACCACCCCTGCAATGCAACGAACATGCAACGGATCTTTGGGGGCATGACCGACAAAAAGCATCCATCAATCTGCATCGAGCTTGGCGCCCACAAAGATTGCCCCACCCGCGGCGTTGACGACTCGAATGCCAGCTACTGGCACCCCGCGACCATATCAGAATTCCGGGCCCAGGTTAACGCACGGACGCCGTGGCACATGCAGACCCAGAACGAAACGGTCTCGGCGGACATGTCCAAGGCGGTGACGGCCATCCTCGCCAACCTGACTGACCCTGATTTGCCGTGGGGCGGCAACGTGACCAACGATGCCATCCAGGCTGCCTTTCTGACCGAGTACAACACAAGCATCACGCACGCCGAGCAAATTAAAAAAGCCGCTGTGCCCTTTTACGCCCTCATGTGCATCGAGGCCACGCCGCCGTGCGGCTCGGACAACGACCTGGTGTACGAGTCGGCGGCGCTGACGACGACGTCGGACCGGGTCTGCGACTACTGCCGTCCGATTATCCCCGCCGACGCGAACGCGACCAATGATGGCACGACCGCGTTTGACAAAATATTTGCAAGTACCGCCGATCTCGACGCCTGCCCCCTTGCCAACCGGACGTTTGCGGGCAACAGCACGGGCGGGTTCATGCAGGAGTGCACGCTCCCCAGCATGGTCGAGGGCGTGCGTGCCGCCGACGGCGCGCCGCTGAAGAACAACCGGTGCTGCCGCGTGACCGAGACGGGCCCCTTGATTTTCAACGACGCTGCCAAGACGTTTGAGTTCCTTTCCGACGCCGATGAGCGCGTCATCACCTTGACCAACATGTACGAGCCCGAGTACCAAAACGGCGTCGCGCAATGCAAGCACCGGGCGGGCAACTTTCACTACAAGTCGACCACCACGACGACAACGACAACCGCCACGACGACAACCGCCACGACGGTAACCGCCACGACGAAGACCGCGACGACGACCACGACCACGTCGACGACCACCCCGGTCAGCCACGCGCTGCGGAACCGCAAGATTGGGTACTGGGTCATCGGCGGGCTCATGCTGGTGGTGGTCGCGGCGCTGCTGCTGGGGGTGTGCGACCGGTGCCACGCCGCCACCACCGGGGTTAGCGAAGCCGCAACCGTGTTCGGCGCGTGGGGCCGCAAGCACGTTTGAAGCGTCACTATAAGGGCGCTGCTCGGCGGCGGGGTGTCCCGCGCGAAATGGATGGCGCCCCCCCCCGAAGCATGGTACCAGCTCGGGTGCTTCGCGGCTTTCTGGGCCGCCTTGTTTGCGTGGCCCTGGTTTTTGGCGACGTTCCGCACGCTCGAGGCGACAATGCACGAAAGTGCAAAGACGAGGCAGAGTGCCACTTTGGAGCAGCCGCAAATCTAGTGCTCAACTTGACCGAGCCCGTGTCGCCCGACGACCCCGCGGCACGGGCGCTGGCACGGTTCTCCGTGGTGCCGCACGGGTGCGCCCACTACTTTGCCAAGTACGTCGCGGCGCGCGACAAGCTGCCCGCCGCCATGCGCGACCACGCCGGCGCGTCCGAATCGCTCTGCGACTCGAAGCGCGTCTTTTCCGGCCCCGACATGGCCGTCGCCGTCGCGGTTGTCGTCGCCAACGCCGTCACGATCGTGGTGCTTGGGTGCACCGTGGGCAGCTGAGCATGCATCACAACGCCTGCAGCTTGGCGTACGACATCTGGGCCACCGCGTACGAGCACGGGCAGGGCCGGGGCCGTTGCGCAGCCGCAGCAGCGCGCACCGCTTGCTTTTGCCGCGCGGTCAACTCTGACCACCATTTTCGAAACGGCATGGCCGCAAACGCGTCGGCAAACATTTGAAAATTTAAAAGTTTAAAAGTTTAAAAATTAAAAAATTAAAAAAAGTCCAGCTGGATTCCAACGTTTTCTGTAAAGGTGTTCTGCAAAAAAAAAAATATTTGTATGGTAATAACTCTCGCCGAGTGTCCTACCAACTGCATTTTGAGTGTGGCCAAACGCCAAATATCAGCAAGCCGAGTCGGGCGAGTTGGCCCGCGGACCGATCGCCGGCGGGCGTGCCGTGCCGCGCAAAACCACCCCCAACCCGTCGCCCAACAATGCAAGCAGCCCCCAACCCCGAAAGCCACGTGGTGGTGGCGCAGTACGCGACCGAGCGCGAGGCGCACGCCCGAGCACTGCAGTACCTGGCGTTGATCGACGCTTCGTACCCGATTGAGCGGCGGGTCGAGCCCGGGGTCACCGCCGGCGCCATCGGGGAGACGCTGGCGGTGGAGCCGGGCTTTGGGGCGTACGTGTACGAGAGCCCGGGGCACGAGGTCCTCAAAGGGCGTAAGCGGGGATTCGAAACGCGGTACTTTTACGCGGTTCGGGGTGCCGGCCCTGCCCGTACATTACCATGAACTCGAACAGCCGGCGGCGCAGCCGATGCTGCGGCCGGCCGACCGGCGCCTGGCGCGGCACGATGCCGGGGTCGTCGAACAGCAGCGGGAGCGCCGCGTACACGTGGTCCGGAAACACCTCCCGCGGGTTTGGGTGCGGCCGGTACGCCGGCCGCTGCAGCAGCGCAGACTCGGTCTGGCGCATGGCGGCAAAGTGGATCGCCCTGCGGTCGTCGGACACGACAATGTCGCCGGGGCCCGGCGCCGTCCGTCGCGACGCCGTCTGCACCGCGCGCAGGAACCGTCCGAGCCACTTGACCGTGGCTGCGACCACCACCCGGGTGACCGCGTCATCATTAAAATTGCCTTGCAGCAGCCGACCCCCCGCGCCCGACGGCCGCGTTGCAGCACTTGCAGCAGCAGAGACTCGCTCGGGAGCCAGCGGCCACATCTCGGCGTCGGATCGCAGCACCACCCCGGGGAGCGTGGAAACCACCCTCAGGTCGAGCCCCGCCGCGCCGGCGGCAAGCCGTTTCTTTTTGGCGCGCCGCGCCCCCCGCTTGTCCGCCGGAGCATGTCGGTCAGCCCGCGGCTTGCCGGCGAGCCAGCGGTCCATGAATCCGCCGTCGCGGTTGCGCACCTTGCCCGGGTGCCCGCCTCCTTCACTGTGGGCACGGCGACGCTTCCCACACGCCGCGGCGCCGCCGCCCGCAAGCGTCGGCCCCGACGCCGACGCGGCGCGTGGTTTTCGCTTTCGGCCGCTGGACCTGTGACGACGTCGCACTTTGCGGCCGTCCCCGTCGGCGCCGGCGTCGCCTCGGTCGTCGCCGTCCCCGGCCGCGCGTGCCACCTGATCGAGGCGGTGGACCAGCTGGGCAACCGGGTCCGTGCCGCCCCCCCCTGCATTGTGCGGTGGCCCCCGGGCATCGACTGCCGCATCCGAGAGCTCCACGCCACCTGCATCAGCGTGGCGCTCCACCGCGGCCGTGCGGTCCCGCGTGGCGCCGCCGTTGTCCGTGCCCCCGCCGGCACGCTCGTGCTCGGGCGCCCCGGCAACCTGGCCTGCAGCAAGTGCCGCGTCGGCTTTGCCACCCCCGCCGCCGCGCTCGACCACTTTGGCCTCCCGCCGCTCGAGGTCCGGACGGCCGTCGACGGCGGCACCGTGCCGTACCACGCGCCGCGGCACGGCCGGGAGTTCCAGCGGTACATCGATGCCTGCGCGGCCAACCCCGCTCGGATGCCGACCGAGCTCCTGCCGCAGCTTCGAGGGGATGAACTTCGACATCGGCTCGAGGCACTTTTGACCTCGAACTAGCGGACGCGTTCCTGCCCCCTTTCTTTCTCTCTCGTCGTAAAATGTCCATTGGACATTTCGAGGGTGTTTTTTTTTTCTTAAATGAGTAAAAAGCAAAACGCAAAAGTAAAAGTAAAAGTAAAAGTAAAAAGTAAAAAGTAAAATGAGCAAAGCCGCCACCACGTTCCATCTCTACGCTTCCATGATTCCGCCGGGCTCCGCGTGCATATCCAAAATGCAGCGCGAAGAGCCCGGTGCCTGCACCGTGCTGCACCACGTCACGGATTCGCACTACGGCTGGTCCTGGGCCGATCGCGGCGCGGTCTGCGCCGCCGGCATGGCGTTTGTGTACGCGAACGCCGCCGTGCTGCGCCGCATCCGCTCGGGATTGATGACGCCGTACGAGCGTGAGGCGTTTCGCCTGATTGCAGTGCACAACAGCGAGTACAACTCCGCGCAACGCGGCAACATGCTCGCGCAGCTGGCGGACACGCTCTGACGTATAAGCCACCGCCGTCACCACCCAAATAAAAGAAAAAAATCAAAAAACCAAAAAACCAAAAAAATCAAAAAAATCAAAAACCCAAAAAAGAAAATGCGCAGCGCGCTGGTGGGTTGCTGTGCTGCAGCGTTGGCGCTGGTCGCGCCAGTTCGGGCCATAGCCGGGTTACCAACGGCGTCCGCGCCCAGCATTGCCGAAAAACGCCTGTGCCGCGACAATGACATTTTGGTGTGCGGCACCACGGGCGACTATCCTGAAGTAGTAATTGCATCCGACGGTTCTGCAAACATGGTGTCGATGCTGGGGTCGGAGTTTACGTACAAACCTACTTCGTCCGTTTTCCAGTTTGACGCCATATGCAGCATCACGGGTGATTCGGACAAGTGGCAGTGCCACCCCCCCCCCTCGGCGGGGGCCATCTTGCCGGGCATTCCCCCCGGCGCCCAGGTCACCGTCGTCGACTACAGGCACTTTGCGGCCAACGACCCTGTCGGCGTCGCCTTCGACGGCGGGTTCAGCGTGCTGACCGTGGCCGCGAAAAACGCGACGGGATCAACGGGGTACTACACCTACGATGTGTGCGACGGCAGCGGGTACACGAGCGGGGGGGGTGGACAGGGTGTGCCATCCGTCATTACGTTTTCTACAACGGAATCTGTTCAAGTCGATCGGGTGACATTTGGGCCAGCTACCAAGTTGTGGATGTTGATAACATTTCCATTCTCCTCGGATATATTTCCGACCGACTTTTGCTCGGCCGGTTGGACCTCAGGGCCAGAAATACAAAACGAAACCAATATCACATTTTTGACCTACAGCTACGGCCCCCCTGCCCCCACCGCCGGCGAGCTCGCGTACGCCGCCGTGTACGGCGAGCTGTTTGACTACTCCTCGCTCGGCGGCGCAGCCTGGCTTAACATCACACGCACAACGAGTCCGATCCTGGGCGCTGTGCGCCACGCAAACGACCGGGGCGTAAAGGTGACGCTGCAGCGCAACATTTTAAACGGCGGCGCCGTCGACGAGGTGTTACACTTGATCGAAAATCAAACATCTGTGACCCTCACTACCCCGGACAGCTTTGCGGACAGCTTTGCGTGCACCTTTGCGCCCGCCTCTGGGGCCGACGACCCCTTTGACTACTTTGTGGCTGAACCTTCAGGGCGCGTGTACGGGCGGGCAAACGGTACCGTCTACTACGGTTTCAACGCACCGTTGAACGAAACCACCACCTACGCGTGCACGTGCGTGCTCCCCCCTTCGAAGGTTGAAGTGTGCGTCATCGTGACGGTCACGCCCGACTCGCCGACCCTGATTTCGTTCGATCGTGGCCTCTTTACTACTCTCGCGCCCACCATGTGCGGCGGCACGGCGACGGCGGAGGCGATTGCGGTCTCGCCGTCGTCGAGCGTGCTCCCAGACGAGTACCGGGGCGTGCGCCTGTCGTGCATCATGCCCTACACGGTGCCCACATTTTCAAATGGTGGCGCCGACCAAGCCGGTCGCAAACGCCGGGGGGATTCAGGACGGCCTGTCGCGAACCTCGCGTCGAAGCGGATGGAGATCGACGTTTTTGACGCCCGCGAGTATTACAATGGTACCTTTCCCGATCGACAGTGCAATTTCTCACCCCAAACCGCCGCTGTTTTTAACGCAACAGCGGGATGGGAGCCGCAGTCGAATTTGTGCTTCCCCGCCCCCCTTGTCGCCGAGCCAGCTCTTGCAGAAGCCAAGTGCGGACCGGCCAACGGTGCGGACGGCTGCACGTTGGTTTCGGTTGTCCGGTTTCTGGCTCTCCCGCTCGTCGCCTGCGCCTGCGCCCCGCCCCCGCCCCCGCCCCGCGGTCGCGTCGGCAGTGCGTCCAACTCAAACTCAAACTCAAACACTGGCGGCGTTGCCCTCGTTGCCGTCGGCGGCGTCGGCGTTCTTATTGTCGGTGGCGTCATCGCTTTCAGCCGTACACCGAAGAGTTCTGATGAGTACATGTCGCTGCCGCAACCTGTTGATGAGACTCGTATGTAAACCGTACTTAAAGTGTCCATTGGACATTTTTTTTCGTTTTTTAAAAAAAAAAAAAAAAAAAAAAACACCAAAACCCCGGGGGGGCCCCCCACCGCCCCCACCCACCCCCCCGGCGCCCCGCGCCACAGTGTGTTTTTTTTTTTTTTTTAAAAAAAAAAAAAAAAAAAATAAAGCGATACATTTAGGGGTTTTCGCGAAACGGACAACAAACCAACAATTCAACATGGGCAAACCACGTACTCCGGAACCACACAAGCCAGCGTCGCGGGTACCACGCAAGCCGGCGCCGTGCGCCGGCGGCATCAAATCGACCCCCTTGATCCGAGGTTTCAATTCAAGTCTCATCGTGGCGGCGGTCGGGTTGGTTGGCGGCAGCGTGCTCGACTTGGCCGAACGGCAGGGCTTTGGGGAATGCTTTTGCGGCGTGTCCCCCGGCGACAAGCGGCACGTGTTCGTGCAGCAGGTGCTGGCCATGATCATGAACAAGCCGCGAGGGTTGACGTGCCATCTGGCACCGGAACTCATCGACGCGATGCAGGGCACGTTCCGTGGCAGCGCGGCCGCGTGCAAAGATGTTGTGAGTGCAATGATCGGCAAGCCGGCGACGCTTCTGAAGCAGCTGACGCAAAAGCGTGGAACGAGCGTGAGCGCGACCGTCTGCGCTGCGCTCATCACGGTGGTCGCGGCGTACAACGCAAGCCTCGCGGTGCTGGCGGCTGGAAAAAACTGGCGGGCGTTTGCGGCCAGGATCAACGACAGCGATCTGATTGCCCAGGTGGTTCGCCTGATCAAGTGCCGGCCGAGCGTGACGATGCTCACGACGAAACCTGCAGCGGTTGGCAGCGACGTTTTGCCGGGCACGGTCGAATCATCGTGCGCGGGCGCCGAGCTGACCATCTGGCCAGGCGACCGCGTGGAAATCATGCGGCTCAACATGCCGACCGGCGCTTGCCAGGGCGGCAGAACGGTCGCAGCGGTGGTGCCGGGGGAAGGGTCCGCCGCGTCGGTGCAGCTTTCGGGCCCGCTTGCGGTTCCGGTGCCGTCCGGATCATTCGTGACGATCAAGCCGGCGGCGGTCTCCGACTCGGTGCTGCAGGCCAAGGTCGAGGATGTCGCAATGCCCGTGCCGTCGTACCCCGCTTACCGAGCGTCGGCGGACCGCGCCGGCGGCGGCGCCGACTACTTGCGCACGCTCGCGGCAAGCACCGACCGCGAAGACGAGGCGCGCGCCCTCGATTTGACATAGAATATTAATAATTAAAAAAACCATGTTAAGAACTTTTAATGGAATATGATTTTAGAGTGTAAAAATTCCGTGGTGCTCACTTTGGGTTTTTTACACTTTTTTTCTCTTTTTTTTCCTCACAATTACAACTAAAAAAAATGGCATCAACCCCTCTACTTCCTCTGACTCCATTTGTGACTCCACTCGCACGGTGGGACGCAGCGATGGCTGAAGTGATTCAACATGCCACCTTGTGGTGCGGCGGCGACGCGACCGCGCAGGCAACGGCGGCGATGGCGGCGGCGATGGCGGCGCGGGACCCGGTGGCGGTGGTCCAGACGATGACGCCGACGTACGCCGGCGGGGACCTGTCCACGCTGCACAAGGCGATCCGTACGATTAGCATCGGCGCAACGATGGCGCAGCTGCAAGAGGTAGCGGCCAAGATCAAGCCGGCTGTTGACGCGTTCAAGGTGTTGGCCCCCATGGGTGTAGGCACAAAGGAGCGGGACGGGATCCGCCAGATGTTGCAGCGGCAGACGGGGTTGCTGGTTAACGAGGAACGCGCTCGCGATCATCACAAACGGGTTCGCGCCGACGGGTTGGGCGCGAAGGACGAGGACAGCTTGATGCGTTCGTTGATCGCGGTGAGGTTCGATCCGGACGCGTCTGCGCTTCTGATTGCACAAGCGGCTGCAGTGCCGCCAAAGAGGGTGTTGAAGGCTGCAATGGACGCGGTCTCAATCCAACCAACGCAGCAAGGCGAGTTTTTTGCCAAAACAGGCAAAGAGCGGCGGCGGTTCCAAAAGCGGAACAGCATGGCTAAACAGAAACAGAAGAAGAAGGCGCGCGGCGCCGACGACCTGGAGTGGTCGGAGCCCCCCGCGAAGCGGGGGGCGCTCGGCGAGCTTCCGTCCAACTTGGAGCTAGATGCCATGGCTTCTAGTATTTTGCTTCCTGAATAACAATAAAAAAATACTTTCGACTCTGACACGTGTACTGCAATTCTCCGAGCGTTGGTCGCTGCGCACTATAAGCAGAAAAGTTGCACGCGCTCGCACACGCGCGCGCGCTCTCTCTCAGTCACCAATGGCGGCAGTTGTGTACACAATAGTTCGCGTCGTGTTCGACGACGCAGCCGACTTTCTCCGGCTCGCGGGGCACGCGGCACCGGCAGACAGCCCGATCAAACTTAGGGTCAAGCTGGTGCGGACCAACCAGGCGTACGACGCGGCGGTGTTCGCGGCGCAAGGCATCGCGACCCCGAAGGGCCACGCAATGCCGTGGATCCTGCTCCACGACGGCATCGCCAACCCCGGGGTGGCCCGGGTGCGGTCGCACGAGGGCGCTGACGTTGTTGCAGGGTGCAGCAGCGGCAGCACCGAGGCCGACATTCTTTACAAGCACACCGACACGCACACGTTCAAGAAATTTGTCGAAACCGCTGTCAATTTCACCGCGGGCAACGACGACACTGTGGTTAAGGTAATGCCGCAATCGATGGAAGCCGACAGCGTCAACACCGCCCACGCGGACGGCGGTGTCGCCGCCTTGCGCGTCGTTATTGATCCAGTGCCAGACATGTCGGGGTGCTACTCCGACGCGATGCACCAGCCGGTGTCGGGGGGTGCCCCGCGCACGCTGAATCGCACGCCGATCGGTGTCGCAGAGGGCCCAGAATACACGGTCCACGCGCCCTACGCGCCCGACGAGCAGCAAATGTACACGCCGTTTGATTCAAATCCGGGGTGGTCGGCCACGCTTGCGCGTGCGGAATCATTTAAGGGGACGTGGACCACTAAATTCGCCAAGGTCGGGCACTCCGCCAACAGCTTTTCGGTGCAAGCGCAGTTTGGGCCAAACCTCAAGTATCTCGAGTGGCGGCAGAACGGCGCTGCCCGACCGGAGAACGTGTGGCTCTCGACAGAGTTGTACCACCCTGAGTGCGTTCGGCGGGCGCGATCCGCGGAGTCGGCCGCGAGCATGCTGCGGTGCGTTGCGTACTGCGCCAACTGATGCTAGACAAGGCAATGAATGCACTTTAATGGTTACAAACAAAAATAAAACAAAGCAAAGCAAAACAACGATCTAACGGCCGGCGCTCATTCACACCTGAGCACCATGTACGCCGACGCACGCTTCTTGCCGGAAAGCACCTTGTCCGGCGCGACCTTAAGCCAGACAGTTCCGTCGATTTCCCTGCCTGCGAGGTCTTTCAGCACGCGGTTGATCGCCGATCCGTATTTGTAAAAATCTGTTCCTCTTTTGATGTGTTCCGACGAGACCAACACTCCCGTTTTAGAGTAGGCCTTCTCAAGCATGCGCTGCACCAGGGTAGCAACGTATTTCGGGTCCGGCAGGACGTCGCCGGACACCGGCTTCCCCCACGCCCCACCCCCCGCTCCGACCGTCCCTTCCACAGCCAACAAGAACGGGCTCTTGGCCGGGGCCGGGGCTGCCATCGGGACCAGCTCCCTGCATTGCTGCCGCAGCTGCTCCTCTTGCGTGTCCTGCCCCACCGGTTGCAGCCCGCCGCCGGCGGACGGAACCCGGAGCACCGAACTGACCCCGCCCGTTGCCTTCGCTTTGGATGCCGCTTTGGCCGCCGTCGTCAACGCCGCGTTCACGTCGCGCATCGACACGCCCTTGGCTGGAAAGTGGACCATCACCGGCCTCGTCGGCTGGGCTTCCATGGCATTGATCAACCTGTCGTCGCCCACGCAGATAAGCACCTGGCACCCGTAGGTTTTCGCGCAACCGTTGCAGAGCCGAGCAATCTCGCTGTCGGTGACCGCGTCGGTGAGGCGCCGCGCGTTGTTGGCGGCGTCGGCGTCGGCGCCGGCCTGGAACGCGTCGTCGACGGTTGAACAGTTGTCGCGGCCGTCCGTCACCACCGTGAAGTCAGTGATGGTCCACCCAGGGGTTTTGCGGCACTCCGCTGAAACCGCGGACATTGCATTAAACATCGCGGTACAGCCCTTGGGTTCCATGGGTTCGAGCGGTACCGTGACTCCGGCCCGCCTCAGCCACGCGCCAACGATGGTCTGGTACACCTCTTGGATAGGCTTAACAGACTTCGATATGTCGACCAAAAGAACCGGCACTGGGCCGACGTAACCGGGCGGCGGCCGAAGAACGACGGTCCAACCGTGGTTGAAGTACACGACAAGCACACCGTTTGGCATTTTGAAATTGAGTCGGTTCAAGGACGGAGAAGGCGAATTGTGTCGCGCAGAATCCCAATAAAAAGATTAAAAAAAAAAAAATACAAATTACAAAATGGGTA
>Ga0206123_10003900_pt1 | contig 12036 bp, 18 predicted proteins | sample Helgoland_Spring_2_FD_160086 | JGI IMG/M metagenome (GOLD analysis project Ga0206123, IMG submission 160086) | Pelagic subsurface seawater microbial communities from Kabeltonne, Helgoland, North Sea - Helgoland_Spring_Bloom_20160316_1 | ecosystem: Environmental > Aquatic > Marine > Epipelagic ... | reverse complement strand
ATAATAAAATTAAAAATTTAAATAAATTAAAAAAAAAACAAAAAAATAAATTTAAAAAAAAAAAAAAAAAAAAAGAAAAAAAAAAAATTTTTCCAATTAAAACTAATTTAAAAAAAAAAAAAAATAAAATTTATACTTAAATTATTATATATCTTTTTTACCACCATCATATTTTTTTACATATCCATTATCAATTAATTTTGTATTTATATTATTATTATCTTTGTCATATAATGTTATTAATATTCTACCATATTTATCCATATCATCAAATAAACAATTAATTGTTTTTTTAAAATTACCTAAAAGATTTTTAATTTCATTTCTTGTATAATTATTATTGCTATTAATAACTATATTTGAAACCTCTTTTATTAAATAATTACGAGCATTTATTCCTTTTTTTATTTTATCTAATGATCCTTTCATTTCAGGTGTATCAATACCAAATAATCTACATTTTATTTTTATAATACCAAATCCTTTTAAATTAAAACCTATAGTAATAGTATCACCATCATAAACATCTAATACTTTACATGTTTTTTTTTATTTTTTAATGAGAAAAATGGTGTAGTATTATAATGTAAATTATTAATTTCATTATTTTTAAAACAATTAAACATATTTAACAACATAATAATATTATCATATCAATTTTTATTTTTTTTTAGATATAATAAATTATTTGTAAATTGTGAAACTAATACATTATTTACATAATTATCAAATATTAATAATATAAATTTAAATAATAATATTATAATTATATAATATTAACTTATATATTTATAATTAATTAATTATGAATATACATCAAAATAATATAAAATTTATTGATTTATTTTGTGGTATAGGAGGATTTCATCAGGCATTACTTAAATATAATTGCGAGTGTATTATGGCATGTGATATTGATAATAAATGTAGAGAAAGTTATGAACAAAATTATGGTATTAAACCCCAAAAAAATATTAAAAAAATTAATGAAAAAAATATACCTGATTTTCATATATTATGTGCAGGATTTCCATGTAATTCATTTAGTAATGCTGGAAAAAAAGGTCATCTAAAAGACCCCCGTGGTACTTTGTTTGAAGATATTTTAAGAATAGCACATGAAAAAAAACCTTTATTTATGTTTTTGGAAAATGTAAAACATATTAAAAATATAGATAATGGTAAAACATTTAATCATATTATAGATAGAATTAATGAAACTGGCTATTATGTAAATGAAAAAGATACTATTTTTGAATTATCACCTCATAATTTAGGTATTCCGCAGCAAAGAAAAAGAATAATTTTTGTATGTATTAATAAAAATATATATGATAAAGATAAAGTTATTAATTTTAAATTACCAAATATACCAATTAATATAACTAAAATTATTGAAACAAATAAAAACTTAACTAATAAATATATTATTTCAAAAGATGTTGAAAATATTTTAAATATATGGGATGAAATGATACAAAAATTTGATGAAAATGAAATATTAACTCCTGCTATATTATGTAATGAATTTTATAAAAAATATACAAATAAAGAATTAATAAATTTACCTAAATGGAAACAAGATTATATAAAAAAAAACATACCACTTTATAATAAATATAAAATTTATTGGGATGAATGGTATGATAAACATAAAGAAATTTTACAAAAAAAAGAAATAAATGGTAAATTAGAATGGCAAGTAGGAAAGAAAAAATCAAGAGATAGTATTTGGAATTACTTTATCCAATTTAGACAATCAGGTATCAGAGTAAAGAAAACAAATTATTTTCCAACATTAGTAGCAATTGTACAAACACCAATATATGCAAAAGAAAAAAGATATATTACACCGAGAGAATGTGCGAGATTACAATCTTTTCCAGAAAGTTTTATAATACATAAGAATGATAATATAGCATATAAGCAATTTGGAAATGCTGTTAATGTTGATGTTATAAGTTATATAATAGATTTAACATTAAAAACTTATTCTTTTATATAAATATTAAATTTTTTATATCCTCTCTAAAAACTACATTATAAACTACATCTAGATCTTAAAATTATTATTTATATCTTTGATACATAATATTATTATACAGACAACAATAATTCGCTTAAATATAAATTAAATTTATTAATAAAATTATATCTATCATTTTTAGTCATCTTTATTATATATTTTTTAACCCAATATAACCCACCTTCATATCTTATCATTATATTATTATTATTCATAACAAAATCTTTCATATTTATCATTTTAAGATTTTTATGTTTATTATCTCCTACTTCAAAATATAATACTATTTGCCATAATATTTTCCAATATGTATTATCATTACTATTTAATAAAGAATATAATTCTTTAATATAATTAATAGTAAATTTATAACTAACTATATCATGTAACAAATTTTTAGGTTGTGATAAATATATTTTTTCATAAATTTTATCTAATATACAATCAGGTAATTTATCCCAAATTATAATAGACATATAATTTACTACTTTATAAATAATTCATTTTTTTTTAATTAATACAAATTTATTAAAAAAGTACATTTCTTTATTTTTATAAAATTTATAAAAACCTTTTTATAAATTTTAAATTTTTAAAGAAATGTACTTTTTTTTAATTAATATATTTTTATTTATTACTATTTCTAATTAAATCAATAATATTATTAACTTGTTTTTTATATAGTTCACAAGGTTCTTTTAATAATATAAGTTTTAGTAAAAGTTCTAATATTATTTCATATCTTTGTGTATCCATTTTTAAACATATATTATCTTTATTATCTATAGCAAATTTTTGCATTAATATGCCTTTATCATTTATAAGTTCTAAAACTAAATTATTTAAATTTTTATATATAAATTCTTCATTCATTTTTATTAATGCACAGTTAGTTTTATTACTTTTAATAATATTATTATTTTCTGGAAAATTAATATTAAAATGTATTTCTTTAGTTAATAAACTAGGTATATCATATGCTTTTTTAAAAATATCTAACATTTTTTCATAATTGAGATAATCATACCTTTCATTACCATAATTATTAATAGTTATATTATTATTATTATTATGATTTTCTATATTATTTTGTGTTTCTATATTATAATTGTTTTCTATATTTTCTATATTTTCTATATTATTATTATTTGGTTTGCGAGCATAGATTATACTTCTTGGTTTACAATTATTTCTTGCAACATGTCGGGATTTGTTATGTCTATTTGTAAATGATATCATGCATCTATGACATGTTAAATCATCTAATCCATTACATTTTTTTTCATGTATTAATAAATTTTTCTTAGTTTTATAAATCTTATTACATTTATTACAAATTATTCTTGGGATTACATTTTTTTCGTTTATATTTTCATTAATTATATCACTATCTATATATTTATGTTTATTAATATGATGCCTATTTAAATTATATTTTTTTTTAGTTTCATAATTACATTCATCACATTTATATATTATAAACGAAGAATTATGATACATAACTATATTATAGTCATATTTAAATCTTAAATATATATTTTATTACGAGAAATTTCTTAATTTGTTAATTTACTAATTTTATTATATATATTATTATTTAAGACGTCATATGATGTCGCTTGTGATTATTAATTATATAGTATGGTATGGATGGTAAGGGCTGGCGGGAATGGTTTATATTGCCAACTTTTTTTTTTTGACTTTATTTTGAAAATTATGAAATAGAATCTATATATATAAGTTCGTAAATAGAATATATACTAAATAATTACATTTTCTATCAAGTATATATTATATCTAGTAGGGATAACATTTTAGCCATTAGGGATAACATTTTAGCCATTAGGGATAACATTTTAGCCATTAGGGATAACATTTTAGCCACTTGTTTATAACCTGTGTATTTTACCATATTAATATATTTTATCACCATTCTGATATGTATTAACTTAATATTTGTCAATAATATGATTTGTATTTTGCTCATTTTTATATGCAAAAAAAGAGCAAAAATGAGCAACTACTGTAACGATCGTGATATTTAATGAGCAAATATATGTTTTGTTACGAGAAAAATATATTTTGCTCATTTACTCTTTTTTAATTTTAAACATAAATTTTTTCCCAAAAAAAATAAATTATGTTAAAAACCTGATAATAATTATAAAAAAACATTACTACAATGACTAATAAAAATTAATAAAAAAAAATATAAAATTATACATTTTTAGCTAAATTAGTTTTTAATATATATATATATATTCAAATACTTTCAAACACTTCTAATACATATTCCATGGGCAATTCCTTAATAATTTCATTTATTAATAAACACCATTCAGTTGATTGTTGATTAATAGTAGCAAAAGATAATACATAAATACTAGTAGATTTTTGTTCATTATCAAGTTCACTTAAAAGAGAATAAGCAAAATAATGATACCATTTAATTAAAAATAGATAATGAATATCAATAAGATTATTAGAATCGTAATTAAAAATTTTTTTCATAATACGACTTTTAACATTTATTTTAATTTCATTAAGTAAATCTGTTGATTGTGGATAATAAATATATTTATAACAATTGTTGAGAATATCATTTGGTAAATCATCAAAAATAATATAATTTTTTTTTGAATTTATAAACATTAAATATTTATATTTAATGATTGTTTAATAATTAGATTATTTTTTTAATCATTTTTTTATTTTTATACTTTTAATAAATAAAATATATAAATATAAATATATTATATATAATATATATGAAAATCCCTGATGATTTTCCTGATGATTTAATTCATTATATATATAGTTTAATAATATATAAACAAGATAAAAAATTATTAAATGATATAACAGATTATTGTTATACTAAAAAAAAATTATTTCAATTAAGAAATAGAAAATCAATATATAATTATATTTATTCTCATTATAATATTAATAAAAATAATAATAATAATAAAGAAATTAATACAATAGAATATCAAAATTTAAAAATAAATTTATTTATAGCAAAAAAAAATAACAGAGATTTACTAATAAAAAATATTAATAAAATACAATTATTTCTTTTTTAAATATGTAATTAATTTAATAAATATTTAAATAATAAAAATATTTTCATTATTATTTGAATATTTAGGAGCAGGCGGTGGTGATGTATTTTTATTAAAATATAAAGTATCTATTTTTGTTATTAAAAACAAATCAGAATTATAACCCAATCTTTTAGATAATAAAGTTTTATAATCTTTTCTAGAAACAGGTGCGGTATTTGGTCGGTTATTATTTATATATAAATTATCAATTTTATTTAACATTTAACTATATTAGTATAAGATAATTATCATTTTTTTATATATAATTTTTAATAAAATCATTTCTTTCATCAATAGTTAATATAGATAAACACCTATTTATTCGAGATATAGCAGATATTTTATTGTTAATATAGAAATTATAATTTGTTTTTTTTAAATTTATATTTTTTTTTATAGAATATGATAATAATCTTTCTAATTTATACAAATTATTTCGAGTAATACCATAATTATAAGATATTTTGTCATTTAAAAAAAATAAAATATCATTTTCAATAGCATTATATATATTAAATTCATTATTAATATAGTTAGTATATACATAATATTCATTATATATATTAATAATTAGTTTTTTAATATTAAAATAATGTTTAATATCAGAAATTAAGAAGGGAGATTGGGTAAAATATATTAAAGTATATATATAATCAATAATATCATCTGGTAATAAATTTAAATATTTCATTAATTTATATAAAACAATAAATATTAGATATATCATTTTTTATCGAAATAAAAATATATATATAAATAAGAATGATAATAAATATATTATACTATTTAATAATAATATTAATATCAATATCTATATATTATGCTCATTCATATATAAAGAAATTATCTTGGAAAAGAGATAATAAATTATGTAATTGTATAGTACCTAAAGAATTAAAAAGAGAGGAATTATTAAATATATTACACACACCTATATTTATATTTACAATATTATTAATATTATTACCACCAACAATAATGTATAATACAAATAATACAATATTATCAACATATATAGGATTATTATTATTATATTATATAATATATATATATTATACATATAATGTAAATGAATATGGTTTATTATTAATAAATCATCATAAATGTAATTGTGCTAATGATGAAAGACAAATATCAAATTATATATTAATATTATTAATACATGGTATAATATTAACAACAATTATAATATTATTATATAACAAAAAAAAAATAAGAAATAAATATAATATCTAATAACTAATATCTAATAACTTCCTTGGCGATTGGAATGTCTTGCGGATTTTTTACGCGGTCTTCCTTTTTTTTTGGGACTTTTCTTAACCTTATTTTTTACACATCTACCAGTTGCGGGATTTCTATGTTGATTAGATTTACATGCTTTAGGAGATTTCTTTTTAGTAGTTTTTTTAGTTACTTTCCATTTACCAGCAGCTATCATTGCTGCTTCAAATTTTTTAACTTGACAGAATTTACCCTTATGTTTCATATAAACTTTTCTCGAAGCTTTTCCCGAAACTCTTTTATATACTACTCTTTTTTTACCACAAACAGATTTTTTACCAATTTCTTCATACGCTTTTTTAACACCCCCTCCAGATATACTCATATTATCTATCTATTATAATAAAATAAAAAAAATTAAAGAAAATTAAATAATTAAATTTACCGCATTACCAACTCTTAAATCAATATTTAACATTATTTTATAATTTTTATTTATAATATTTTTACAAAAATTATAATCTTCCGTGGGAACAATATTTAAATTTTTGCTTTCATTATTAATAATAATATTATCTCCGTTAAAATATGGATAATCCATATTCTTTAAAACTTCCGATCTTAAACCAATAAAAGATAATCCTGTAAATTCTACAGGTATATATTTTGTATTTTGTTCAGTTTTCCACTTATCAATATCTTGTTGTGAAATAAATTTAAAAGAACCATTATTAGCAAAATAATCTAAATCTATTTTTTCTACAGCAAAATAATTAACAGCATCTTCTGTTTTATATAATCCAGATACAACAGGATGTTCTTCTAAAGAAGAAATAAGTTCAATAAGTTGTTGTGGAGTAAATAAAATATTTTTATCAATAGTAATCCAATAATCATATTTATTATTATTAAATGGTACTTGTATTTCATTATTTAGTCCAAGTGATCTTAATCTAGAATGATATATTGAAGAATTATCACCAGAAGCAATTAAAAATTCATAATTTCCAGATTGCCACAATACACTTAAAGTATTAGTCCAACATAATAAAAATTTAGAAGAAAAATATTCACCCTGAAAAGCTAGCGCTATAATTTTTTTTTCATTATGTACATTATTTTCATTATTAACATTATTTACATTATTTACATTATTAACATTATTTACATTATTTTCATTATTAACATTATTTTCATTATTTGGAATAATATTATTATCAGAATTCATTATATATAAAAATATATATATTATTCTTATATAATTTAAAAAGGCATTTCGTGATCATAACATAAATTATGTATGTATAATTTATCATTTCTACCTACTCTTTGCGCTCTACCAATAGCTTGATGCTTAGATAAACCCATATTATGAAAAATAATAACATCTGTCGCGTAACTAATATCAATACCAGATCCGGCATATTGAGTATTAAGTAAAATAACTTTAATTTTAGAATTTTTAAAATCATTTAAAATATTCATCATATGGGAAGTATTACCTTTTAATTCACCATATGAAATATTATTATATTTTAATTTATCAATAATATTAAAGAAACCACTTTCATACTTACTAAATATTAAAAATTTACCATTATTTTTATTAATAATAATATTAATTAACGTATCAACCTTGTTTAAAATATTATTAGTATCATTATTATTTTCATTAGTATTTGTAATAGCAATTAAATCATCAGTGTGTATATTAGCTCTACATTCCGGACATTTAGAATTATTTTTAATCCAATTCATAAGACATATACCACAATAAGTGTGTGTACATTTTAATAATATAGGTTTATTAAGAAAATCAATACATATAGGACAAGTTTTATTAGATAATTCAGAAATTCTATTAGTTAAATTAATTAATTTTTCATTTAAAATTTTTAATTCAGATTCTAATTTATTTATTTTTTGATTTTTAAGTTCAATAGACATAACTAATGTTTTTATATATTCAATTTCTTTTGTTTTATTTTCTATATCTATTTTAATATCTTTTGAGATTAATTCGATCATATTATCCTCTGTTTCTGTTTTACCACCTAATTCTTTAATAGCACCTGAAATATCATTAGCATTTAACTTTTCAATAACACTATTTGTAATAAAATCTTTAATAGTGGCAAATTGTATAGGTAATTTACATAGATAATATTTTTCTTCGGGAATGGGTAATTTAAAACTATTTCTAACAAATTCTTTTTTACATTTAATTAACATTAATTTTAAATTTTTATGATCATTAAATGATTGACGAATATCAAATAAAATACTACCAGGTGATCTAATAGAATTTATAATATTTTCATATGTACCTGATATTAACCATAAGAAATGATAATGTAATAAAGGAATAAATTTAACTAAATCATGTGCTTCATCTATCATAATTCTTTTCCAACGATATAAAAATCTAAAATCATATAAATCATTAAAATAATTATCATCCATATTTATTGGATTAATAGAATTTGAATAATATCTTAATAAAACATCAAGAGTAGTATTTTTGATTAATACTACATCAAATTGATCAAAATAATTTAATAATTTATTATTAGTAATATTAATTGGATCTGGTAAATATTTTCTAATATAATTTAAATTATCGATAGCTAAATATTTTAAATTTGTATCTTGTTTTAAAGTTTTAGTCCATTGAATATAAACAGGTCCTCTGGGAACAATAATTAAAGTAGAATTAATAATATTATTATTATTTTTAATTTTTTTATTTTTTGTAGAATAACTAAAATATGAATAATTTGAATTACTAATGTAACTTTTCTGACATACTGTATTAATATATATATCATTTAAATCTGAAGTAGCAATAATTGATAATGCTGTTAATGTTTTACCATAACCAACTATATCTCCTATAATTCCAATATTTGTATTAATTTCATATTCACCATCTAAACAAGTATTATAAATATCATTATGTTTTTTATTATCAATATTATAATTAATTTTTCCTGTTTTTTCCATTTTATATGCTTTACTTAAACATGTTAATTGATGTGGTTTTAATTGAATATTAATTAATTTTGGTTGTTTCATAATTGGGCAATTTTCATCTAATTCTAAATCAAATTTATAATCATCCATTTTAATATACTTATTATAATAAAAAATAATAATATTATACACAATAAAAAAAAATCATTTTTTCTTAAAATAATAAAAAATTGATATTAATATTTAATTATTTTTAATATAAATTAAAATAAATATCAATATCATGGTAAATTCTCTAAATCAGTTGAATAGTTTAAATATAAAATCAAATAAAGAATTTAAAGAATTTAAAAAAAATTTAAAAGAATTTCAAAATCAAATAATTTGCACTTCACTTTATTTTCAAATTTTTGATGAAGAAATAGCGCAACATATTAATACACGTCGTTCTAATTATTTTAATATAGCAGCAAATATTGCTCAAAATTCAAATATGTTTCAAAAACATGGTGCTATAATTATTTATAAAAAATCAATAATTAGTTCAGGTTGTAATATGTATTGTAATAGTGGTAAAGTTAATTATAGTATGCATGCCGAGATAATAGCAATTAATAATGCATTAAAAAAAAAATATAAAGATATTTTAAATAATTGTGAACTATATGTTGTAAGAATAGGTCCTAATAATAGTGGTAATATTTTAAAATATTCCAAACCATGTATAAATTGTCAAAAATATATATGTAAATATAATGTAAAAAAAATATATTATTCAACAAATTATGATTATGATAAACTATGTGACACATCCGATAGTGATTAAAGTTGCAAACTAACAGATGGTATAACTCTTTTAATATTTTTTTTTATAACAATGGGTCTATCTGAAAAAATTTCTTTTAATAATTCTTCTCCTGATAAATGATTTAATTGTAAAATTTTATCTTTAATTTCCGACATTTTAACAGGTACTTTTATTTTTCTTTCATTTGCCTTAATACACCCGTGTTGTGTATTAAGATCTTTATATTTAAAATTAAACATAAATGTTTCTATTTTAGTATTTAATGCTCGTTGATGTACTTTTCTTTCTTTTATGGCAACTTGTAATTTTCTAATTTGATCATCATATTTAAACCAATCATTTACCATAGCTTTTAATGTATCTAATTCTTCTTCCGTAGGTTCTATATTATTATCTAATACGTTATTTATAAAAGAATTACCATCATTCTTTGTACTATTGCTCATATTTATTTTTTATATAATTATATCCTTAAATATTTATTTTATACATTTATCAAAAAATTTAGTTAAATTTTCTATATTACGTTCCTTTAAAAATTCAAATTGTTTTATACCTTTTTTATAAAATATTATTGTTGGTACCATTTCAATATGTAAATTTTTATTTAATTTTGACATTATTTTTCTATCTAAGGAAATAATAGTTATATTTTTTTCATTTTTATATTTATTTGAAATTTCTTTCCATAAACCTTTCATCATAATACAATACGGACATGTATCAGAATAATAATAAATAATTACATTTTTTTTTGGAATAATATTATTATTTATATTATGAATATTTTTTAAAGATGCATTTATTTTGGTCATTATATTATTATTAAATACTATAATAAAATTATAAAAAAAACTACATTAAATTATTATAAAAATATAATATAGATAATTAAAATGTATATAACAGATATTAAACCTTTTAATGATATAAATTATAATAAATATACGGATATTGATATTAAAGAACCTGAAAAAATTAATAATCAAATTAAATGTGTAGAAAACATATATGGTAAAATTTGCTCTGATAAATATAATGAAAAAAAATATGATCCTAATTTAATAAAAGATATTGAAATTATTGATAAACCTTATTCTACACAAGAACCAAATATTCCAAAAGATAATTATGATTTGTTAACAGAATCAGACAAATTATATTGTAAACATAGAAATATATTAAAAGATAAATATAATAATTATAATGATTACAATTATAATTCAAGTTTAGTAATTACAGATCCTCAAAGACCCAGTGATTACGATTATATTAAAGATTTATATATATTAAGAGGTATTGAAATTAATAATAAAACATGTACAACAAAAACTGAAAATTATAAAGAAGGTAAATGGAATTTACAATTTAAAGACGATATAGATCTAAATAATAATAAATTATTTAATATATATACAAAAAGAAAAACTAATTAATATTATTTTTTTTTTTTATTAATTTATTAATTAATTCAGTTTTATTTAATAATTTATCCTTATTATTTACTTTTTTAACAATTTTAATTTTATATTTAATTGCTAAATTTCTTAACCAAACTATTGTAAATCCCGATAAAATTCTTTTTTGAATATTTTTATCACTTCCACCACCACTCATTCCTAATATATAATTTGTTGTAGTTTTATCAATCATTATTCTAATTAATATAATTATTTAAATTTAAGAGATACTAATTTATTAATTAAAGTTTCTTTTTTTATAGGTTTAGATATTCCATTTTTTTTTGTTATTATTTTAATACCTAATGATTTACATTTTTTAATTAATTGCTCTTTAGAATATTTCTTATCTATATATTCTTTAAATAATGTTTTTTTACCCTTTTTTCCTGGTTTAACACTTTTTTTTTTATATTTTTTTGTTTTTTTTACAATTTT